>Ga0302296_1001555_pt1 | contig 16368 bp, 17 predicted proteins | sample III_Fen_N3_1_FD_194546 | JGI IMG/M metagenome (GOLD analysis project Ga0302296, IMG submission 194546) | Peat permafrost microbial communities from Stordalen Mire near Abisko, Sweden - III_Fen_N3_1 | ecosystem: Environmental > Terrestrial > Soil > Wetlands > Permafrost | place: Sweden: Abisko...
AATCTCCACATAAATATGCCCATAGCCATCACTGCAATACTACAGACGACAATTAATGCCCCATTAATTTTGCTGATAACGATTCGATTGGTTTGTTCACGGTCGGTAAAGATTTCTCGAATCACGAAAAAATAATAATAAACTCCTATTATGGCCATGACAATGGCAAAAATAGTTGTCAGCAAAATTCCCTGACTGATGGACAATACAAAGACCTGATATTTTGCCATAAAACCTGATGTTGGCGGAATACCAGCCAGCGACATCAACAGAATAATTGCAAGCACAGCAATCCAAGGCTTCTCCTTGTACAACCCTCGGAAGATATATAAATCTTCATGCCCATCAGATGCTCGTTTCATAAGGATGAAAATGATGAATAACGGCACTGTAGCCAGAGAATATACAAACGTATAATACAGAATAACCGAAGCCGATGAGTTGTGTTGCGAAAGCATGGCCAGCATGATAAAACCACTATGCGAGATGGAAGAATAGGCCAGCAAACGCTTAAAATTGGTTTGCTTTAAGGCTGCCAGGTTGCCAATTAATAAGGTAAGCCAGGTCATCACCCAAAGTGCTTTTTCGAGTTGAATCGGCAATGGCAACAATCCCATGCCAAGTAAACGAAAAAAAGCGGCAAATCCAGCCGTTTTCACCACGGTTGCCATAAAAGCGGTAACGAGGGTAGGAGCGCCTTCATAAACATCAGGACTCCAGAAATGGAATGGAGCTGCTGCAACTTTAAATGCAACTCCAATCAGAATAAAAAGTAAACCTACCATCAGCATCGGTGGTAAATGACCGTTGAACTGGGCAATGTAAATTTTGATTTCAGGAAGATAAAATGTTGCCGAAGCTCCGTAAACCAAGGCAATTCCGAAGAGGAAAATGGCTGTGGCAAACGAGCCGAGCATAAAATATTTAAACGACGCTTCGTTCGATCGGTAGGAATATTTTTTTCCTCCCGCCAGTATATACAGCGGGATGGATAAAATTTCGATACCCAGAAAAAGCATTATTAAGTTTGAAAATGAAGTCATCAGGAATGCACCGGTTAGGGCAAAGAGCATGAGTGCGTAATACTCAGCGACATGAGTATGCATTGAATCGTAGTAGTCTATCCCGAACAGAAAAATCAAAATAGTAATGATGATCATGGAGATGTTGAAGGCAATGGAAAAATTGTCGAACAAAATCATATCGTGGAAATACCTCGAACCAAGTCCCCAGTCTTTGATTGAAAGTACAAGCGAAATACCCAACCCTGCAACTGCGACGGGCGACAAAATGGCTTTGTTTTTGGCGAACCCCAGATACAAAACGAATATTCCAAGGACTATCGTAAAAATTAATGCACTCATTGTGTATATCTATGTTTCTATTTTTCAATTTCCTAACAGGAAAAAGTCAATAGTCATTGGTAAAAAGTTTAAAAGTGACTTTTCTAATGACTGATGACTATTTTCCATTGTCATTCAGTTAGATATCGTTTTTATTCAACTACATATTTAATGTGTCAGGCCCGAAAATACTTCAGCAACAGGCTTTAAGATATCAAATATCGGTTGCGGGTAAATTCCAAGTCCAAGAATCACAACAATCAATGGAATCAGAATCCAATAATCCAAAGCACGAATATCATTTGCTTTTGCAAACGCCGCTTTTTTGTCGCCCAACATCACCCGCTGGTAAGCATACAACATATAAATAGCGCCAAGAATCATGGTCAATCCGCCAAATGCAGCAAACCAAATCGATTGCTGAAACAGTCCCGTAATCATCAGGAATTCTCCTACAAATCCGGCAGTCAGCGGAAGTGCAATTGATCCCAAAAGAATGATCAGGAATAAAATGGCCATATTCGGTGCGTAATTTTTTAATCCGCCTAACTGAGGCATCTCAGTGGTTCCGGTTTGTTCTTTAACCAGGCAAGCCACGTAGAAAAGTGCGGCAATGGTAACTCCGTGGCTGAGAACCTGAAAGACAAGTCCTTGAAAAGCGTAGGCATTCAGCACAAACATGGCTGCTGCCATTAGTGAAATGTGTGCCATCGATGAATAAGCAATCATCGTTTTCATGTTCGTATGCTTGTAGGCAATAACCGATGCGTAAATAACGCCAGTCAGGCTTAGTATAATCACCAGATTCTGCCAGTACAATACTCCGAGAGGCACAACCGGAAAAAGGAAGCGTAAAGTGCCATAAATACCCATTTTGGTCATGACTCCGGCCAAAATCATTACGCCCTGAGTAGAAGCCATTTTATAAGTCGGCGGTTGCCAGGTGTGAAACGGGAATACCGGCATCTTGATGGCAAAAGCAATAAAAAGTATCCAGAACAGCCAGTTTTGGGTTCCTGCCGGAATATGCAATTGGTTGAATGCTGAAAAATCAGTGGTATGTGTACCGGGTGTCAGCTGGTACAGGTAAATGATCCCGAACAGCAGGAATAAACTTCCGGCCAAAGTATAAATGAAGAATTTAAGTGTGATCGATTTCCGATCGTCGCCTCCCCAAACCAACAGGATGAAATAAACCGGAATAAGCGCCAGTTCCCAGAAAACGTAAAACAGAAATGCATTCTGAGCCAGAAAAACTCCGATCAAGGCGGCCTGCGCATATAAAATAAGGCAATTCAGCATCGGAACATTCTTTTGATCGCGTCCAAAACCTGCCATAACGATAAATGGGAAAAGTAGGTTGGTAAGCAAAACCATAATCAGGCTAATGCCGTCGTATCCCAACGAAAATGGGATTCCCATGAAGTTGATCCATTCTGCTGAATAAGTACTTGCCGGAACGGTTGTTGGCAATGTCAAAGTCAGTACTAAATTAACCAGAGTTGAAATCAGGGCAATTGTCCGCACCGTTGCTGTATTCCCGAAGAAAAGCAGTAGCAGTCCTGTAATAAATGGGATTAAAAGTATAATCAGTAGTATCATACGATCAAATTGTCAGGATAAATACGATGAATAAAAGAATTCCGGCAACCATGGCAAAAAGGTAAAAACTGATGTTACCCTGTTGCAGTTTCCGTGTGAGTGTGCCGAGTGTTGCTGTTGCCCTCCCAATCTGGCTGACAGCCGGATCAAGAATGGTGGTTTCCACTTTCCTGAAAAGAAAAACAGAAAGATTTCCGAAAGGCTTTTCAAACGCAGCACGGTAAAACTCGTCGATATAGAATTTGTTGGTAATTATTCGTTGTAACGGAGTCAGTTTTACTTCGTCTCCGGAAGGGATTTGCGCTTTTCTGACAAAAGTCTGGTACGCCCAATAGATCACCGCTCCCAGAAGTATAATGGAAAGAATTATCATCCCGATTTCGGTGGCAGAACTAATCTCTTCGGAAGTTTTGGAAACTACCGCACTATCCAGAAAAGAGCTGAAACTGAGATTTCCGCCGAAAAGCGACGGGATATTTAAGAACCCGCCAAAAACGGAGAGCACACTTAAAATCATTAAAGGAACCGTCATCACTTTGGGCGATTCGTGCGGATGTGCTTCTGCTGAACGGTTTTCGCCGAAGAATACCAAATACAACAGCCTGAACATGTAAAAACAGGTGATTAATGCGGTGCCAAGCGCCAAAACATACAAAACGATGTTGTGTTCAAAAGCTTTGGTCAAGATCATGTCTTTACTGAAGAATCCCGAGAATGGTGGAATTCCGCTAATGGCAAGCGTTGCTGCCAGAAATGTGATATATGTTATTGGCATTTTCTTTCGTAGTCCACCCATTTTACGAATGTCTTGTTCACCGCCCATGGCATGAATGACGCTTCCCGCTCCAAGGAACAACAATGCCTTAAAAAATGCATGTGTGGTTACATGGAATACTCCTGAAGAATATGCCCCCAATCCTAATGCTAGGAACATGTAGCCTAACTGCGATACAGTGGAGTAGGCGAGTACTTTTTTGATGTCGTTTTGTCGTAACCCAATGATCGCAGCAAAAATAGCGGTTGCCATCCCAATTACGATGATGACATTGAGCGTGATTGGAGCCAGATTATACAGAATGCTCGAACGGGCAATCATGTAAATACCGGCGGTTACCATAGTTGCTGCATGGATCAGCGCTGAAACCGGAGTTGGACCAGCCATGGCGTCGGGCAGCCAGGTGTAAAGCGGAATCTGGGCGCTTTTGCCCACCGCTCCAACCAATAAAAGCAATGTAATCAGAGTGATTACCGGAGCGCCAGCCTGCATGGCAGAAGCTTGTGTAAATATTTCAGAAAAAGAAACTGATTTGAAGGTGAAGAAAAGCAGGATGATTCCCAGAATGAATCCGAGGTCACCGATGCGGTTCATGACAAATGCTTTGCGGGCGGCGTAATTGTATGCCGGGTTTTTGAACCAGAAGCCAACCAGCAAGTAGGAGCAGAGCCCAACGCCTTCCCAGCCGATGAACAGAACCAGATAATTGGCACCCATCACCAAAATCAACATGCTGAAAGTAAACAGGTTCATTTGAGCGAAAAACGAATTGACGCGGTCGTCGCTATGCATATACCCGATGGAATAGATATGAATGAGCGTCCCAACTCCGGTAACAATCAGCATCATGGTCAGCGACAAATGATCGATCAGGAAAGCGAAAGGAATATTCATATTTCCGATGGCAATCCAGTTGAAAAGGGTTACTGTTGCTGCATTCTGTCCTGAATTCCGGAGTACAAAAAATAATGCAATCGAAATCAGAAACGACAAACCAACCAATACGCTGGCAATGATTCCGGCCTGATTGTGTTTTAAGCGTTTGTATGCCAGTCCGGTAATCAGAAAACCCAGTAACGGCAGGGCAGGAACAAATACTGCAAGGTTTATATTTGGAATCGATCCTACCATTTCAAACGGTTCAAAAGGTTAATATCTACGGAATCCACATTTCGCTTCATCATGACTAGAATCGAAAGCCCAACAGCAACTTCAGCAGCGGCTACAATCATGATAAAGAAAACGAAAACCTGTCCGGCTGGATCGGAATGGTATGCCGAAAAAGCGGCAACCAACAAATTCACAGAGTTGAACATGAGTTCAATACACATTAAAATGATGATGGTATTTCGCCTGAACAAAACCCCCAGCAAACCGATGCTGAACAGCGTCACGCACAAAAAAACGTAATGCTCTAATGGAATAATTTGTATGGCAGATGATATGTTTTGCATAGTTATAAATTATAAATGATGAGTTATGAGTTGTTTTTCTTCGAAGTGATAATGGCGCTTCGGATCATTTTTAGTAACTCATTCGCTTCATTGTTTATACTTTCAAATTCTTTATCGTTTATATATTCTGTTTCTTTCAATAATTCGAGCCAGTAAATGGTTTCATCACATTCTTTTTGAGCAATGCCCAATTTATGAATGAAGTCTTTTTTGCTTTCGGCGTTTTGTGCTTCTCGCACCAAAGCCCCGATTGCGGTTCCACTTCTCAATAATTGCTTGATCAGCACAAATTCTTTTTTTATTTCAGTCAAATATTGAAAAAGCCTGATAACCCGCACTGCAAAAGCAAAACTCTTATCTTTTATGATGCTTTTCTTTTCACTCATAACTTATAATTCACAACTCATAACTTCGTTGACTCGTCTTTTTTTCCAAACATCACGGCACCAATCATGGCCGAAATAAACAAAACTGATGATACTTCAAAGGGTAAAAGGAATTCGTGAAAAAGTGTTTTCCCAACTTCCGAGACCAATCCGATTTGGTTAGTAAACGGGTATCTGGGATGTATCTCAAATGTATGTCGGGTTGCAGCAACCATCACCAGAAAGAAAACTCCTCCGGCAATAACAGCAGCAATTCGGGTTACCGATGTTTTCTGTGGTATCGTGGCTTTGTTCAAATTCAGCAGCATGATCACAAACAGGAACAATACCATGATGGCACCTGTGTAAACGATGAGGTGAACGACCGCCAGAAATTGTGCATTCAGGAGAATGTAATGACCTGCCATGGCTATAAAGCACGCGATTAGCGAAAGCACACTGTTTATTGGACTCTTTGAGAATACAACAAACAATCCGCTAATGATCATGATTGCAGAAAGCAGGTAAAATAGAAATGTCATTTTATTTACTTTTTTATTATTGCTTGGAGTGCCTGGAGTTTAAACTCCGAATTCCGAATTTTAGGCACTCCGAACTTCTTATTTATTGTGTGCAAAACGCTTGTTCTGCTTGAATTTCAATACACTTTCCGTTTGCCTTGCCGAGATGTCTATCCGTAAATTCGGATCAAGCGGTTCAACTAAAAGGTTTTTCCCGTAGATGAAAGGAAGCCGCTCGTATTCCGATTCAACAATCCGGTCGGTCAGAAAAATGGCTTCCTTCGGACAGGCTTCTTCGCAATCGCCGCAAAATATGCAGCGCAACATGTTGATTTCATAAACTTCAGCATACTTTTCTTCGCGGTACAAATTTTCTTCTCCCGGTTTCCGCTCGGCAGCTATCATGGTGATTGCTTCAGCCGGACAGGCCACAGCGCACAACCCACAGGCTGTGCAGCGTTCGCGTCCTTCTTCGTCGCGTTTCAAAACATGCTTACCGCGATAAACTTTGCTGAATTCACGTGTCTGTTCAGGATAGTTTATAGTTACTTTTTTTCTGAAGAAATGCTTCAAAGTAATTGCCATACCTTTGAAAATGGCTGGAAGATAAATCCTTTCCATAAAGGTCATCTTCTTGTTTGAAACCATTTTCGATCTGTTAGTCAATGCTTGCATGGCGTATTCAGATTAAGTTAGTACGGTGAAATAATAATAAGCACCGGTAGCCATAATGTTGAAAATAGCCAAAGGCATCAGTTTTTTCCAACCCAGATTCATCAGCTGGTCGTATCTGAATCGCGGCAAGGTCCATCTGATCCACATAAACAGGAAGATCAGGAATAAGATCTTCATAAAGAAAAACAGGGACCCAAGCAAAGTAACGAGGTTTGGCGATAAGCCTAACTGATCGATAAATGGCATGTTGTAGCCGCCAAAATACAAAGTGGCAATCACTGCCGACGATACAAACATGTTAATGTATTCGGCAAACAGATAAAATCCCAGTTTCATGGAGCTGTATTCGGTGTGGTAGCCGCCAATCAGTTCGGTTTCACACTCCGGAAGGTCGAACGGTGCCCGATTAGTTTCGGCAAAAGCACAAATAAGGAAAATCAGAAACCCAAGTGGTTGGTAAAAGATGTTCCAGTTCATGCCATGCTGTTGCTGCACAATATCGTGAAGGCTTAGCGAACCGGTTGTAAGGATCAGGGCAATGATTGACATTCCCATTGCAATTTCGTAGCTGATCATCTGCGAAGCTGCGCGAATTGAACCAAGCAGTGCATATTTGTTATTCGATGCCCATCCACCAATCATGATGCCGTAAACTCCAATGGAGACCATGGCAAAAACGTACAGAATACCGATGTTCAAATCGGCAACCTGCATCGAAAATTCATTGCCGCCAATGGTTAAAGTTCCACCCCATGGAATAACAACCCCGGTAAGCATAGCTGTGGTCATAGCAATGGAAGGCCCCAATATAAAAAGTTTTTTATTGGCAGTTGTGGGTATGATTTCTTCTTTCATGAACATTTTGACCCCGTCGGCCAATGGTTGCAAAAGTCCAAACAGTCCGGCGCGGTTCGGGCCGCGACGATCTTGCATAAATGCCGCAACTTTCCGCTCTCCATAAGTCGAGTACATGGCTATTACAAGCGTAACCAGAAATATGATGACCAAAAAAATGGTTTTATAAATATATAAGGTCCAATCCATAGTTGTTTTGTTGATCTCTCGCTTTGTTCGTTTCCATTTAATTCAACCCCTTCGGGGCTGATAATTTTTGATGTTTCTTTTCCGTGGGCTGCACTCACGGTTATTGATATTTAGCCGTTTCACGGCAATAATTTTTGCTTAAACTGCTTGTTGTTTTTGTTTCTCATATACTGATTTGTTCAAATTGTTCTTCAATGATGCCAACCTTTTTTCAAGCCCCGAAGGGGTTTTATTTCAATAACCGTGGGTGATAGCCCACGGACAGGCCAACCCCAAGAAACACTGCCCCGAAGGGGTTGAATTCCTTATGGGAAATACCTCTCGTCAACCGATATCCCATGTTCAGCCAGAAGTCTTCTATATTCCTCTTCAAATGTTTCTTCCTTATGGTGTTCCTGCTGATTTCTGATGTAATTAACAATCATATCCTTATCTCTCCATGTGTAGGTTAGGGCTGCATATCCGTCTGCCCATCCTTCAAATGAAGAAAACTTCCCATTTTGTTTTATCCAGAGCGATGACGCCGTTTTAATGTCCCTCATAAAATCCGCCAATGCTAAACTTGGATGTAGATCAGAAAGAAAATGAATATGATCTTCCATTCCGTTTATTCGATATAATACACAATTTTTGTTTTTAGCTATTCCCAAAATGTATGCATATAATTCTTTAATAGACTCTTGTGTCAAAGTTTTTCTTCCATCTTTCGTGCGAAAAACGATATGATAAAGTATTTGACGATAGCTCGACATTTTTTATTTTTTTAAGTTCAACCCTTTTGGGGCTGATAATGTTTGATGTTTCTTTTCCATGGCTGCACCCACGGTTATTGATATTTAGCCACTGGCAATAGATTATTGATGATCCGTGATTCAGCTAATAAATATATCACTTTCTTATCTCATAAATTATTACCGAACGAGTTCTTGTCCTGAATTTCAGCTTTTGATAACTTCTCGTAATGATTTTGTGAAATGACCGAATGCCTTTCAATATTTCTCGGACCTTCAATGGTCCAATCGGTATTTTCTTTGTGTTCGAAGCGGCAATCGTTACAAATAAACTCTTCAAGTTCGCCATATTTGTCTTTTCTTCCTGTCACCCGAAGGATTTCGTCACCTTTTTTCCATAAAACAACTTTTCCGCTGCATTTTGGGCAATCACGGTGAGCGTCGAATGGTTTCGTAAACCAAACGCGGCTTTTAAACCGGAAGGTTTTATCGGTTAGTGCGCCGACAGGGCAAACGTCGATCATGTTTCCTGAAAAATCATTGTCAATAGCTTTGGTAATGTACGTGCTGATTTCACAATGATCGCCGCGGCCTAAAACTCCATGTACGCGTTGATCAGTCAATTGGTCCGCCACCATCACACAACGATAGCAAAGAATGCACCGGTTCATGTGCAGTTTGATTTTATCGCCAATGTCAATCGGGGCAAAAGTCCGGCGGTCCTCGATGGTTTGGGTATCGGCCAATCCATACTCGTAAGATAAATCCTGAAGGCTGCACTCGCCGGCCTGATCGCACACCGGGCAATCGAGCGGGTGATTGAGCAACAGAAATTCGGTAATCGCTTTGCGGTTTTCCATCACTTCAGGAGATGTCATGTTTTGAACCACCATTCCATCCATAACATTTGTCCGACACGAAGCCACCAGTTTCGGCATGGGGCGTGGATCTTTTGTTGATCCTTGCGCCACCTTAACCAGACAGGAACGGCATTTCCCGCCGCTACCTTCCAGTTTGGAATAGTAACACATGGTTGGCGGAACCACGCTGCCTCCGATTTTTCGGGCGGCGTTCAGGATAGTTGTTCCGGGTTCAACTTCAACCTCTATATTGTCTATCGTTACTTTGATAAGGGACATTTCTGGAGTTTTACGTGATCTTCAAATTCCTGACGGAAATGACGAACTGCGCTTGCAACGGGCCATGCAGCAGCATCGCCCAGCGGACAAATCGTATTTCCTTCTATATGTTTCGAAATGCTGACCAGCAAATCGATGTCTTTCATCGTTCCGCGGCCATCTTCGATCCGTTGTAATATTTTTTCCATCCAGCCGGTACCTTCGCGGCAAGGGCTGCATTGTCCACACGATTCATGATGGTAAAACCGTGCAAAGGTCAAAAGGTTCTTCACAATGCAGGTAGTATCGTCCATCACAATGAATCCGCCCGATCCAAGCATCGTTCCGGTTTCAAAACCTCCTTCTGCCAGCGATTCGTAGCTCATCAGACGAGGTTCTCCTTTGGCTGTTTTCAGGATCAAATCGGCAGGAAGAATCGGCACCGATGAACCTCCGGCTACAACTGCTTTCAGTTTATTTCCGTTTCGGATTCCACCGCAATATTGATCGCTGTATATAAATTCTTCAACCGGAAGTCCGAGTTCGATTTCGTAAATGCCTGGTTTATTAATATGTCCGCAGGCCGAGATCAGCTTGGTTCCTTTGCTGTTTCCAACCCCAATAGCTGCATAAGCATCGGCGCCGTTATTGATGATCCACGGGAGAACCGCAATGGTTTCCACATTGTTGACTACCGTTGGGCAATCGTATAAACCAACAATGGCTGGAAATGGTGGTTTGATGCGCGGATTGCCGCGTTTTCCTTCGAGCGATTCAATCAGCGCGGTTTCTTCTCCGCAGATGTAAGCGCCACCGCCTGGCTGGCAATAAAGGTCGAGCGAATAGCCGCTGCCTAGAATATTTTCGCCAAGTAAGCCATTTGCGTAGGCTTCTTCGATGGCTTTTTCGATGATCCGCAGCACATAAAACAGTTCGCCCCGAATGTAAATATACGAAGTGCGGGCGCCCAAGGCGTATGAACCCAAGATCATTCCCTCAATCAGTTGATGCGGGTTCAATTGACCAATGTGCCGGTCTTTAAATGTTCCGGGTTCACTTTCGTCAAAATTGCAAACGAAATATCTTGGATTGTTGGTGCTTTTATCGATGAATCCCCATTTCATACCGGCCGGAAATCCTGCTCCTCCACGGCCACGCAAGCCCGATTTTTTCACCTCGGCGGTAACTTCGTCAGGCGTAAAGTTCTTTAATGCTTTTTCAACCGACGCATATCCGCCCAATTTGCGGTAAACATCGAAACTGGCCAGCCCGGGAACCTCTATATTTTCGAGTAGTATTTGCTGTGCCATGGTTACAGATAGGGATTAGTATGTGAACATTTATTCTCTGTCGTCCATTTGCTCAGCAACTCGTCTGCTTTTTCGTTGGTCATATTCTCGTGGTACTCGGGTCCAACCTGAATAACAGGTGCATTTCCACAGGCAGCAAGGCATTCAACAGTTTTAATCGTAAAACGTCCGTCAGCAGTTGTTTCCCCGGGTTTAATTCCCAGTTTCTTTTCGAAATGAGCAATTAGTTCTTCTGAACCTTTTAACCAGCAAGGACCTGTTTGGCAAACTTCAATCACACAGTTTCCAACCGGCTGAAGGTTGTACATGCTGTAAAACGAAGCGACTTCGTACACTTCAATGGGTTGAATTTCGAGCAACGAAGCCACATAATCCATCACCTCAGAACTGAGCCACCCGCTATTTTCCGATTGGGCAATGTGCAGTAGTGGCAATAAAGCCGATTTTTGCCTGCCCTGCGGATAACGCCGGATGATCTTGTTCACCAGTTCAAGCGTTTCGCTGCTGAATTCAGTTGTATTTTTTGTGTTCTGCATTTATATTTAATTTGTCAATGTCCGTCCCGATAGATCGGGACGGCAAAGGATATTCGCACTTGTAACGGTCATTTTTATTTCGTCCGAAGGAATTACCTTGCTTTTTTCTTCGCTTTCCCGCGGACGATTTTGTTCTTATTTCCTTCTTTCTATAAATATTTTGCTCCTCTGGAGCTGTTTTCCTAATGACTGATGACTTTTTTCTCCCTTCCATTCGACAAGCTCAGGGAGCGGTGCTTCTGCTTCCGTTTTCCTGACCTCGTGCTCCATGCCCTTTGCCCCATGCTCTATGCATCAAGTTCTCCTGCAATTACATTCATCGAACTCAGCGTGATTACAGCATCCGACAGCATGTTCCCGGTTACCATTTCAGGATAGGCCTGGTAATAAATAAAACAAGGACGACGGAAATGCAATCGGGATGGAGTGCGTCCGCCATCACTAACCAAGTAAAAACCCAGTTCTCCGTTGGCTGCTTCAATCGAATGGTAAACTTCTCCTGCCGGAATGTCGGTTTCGCCCATCACGATTTTGAAATGCCAGATGAGGGCTTCCATGTTGTTGTAGACCTTTTCTTTGGGAGGAAGCACAAATCTCGGATCGGCAGCAAAGTAGGTTTCTTTGTCGTCCATCTGGTCGAGTTTGGCCAACGCCTGCTCAATAATTCGTATACTTTGCTTCATTTCTTCTTGACGTACCATAAACCGGTCGTAAGTATCTCCACTTTGACCTATTGGCACAATAAAATCGAATTCGTCGTATGAGCAATACGGATTCATCACCCGAACATCGTAATCGACCCCGCAGGCACGAAGGTTTGGGCCCGTAAATCCGTATGCAAGTGCACGTTCGGCTGAAAATGATCCGACATTGATGGTACGATCCATAAAAATGCGGTTACGCGCCAGCAGGTTTTCAAATTCCTGAAGATGCGCCGGATACGATTTCAGGAAGTAACGTATTTTATCCCATGCTTTGGCACTGAAATTACGTTCGAATCCTCCGATTCGGCCCATGTTGGTGGTTAATCTCGAACCACATATTTCTTCGTAAATTTCATAAATGAATTCACGATCCTGAAACAAATAAGTAAATCCGGTCAGTGCACCGCTATCAACACCAATAACAGTGTTGCAAACCAGGTGATCGGCAATGCGAGCCAATTCCATCGCTATAATCCGAAGATAATCGACCCGTTTTGGTGTTTCGATACCAAGTAATTTTTCGACAGTCATGTGCCAGCCCATGTTATTCAGGGGCGATGAGCAATAATTCAACCGGTCGGTTAACGGTGTGATCTGGTAAAAGGGACGGCGTTCAGCTATTTTCTCGAATGCACGGTGAATATATCCGATGGTTTGCTCTGTACTGACAATAAATTCGCCATCCATCAACATCACATTCTGGAATACACCATGCGTTGCCGGGTGTGTTGGCCCGACATTCAGGGTATTGTATTCCTTATGCTCCTGTGAAGTAACAATATCTTTTGCCCAATAACCTGTATAATAATTTTGTGCCATATACTAAAGTTAGAAGTCAGAAGTCAGAAGCCGGAAGTTGTTTAAACATTCATAACTCATAACTTATAACTCATATTTCATAACTCATTAACGTCCAAACATACTGTCATCCTTATCTTCCCGTGTCTGGTCTTCCAGCGGGAAATCTTTTCGCATAGGAAAATCAGTCATTTCGTCCATATTTAAAATACGTTTCAGATTTGGATGTCCTTCAAACTCAATTCCATAAAAATCGTACGTTTCGCGTTCCATCCAGTTGGCAGCTGGCCAAATAGTGGTTATTGTCTGTATTTTAGGGTCATTCAGTTCAGTAACGGTTTTTATCCGAATCCGGTGATTATTGACAAAGCTATGTAAGTGATAAACTACTCCCAGTTGTTCTTTTTCGGGGTAATGCATTCCGCATAAGGTTGTTAAAAAGTTGTACTGAAGTTCCTGATCGTCGCGTAGAAATAATAAGATACTTTGAATGGATTCTTTTTTGACGGTGATACAAAGCATATCGCTCAATACTTCATGCGATTCAATGGCATTACCGAAACGATTGCTCAATTTACTAACAACTAACTGGTCTCTGTCGGGGTTGATCGGATACACAAATTTGGTTTTTTAATGTTTCAGGATATCCTGAATATTTTATCGATGAACTTAATCAATTTCAATGCAATAACTGCTTCGGAATGCTTACTCCATGTTATATTTTTCCATTAGATCGTTATAGGCTTCCGAATTTCTTCTGCGCAGCGACTCGTTGCCAACCAATTCCTGAATTTTCAGGATACCATCGATGATTTGTTCGGGACGGGGCGGACAACCAGGGACATAAACATCAACCGGAATAATGCGGTCGATCCCCTGCAGAACGCTGTAGGTATCGAATACTCCTCCGCTCGAAGCGCAGGCGCCAACAGCGATTACCCATTTGGGTTCGGCCATCTGGATGTAAACTTCGCGTAAAACCGGTCCCATTTTTTTTGCTACAGTTCCCATCACCATCAGCAAATCGCTTTGGCGGGGCGAAAAGCTTAAACGCTCGGAACCAAAACGCGCTAAATCGTATGTAGAAGCCATGGTGGCCATAAATTCGATACCACAACACGAAGTGGCAAAGGGGAGCGGCCACAGCGAGTTTTTACGCGCCAGACCTACCGCTTTATCAAGCGAAGTAGCAAAATAGCCTTGTCCGGAAGTTCCATCGGGCATATCTGCTATGGTTGGAGTAATGATCTGATTTTCTGACATGATTTTGTTCCCTTCCTGAGTTAATTCTTATCCCATTTAAAAGCGCCTTTCAGGAGTATATAGATAAAACCAGCCAACACAAGAATCATGAATAGAACCATTTCGAGGAATCCGTCTTTGCCTAAATCTTTGAAATTCACAGCCCAGGGGTACATGAAAATCACTTCAACATCAAAGAGTACAAAGAGTATGGCGATTAGAAAATATTTTACTGAAAACGGACTACGAGCATTTCCCATTCCTTCGATTCCACATTCGAAATTCTCGAGTTTGGCTTTTGAGGGTCGTTTGGGCCCCAAGTAATGTGTTACCACCATGGTGGTAATTACGAAACCCAGAACAACCAGCGATTGAATCAATATTGGTATATAATCTTGAGGCATTTTTATAAGTTTATTGTAAAGAAATAAACGATTATTTGATCGATTTGTTCATAAAACTACAGTTAATTTGGCTACTGGCAAAGGTGTGGTATAATCTATTTGCAATTTATTTAATTCAGATATTTATGTCTGTTTTTAACGAAAAAATAATAGAAACTTTGGGCGTTGCTTTCAAATTGTATCTTTAAGGAGTTCTATCACCCCAATAAAAAAGCCGGAACAATGAATTCCGGCTCATTTTTACTGAAATTAACGATTGTTTTAAAGAAATCAGCGATTGTCCTAAAGAAATGGATGTTTAGCTTAAAGAAATCCATGATTGTCCTAAAGAAATGGACGTTTAGCTTTAAGAAATCCATGATTGTCCTAAAGAAATGGACGTTTAGCTTTAAGAAATCCTCTATTGTCTCAAAGAATTGGATGTTCAGCTTTAAGAAATCCTCTATTGTCTCAAAGAAATGGACGTTTAGCTTTAAGAAATTCATGATTGTCCTAAAGAAATGGACGTTTAGCTTTAAGAAATCCTCGATTGTCTCAAAGAATTGAACTTTTAGCTTTAAGAAATCCTTGAGAATATAGGTCGCCCTAAAAATGCTTCTATTAGTGGAGGCATTCTGTTATTATTTTATTGCCTTTTTATTTTGCACCTGTCATGTGGCTAATTACCGAAAGCAGTACATACCAGATAATGATGAGTGGCAACGCATAAATCTGAAGAAAAACCAGCATCAGCAAAGTTACTCCCAAAAAGACATAGCGAAGTGCATTTTCTTTTAGTTTCAGGTTTTTGAATTTCAGGTTAAACATCGGTAATTCAGAAACCATCAGGAATGAGCAGGTGAAAATGGAAGCCAGAAGTGTGTATTTGTTCAGAATTATTGGTTCCGCGATACTTTGGTTGCCCAGAACCAACATTAAGGCCAGGGAAGCAAAGAAGATCGCATTTGCAGGTATTGGCATTCCCAGGAATTGTTCGCTCTGTCGGTCGTCGGTGTTGAACTTTGCAAGGCGGAAAGCTCCGGCAACCGGAATAGCCAGGCTGGTTAAAAGGGTAATCCACTGACTCCAGTTGGCTTCAATATCCTGAATGTGTTGGTTTTGTCCAAACAGGGTAAGTTCGAGCATGGTAAACACAATAGCAGCAGGCGCCAGCCCGAAAGAGACCAGATCTGCCAATGAATCAAGTTCTTTTCCAATAGCTGAATAAGCTTTTAATAAGCGAGCTGCAAAACCATCAAGAAAATCAAAAATTGCAGCTGCAAAGATGAAAATTGCTGCAAGGCCAAGTTGACCGTCGACTGCAAAGAATACAGATAAACTTCCACAAACCAGATTCATGGAGGTTATGGCATTCGGTACCCAGAAAAATATGTTGTCTTTTTGGCTCATAGCTAAATTTCGCCAATGATGGTTTGCGAGCCTTTTACCTTGTCTTTCAGTTTTACATTGATTTTGGTGCCCAATGGTAAGTATAAATCAACCCGCGAACCAAACCGGATGAATCCCAATTCTGTTTTTTGGTCAACTACATCGCCAACTTCAACGTAATTAATAATTCGGCGAGCCATTGCTCCGGCAATCTGTTTCATTACAATTTCGCGTCCGTCTTTGATTTTTACCGCAGTAACAGTCCTCTCGTTTTCTTCAGCCGATTTGTCTTTAAAAGCTGCATAAAACTCGCCATCCTTGTGTTTCATGTAGGTTACCTGTCCCGGAATCGGAATCCAGTTGATATGCACATTGGTT
>Ga0302296_1001557_pt1 | contig 16354 bp, 15 predicted proteins | sample III_Fen_N3_1_FD_194546 | JGI IMG/M metagenome (GOLD analysis project Ga0302296, IMG submission 194546) | Peat permafrost microbial communities from Stordalen Mire near Abisko, Sweden - III_Fen_N3_1 | ecosystem: Environmental > Terrestrial > Soil > Wetlands > Permafrost | place: Sweden: Abisko...
AAGAAATATCGTGTCCAGCCAGAATATTTTTGTCTTCAACACAATCCTGAATTGCATTGAAAGCAGCGGCAAAGTATTTTGAATCGGCCACTGAAGGCGCTTCGTTCCCAAGTTTATTGATGATCTGAGAGAAAGCGCTTCCACCCAGGCAACGACCCATTTTCGAGAAATCGACAAAATAGATGGACGATTTTGGATCGTTAATCAGCACCGGTTCAACCACTTTTTTCACATCCGAAACTTCAGCGGAAGCCGAGATAATTACAGTTCCGGGCGAATAAACCACACCATCTTTGTATTTCTGAGTCATCGACATCGAATCTTTTCCAGTCGGAATATTGATTCCCAATTCGCACGCGAAATCGCTGGCAGCCTTTACTGCTTTGTAAATACGGGCATTTTCACCTTCATTTTTGGCAGGCCACATCCAATTGGCGCTCAACGAAACTCCTTTCAGTTGATCAGAAAGCGGAGCCCAAACCAAGTTTGTAAGCGATTCAGCAATTGAAAGCACCGATCCGGCTTCGGCATCAACCAAAGCGGCAACTGGCGCATGACCAATTGTAGTGGCCAATCCTTTTTCGCCTTGATAATCGAGCGTGATTACGCCCACATTATTCAGCGGAAGCTGCAATTGTCCGGCGCACTGCTGCTTGGCAATCCGTCCGGTAACAGAGCGGTCAACTTTGTTGGTTAACCAATCTTTGCAGGCAACTGATTCCAACTGTAAAACATCTTCGAGGTAATCTTCCAGTTTAGACTGATCGTATTCCAGATCGGTAAATTTTTCCACACGGGTGGTATCGGTCAAAACGGTTTTTGGCGGTTTGCCAAACATGTACGAAAGCTGCCAGTCGATTGGCTTTTCGCCGGTTTTCGAGTTCTCGAAGGTAAACTGCATATCGCCGGTAGCTTCGCCGATCACATACATCGGGGCACGCTCGCGGTCGGCAATACGTTGCAATAGCGGCACATCCTTTTCGTGCATCACCAGCCCCATACGTTCCTGCGACTCGTTTCCGATGATTTCCTTTTGCGAAAGCGTTGGATCGCCAACCGGTAATTTCGAGGTATCAATTTTCCCTCCGGTTGATTCAACCAATTCAGAAAGACAATTTAAATGACCACCAGCACCGTGATCATGTACTGTTATTATTGGATTCTCTGATGATTCACTCAGTGCACGGATAGCATTATAAACACGTTTCTGCATTTCAGGATTGGCTCGCTGAACAGCATTCAGTTCAATGTGATTTTTGAATTCACCCGTTGCAACCGACGAGACTGCTCCCCCACCCATTCCGATCCGGTAATTGTCGCCACCCAAAAGCACTATTTTGTCGCCTTTGGTTGGTTCATCTTTCAGACTATCTTTTTTTGCGGCAAAGCCAATACCACCGGCCTGCATGATTACTTTATCGAAACCATATTTGCGACCGTTCTCAAAATGTTCGAAAGTCAGAACTGATCCGGTAATGATTGGCTGACCGAATTTATTTCCGAAATCGCTGGCACCATTCGATGCTTTAATCAGGATTTCTTCCGGAGTCTGGTACAACCAGTCGCGTTCTTCGGTAGCTTGCTCCCAACTGCGTGCATCTTCAGTGCGCGGATACGAAGTCATGTAAACAGCAGTTCCGGCAATCGGCAAGCTTCCTTTTCCTCCGGCAATACGATCGCGGATTTCGCCTCCGGTACCCGTTGCTGCACCATTAAAAGGCTCAACTGTTGTCGGGAAGTTATGTGTTTCGGCCTTCAGGGAAAGCACGGTTTCAATGTCAGTGACTTCAAAAAAATCGGGTTTGTCCTGTGTTTTTGGAGCAAACTGTTCGACAACCGGTCCCTGCACAAACGAGCAATTATCCTTGTAAGCTGAAATTATTTTATTCGGATTTTGCTGCGATGTTTTTTTAATCAGCTGAAAAAGCGACATCTCCTGCTCTACCCCATCAATGATAAACGTTCCGTTGAAAATTTTGTGGCGGCAATGCTCCGAGTTTACCTGAGAGAAGCCAAACACTTCGCCATCCGTTAATTTCCGGCCTAATTTTTCAGAAACCGAATCGAGATAAGTTATTTCTTCCTGGCTTAATGCCAATCCTTCCTGCTCATTATATGCTGAAATATCAGCAATTTCAAGTATGGGTTCAGGCTTTTTATTGATGGTAAAAATGGTTTGATCTAAATTGTGGTATAAAGCTTTCAACATTGGATCAAAACCAGCCGATTTATCAGCCACCTGAATATATTCCTCAATGCGTATAATACCTAGGATGCCCATGTTTTGGGTAATCTCGACGGCATTTGTACTCCAGGGAGTTAGCATCTCTTTGCGTGGACCAACGAACCATCCGTTTAAAACTTCGTCACTGAGTTTTTCGGCATCGCCAAACAACCAGACTAACTTGGCAATATCTTCCTGGTTAAGGCTTTGCGCGGAATGTAATGCAATAAAAGTTTCTTGAGGAGTTTTAAAGAATAGAATCATTTTAAAATATATTTTAGGTGCAAACATTGGAAAAACGAATGCGACAAAGATAAATATTTCAATTTGATACCCCAGAAAAAAGAAAATAACAGGATCGTGTTAACAATAGGGTAAAACGTATTTTGGATTGCTTCGCGATGTAATCAGAAACTGGGAAGGATATGGGATGAATGATAAGCCTGCAAAACAAAAGCGCAGCCCTAAAACCTCGGGGCTGCGCCTTTTTCCGTAATTCCTTATTTTATCACAATTTTTTTAAATACAACAGAACCACCCGATTCGAACGATAATATGTAATTGCCTGATTTGAAATCCTTTCTATACCACTTTATTGAATTACTTCCAGCAAAATAAATATCCTTATTCCGAATAATATCTTTCAGCTGACCAAGGTAATTGTACAACTTTATGGATATAGTTTCTGTTTTTTTCAATTCAAATTCAATTACCAGATAATTGCAGATTGGATTGGGATATAAATTTAAAACTTGAGGGTTCAAAGATTTACCATCGAATTCTTTAGCTGATGAAACGATATCAGATTTATTGATTGTCGCTAAAATTTTCTTAAAGTAAAAATATGGAAAATAATCATACCAGGTAACTGCATCTAAATTCAGACTACGTAATTCATTTCTCGTATCTTCAATCAGATAGCTATAATCCTTATATGTTATACCTAATAAAAGATAATACGATATTCCTGTACTGTGGCCTTCAAAAAAATCAATTAACAAACCAATATAATTGGGTCCCAAACCTAACGTGTAATCCTTAAACTCAAAGTATTCTTTAGTTTTGAACATTTCCGGATTACTATATGCCTGAAAATCTGGTTTATTTGTAGATTCAATCCAGGATTCATATTTCTGTTCAAATTTCGAAACCGAATCTGGTGGAATTAGTGATACAATTGAATCTACTTTTGCAATTTCCAAGGAATCCAGCAAGGAATCAAACGCTATCTCCTTCGTATTTGACCAAGTATGTTGAGTATATACAAAGCTCAATACAAAAATAATAAAAGTAAATTTTATTGATTTCATCCGTATTGGGTTAGTGATTAACTTCCATTAGGCTGCCAACGAAGGAGTTCTTGCTCACTTCGCTGCTTCTTTTTTCTTTTCGGTGTTTGCAGCCTGTGTAGCCCTTGCCCGGGCGGCTTGCTGCATGTTGGCCACTTCGGTGTTTATCTTGTCGGCCAGTGGCTTGTAGCCAGCTTCGCCATTGATAAAAGCGTAAGATTCGATGCCTAGAGCCAATTTTTCGAAGGCAGCCTGCACATTGGCACGTTCGGTGCGGGTAAGCCCTGTGATAAACTCGGCTTCTTTGGCGGTACGGTTGGCGTAGAGTTCGTCGAAGGCACGGTTTGCTTCGTCCAGTTTATCGACCCAAATAGTCACTCCCACGGTTTGCAGCAATGGGGCATTCACATCATTGCGTAAGTCGCCCACCATGTTGGTGAGCACAGCCGACTCTTCGCGTTGCGGCAGTCGGGTCACGCCTGAGCCATACTTGTTGATAACTACCAGCAGTTGGGTGGCTGCATTAGCTATTTCCTTGTCGGGGAAACGGGTATAGCCGCTCAGTATGCTTTGAAACCCGATTTGGATGTTGTCGCGGTTATCATCAGCATCAATAATCGCGTCGGTGTAACCCGTTTTTTGTGCCTGTTTCAGTGCTTTGTCGAAATTTCCGAAGGCAATGTTAAAATCAGAGGCAATCGGGTTGAGGTTCAGTGCGCCAAGGTCTTCCTTTTGCAGGAAACCTGAGGTGAGGCCCATCACCTGATAAAAATCCATCAGGCGGGCATTGGCAAGATTGGTTGATTTGATTAACATGTTGTTTGAATTTAAAGATTGTTTTTACTGATTTATGTTTGTCGTATGAAGGCTCAGAGTAAATGCAGAGAGTCACAACAATTGTTGAAAGGACATTTCACTACGTGAAAAATGGGTTTGGCTGTTGCTGAGAGGAGTTTGCCCATGATGCGAAACAGAAACAAATAGTGTTGACAAGGCTTTACACCGGTTGCAATGGGGTTTCAATACTTGTTGAAAGGGCTTTACATCAGGTGTAATGGGGCTGAAATAGTTGTTTACACCACCTTGCAGCCAGTTCGGCATTGTAAAAACGGTTGATGACAGTGATTCGCAGGCAAAAATGAGTTTCGGGTACAAAAAGAACAGGCCGGGAATAAAGAACTCCCACTTATAAAACAACTTAATAAATGCAGGAAATAACCTCATACAACCCACAAAAAGAAACATATAGGCAATGTTGATGACCATTTTGTGTGTATTTTACATTTACCAAATATAAAAAAAAGTTTTGTATATAAATATTCAATTTCAGAAAAAAAGTTAAATGGGTCGATGAAATTTCCGGCTGATTGTATGCTTTAAGCGATCGGTGATTCTTAACAAATATTTTACATTTCAAACGAATTATCCAGATACATTTCAAATAGGATTTTAGTCAAGGTCGGGTGAAAATTTAATATCTATATTTGCCGCGGTTCTAAAAAAGGCAATCCATTCAAAATCATATTTATGAAACAAATCAAATACGTATCTCCTCAGGAAGCAGTAAAAGTTATTAAATCGGGCGACCGGGTTCATTTAAGCTCCGTCGCGGTAACGCCTCACACGCTGATCAAACCTATGGTTGAGCGCGGAAGAAACGGTGAGTTATATGACGTAAAAATTCAACACATCCATATCGAAGGGAAAGTTGACTTTGCTGATCCTGAGTTTGAAGGAATTTTTGTTTGCGAGCAATTTTTCGTTGCCGGAAATATGCGCAAACAAACTCAGGCTGGTTATGCTGATTACATCCCTGTTTTTTTGAGCGAAACGCAGAAACTGATCCGCGAAGGCTACCTGAAAGTAAACGTAGCCATGATCATGGTTTCGCCTCCTGACAAACATGGTTTTGTATCGCTCGGAACTTCGGTAGATGCCACACTTGCCGCTGTTGAAAATGCCGACATCGTTATTGCAGCAGTTAACCCCAATGTACCACGTTGCTGGGGCGATGCAATGATTAGCACCGACATGATCGATATTTTTGTTGAAGATGATATTCCATTGTATGCCCATAGCGTAGCACCACTTTCCGATACAGAAATTCAATTGGGTAAAAATGTTGCTGCTTTGGTTGAAGACGGCGCTTGTTTACAAATGGGCATCGGTGGCATTCCCAATGCAGTACTTGCCCAGCTTGGCAATCACAAAGATTTGGGAGTCCATACCGAAATGTTCTCCGATGGTATCTTACCCTTGGTTGAAAAAGGTATCGTTACCGGAAGATGCAAAGCAATCGACAAAGGGAAAATGGTTGCATCATTCCTGATGGGAACAAAAGCTGTGTACGACTTCGTTGATGATAACCCAATGGTAGCGATGATGGATGTTGGACACACCAACAATGTACACATCATCCGTCTGAACGATAAGGTAACTGCAATCAACTCAGCATTGGCCATTGACCTTACCGGGCAGGTTTGTGCCGACTCCATCGGAACCAAACACTATTCTGGTGTTGGTGGCCAGATCGACTTCATCCGGGGTGCAGGTCATTCAAAAGGAGGTAAAGCAATTATCGCCATTCCTTCAGTAACCGCCAAGGGTGTATCAAAAATTTGCCCAACCCTGATCGAAGGCTCAGGGGTTGTAAGTACCCGATCAAACATGCATTGGGTAGTAACTGAATATGGCGCAGTGAACCTTTATGGGAAAACACTTCAGGAACGTGCCCGGTTGCTTATCTCAATCGCACATCCAGCCCACAGGGAAGCCTTGGACAAAGCGTCTTTTGAACGTTATGGCTCGCATTTTCACTTTGTAAAAGATATTAGTAGATTATAAGATAAAAGAAGAAAGGCAGGATTGAAATCTGCCTTTTTTCTTTGCATAAAAATACAAGCTGTTGAAAAACACACGACCAAAAATTCGAATATTTGAGCAAATGGGTAGAAAAGAGTTTTTGTAAGCGTACTTTTGCAGCGCAAAAAGAAAACATTTAAAATATCATTTTCCTTATCAAATCAATACACACACAAATGGAAATATCACATATTGAACACATTGGAATTGCTGTTAACAGCTTGGAAGAAGCCATTCCATATTATGAAAAAGTGTTAGGTTTAAAATGTTATGCTGTCGAAGAAGTAGCTGATCAGCGAGTTAAGACTGCCTTCTTCAAGGTTGGTCAGACCAAAATTGAACTTTTAGAATCAACCGATACTGAAGGGCCAATTGGTAAATTCATAGAAAAAAAAGGACCGGGAGTACACCATCTGGCATTTGCTGTTGAAAACGTAAACGAAGCATTGAATGATGTTGCTGCCAACGGCGTTCTGCTGATTGATAAAACGGCCAGAAAAGGCGCTGAAGGATTGAACATTGGATTTCTACATCCAAAATCAACCCTTGGCGTATTAACAGAGCTTTGCTCTGACAAAAAATAAAACTAATCTATCAATTTTATCCAATGAATAATCAAGACAAAATAAAACAACTCATCGACCTGCGTGTTGAAGCAAAACTCGGAGGAGGGGAAAAAAGAATTGAAGCCCAACATCAAAAAGGCAAAAATACAGCCCGCGAACGTATCGCAATGTTACTTGACGAAGGTAGTTTTGAAGAGTACGATATGTTTGTAACTCATCGTTGTGAAAACTTCGGTATGGAAAAAACCAAGTTCCTGGGCGACGGCGTTATTACCGGGCAAGGAACTATTGATGGTCGTATCGTATACGTTTACGCACAGGATTTTACCGTATTCGGAGGTTCTCTATCTGAAACTTATGCACTAAAAATCTGCAAGGTAATGGATATGGCCATGAAAGTTGGCGCTCCGGTAATTGGCATCAACGACTCAGGTGGCGCCCGTATTCAGGAAGGTGTAACCGCTTTGGCTGGTTATTCCGAAATTTTCCAACGTAATATTCTAGCTTCAGGTGTAATTCCGCAGATATCAGCTGTTTTTGGTCCCTGTGCAGGTGGTGCAGTTTATTCGCCCGCATTGACCGACTTCATCATGATGACAAAAGATACATCCTATATGTTTGTCACCGGTCCTAAGGTAGTTAAAACTGTCACCGGTGAAATCGTAACTGACGAACAACTTGGTGGAGCATCCGTTCACGGTTCAAAATCAGGAGTCACTCATTTTGTTGCTGAAAACGAAAACGAAGGAATTCTCTTAATCCGGAAACTGTTAAGTTATCTGCCTCAGAATAACCTGGAAGATGCTCCGTTAATACCATGCAAAGATCCGATTAATCGTCTGGAAGATTCATTAAACACGGTCATTCCTGAAAATCCGAACAAACCATACGATGTAAAAGATGTTATCCATTCAATTGTTGATAACAGCGAATTTTTGGAAGTTCACCGGAACTATGCACAGAATATAGTTGTTGGTTTTGCACGTTTTGATGGCGTATCAACAGGTATTGTCGCCAATCAGCCAAATTATCTGGCAGGGGTACTCGATATTAATGCATCTCGTAAAGCTGCCCGTTTTGTTCGCTTCTGCGATGCATTCAATATTCCAATCGTAACGTTGGTCGACGTACCGGGATTCTTGCCTGGAACGACACAGGAATATGGTGGTATTATTACTCATGGAGCAAAATTATTGTATGCTTACGGTGAAGCCACAGTTCCAAAAGTTACGATTATTTTGCGCAAAGCTTATGGTGGAGCATATTGCGTGATGAGTTCGAAACATCTTCGCGGTGATATTAATTACTCATGGCCATCAGGCGAAATTGCAGTAATGGGACCAAAAGGTGCCATCGAAGTTCTTCGACACAAAAAGATTGAAGCCATTGAAGATGAAGCCGAACGTGCAGATTATGTAGTTCAGGCTGAAGCCGATTACAAGGAAAAATTTGCTAACCCTTACAATGCTGCCCGTTATGGATACATCGATGATGTTATTGAACCCCGAAACACCCGATTCAGGATTATCAGGGCTTTACAAAGTTTAGCTACGAAAAAGGTACTGAACCTTCCTAAAAAACACTCCAATCTTCCATTATAATTATGAATACACTCTTTATTATAATTCAATCGGGTGTAAGTATGGATGGCTCCCAATCGGCATCACAAAAAATCCTTTTTTGGGGAGTTATCATACTTATTATCGCATTATTCATCTTTTTCCTGGTTCGTACTGATAAAATAGTTAAGGCTAAAAATCAGTCCCTGGCACAAACAGCTTCACCCTCCACGACTAAAAGCGAGGTGGCTGATGAAGAAGCCGCTGCAATAGCTTTAGCTATCCACATGTATAAAAGAGAAATGCATGATATTGAAAGTTTGACGATTACTTTAAAGAAAGTTTCCAGGATTTATTCCCCCTGGAGCTCAAAAATTTACACATTACGCCAAAATCCAAGATAATTAAACACATGTAACGAGCCATGAAAGAAAATTTCACGCACAAAGAGATGATTGTAATGGCGAGTTACATGTGGCAATTAAAAAACAAATTATAACACATGAAAAAATATTCATTTAAAATAAATGGCAACGAATACGATGTAGCAGTTAAAAACGTAGACGACAACGTTGCTGAAGTTGAAGTCAATGGAATAAAATATTCTGTTGAATTTGACCGTGCCATTGAAACTACAAAAACGCCTAAATTAGTTAGACAACAAGTAGTTCCGTCAACTGACATCACACAGGCAGAAAAGAAAACCAGCTCGCCTTCTGCACCAAAAGGAGCAGGCTTTGTAAAATCGCCGCTTCCGGGAACAATTCTTGATGTTCATGTTGCAGTTGGAGATGTAGTAAGATCGGGTGATAAGTTAATCACTTTGGAAGCCATGAAGATGGAGAACATAATCAATTCGGACAAATCGGGTACCGTAGTTTCGATAAATTTCAAAAAAGGTGATCCAGTAATGGAAGGCGATATCCTAATCGAAATTGGATAAGAAATAATAAACTCTATCTTATGAATGTTGTATACAATATAATGTTGATGTATGTGCTTGCATTTATTATCGGTTTATTTGTAGCTTTCATAATTTGGGTGCTTTATTCAACCATGACGGCTAAAAATATCTATAAATCATCTCGTAAGGAAGTCTATAGCGAAATGAAACGGCTGAAAAAAAAGTAAAATTATCCTGACAAGTTTTTATACGGTGTCGATTTCTTACGGAACAAAGATTTTCCGGATCTTTCTAGGTTTCAGCAAAGAAAATACGTTTAAAGCATTTGGTCTAAATCATTTCATACGCGCCATAGCTATTAAGTAATTAATCATTAATCATTACTTCCCGATGAAAATGGACCTGTTTTTCAAGCTATTTCAAGGTTTTTCGACTTTGTTACTTTCTGATCCTATGATCTCGTTTACCAGGATAGGATTAATTATTCTTGGAGTATTACTGGTCTATCTTGGAAAGAAAGGTATTTTGGAACCACTTTTAATGATCCCGATGGGATTAGGTATGGCGACAATTAATGCCAGCATTATGTTCCTGCCCGACGGATCGCAAGGTAACTTGTTTGTTGATCCGCTTGTGACCGATATTAATCAATTGCTCAATATTTTACAAATCGACTTTCTTCAGCCAATTTACACCTATATGTTTAGCAATGGGTTGATCGCATGCTTCATTTTTATGGGGATTGGGGGAATGATTGATATCAGTTACATTTTGGTACGTCCGTTTTCGAGCATGACCTTGGCTCTTTTTGCTGAATTTGGAACCTTTGCCACCATTCCAATAGCAATGGCTATGGGATTGAATTTAAATGAATCAGCTTCTATCGCCATGGTCGGTGGGGCTGATGGCCCTATGGTATTATATACTTCGCTAATGCTGGCAAAACATTTATTTGTACCCATTACCGTAGTAGCTTATCTTTATCTTGGTTTGACTTATGGTGGGTATCCTTATCTGATTCGCTTACTGGTACCTAAAAAATACCGTGGCATCCAGGTTACCTACAAAAAACCAACAAAACCAATATCACAAGGCATGAAATTGAGTGCAGCTGTCATACTATGTGTCGTACTTTGTTTCTTATTTCCGGTAGCCTCACCACTCTTTTTCTCTTTATTTGTTGGGATAGTTATCAGGGAATCGGGATTGACACATATTCTTGAATTTATTGAAGGTCCGCTTTTATATGGCTCTACCTTCTTTTTAGGATTGTTGCTCGGTATTTTGTGCGAAGCCCATTTATTACTGAATCCAAAAGTATTGACTTTGTTAATTCTTGGAATTATTGCTTTGCTTCTATCGGGTATCGGCGGAATTTTTGGAGGCTATGTTATGTTCTTCATTAAAAAAGGCAACTTTAATCCTGCTATTGGAATTGCAGGAGTTAGCTGTGTGCCAACTACTGCTAAAGTGGTTCAGAAGGAAGTAAACAAGGTAAATCCAAATGCGATGGTTTTACAAGAAGCATTAGGAGCAAATATTATGGGAGTAATTACAACTGCAATAATTACAGGATTATACATAACTCTTATCCCATATTTTCTGAAATAAGAATGGTAAAGTAGATCAATTCATTTTCTAGTGATGAAAGCAAAATGATCCACTGAGATTGAATCTATTTTGTCCTCCTTCAAGACTGGTTCTTCCTTTCCCGCAGCAGTCAGGTTTAAAAAAATGAAGAGCACTGATTCATCAAATGTGTGAGCCGTCAAAACAAACCCTTAATTGGGCGTTTTGACGGCTCACGCATTTGCTCCGATAAACGGTCATCCTTATTGGAAGGCTGATTTTCACTATAATCCGATCAATTTATGCAACATTTAGATAAAACGGTCGAAGTTGTGCCAAGCGTTTCGGTGCAATTTGTGCCAAAGAGCTATTGAAAGGAATGATTTCTGTCTTATCGCTGAAACTTAACCCATTTTGCAGCTAAGCAGATTAGAATTCCTGTTTGTCAATGAATTGGCAATTTTCGAGTTCAGATTTGTGTACTACTTATTTTTTCTTTTTGAAGGGTGTGTATTTGTATTTCAGGTCATTCCGCTCGTTCCTGAAAACGCTTCAAATAGCTCCGAGATATAACAACTTATTTGTATCTATCCTGAATTATAGCCTGAACCGAAAACAGAAGAACAAATATTTTGAATAAAATAAATGAATTTATGAACCCCAAACGCGAAAGACCTCGGCCAGGTAGGTTAATTCTACTTTGAAGTGCTACATTTGGACTCAGATTTTAACTAAACCCAATTTGAATTCGTCAAATTAATCAGTAACAGAATGAAAGTACTTTTAATTAATCCTCCTATCCGTGAAAATGCCAGTCCAATAAATTTCCCCATCGGACTTGGAATTATAGCCAGTGTATTGTTGGAATCGGGACATGAAGTAGAGATTTTAGACATCAATGCATTGCGGTTGCCCAAAGAACAAATCGCACAAAACCTAAAAAAATACTCGCCCGAACTTGTCGGTATTGGCGGCCTCATTACCACTTATAAATACATGAAATGGATTATTCCGGAAATCAAAGCTCTTTTTCCTGAAGTCGCCATCGTCGTTGGTGGAGGCGTTGTCACCGAAAATCCGGAGATCCTGATGAAAGCAACTGTCTGCGATTATGCGGTTGTTGCCGAGGGAGAAATCACCATCGTCGAATTAATGGATGCGATTAAAAACAAAAGCGATTTATCGAAAATAAACGGCCTGGCGTATAAAAACGAGCTTGGCGAAATCATTGTCAATCCGAAAAGAGAACTCATTAAAAATTTAGATGAAGTTCCGATGCCTGCCTATCAGCTCTTCCCCATGGATGTTTATTTGAAGAACCAAAGCCATTCAAGGGTACTTGGCCCTCAACTCGAAATGAACCTCATCACGTCAAGAGGCTGTCCGTTCAACTGCAATTATTGTTATCACATCTTTTCGAAAGGCGTCAGGTTGCGCTCCATCGATCATGTTATCGAAGAAATAAAGTTCTTCATCGAACAGTATCATGTTAATTCCTTCATATTAATTGACGAAACATTTACAATCAATGCAAAACGGGTAACAGAATTTTGCGCTGCCCTGAAAAGGGAAAAGATAAAGATCACCTGGTCGTGTTATGCCCGGGTTAGCCTGGTCGAAAAAGACCTTTTGAAGCTGATGAAAGATCACGGCTGTTACCGCATAGGATTTGGCATTGAAAGCGGGAGCCAGAAGATACTTGACTTGATGAACAAACGTGAAACCGTTGAACAGGCCGAACGTGCCATTAAAATGGTCAGAAAAGCCGGGTTGATTTGCGGAACTACCTTTATGTTTGGCTATCCGGGCGAAACCCTGGAGACCATCCAGCAGACGGTTTCGTTTTGTCAAAAACAATTAATACCGGCATCCTTCTTCTTCACCACCCCTTATCCCGGAACCCAACTGTATTCGGTGGTTCAGGATAAAGTTTTCGGAAAATATAAGGATTTAGATGATTTTCTTGAAAGACTGGGAGATGCCAGCGATTTTGTTGTGAACCTGACCGATTTCGACGACGATGAATTGATTCAACTCAGGGAGCAGACCAATCGGGCCGTCCAGAAAATTCCATACCTGAAACGACCTCTGTATTATTACCAGTTGTACGAGCAGACGGGACTGAAACTATTCTCAAAACGAATTTTGAAGAAACTTCTTTATCGGATGAAAAACTAAGGTGTGTTAAGTCAATTTTGTCATGTTGCAGTCACCCCGAATTTATTTCGGGGTCTCATCCAATTAGGTAAAATAAAACGGATGCTCATAAATACTTTTATCCCAACTTCTTCAACACCCACGCCATGTTTTCGCCCAGTGTGTGCATGATTTGCATTCCTTCCTGGTCCTTTAAAACATCGCCGGGAACACCACCAAAGGCAAAGTTCCAGTAACTTGATCCGGGAACGATCATCTGGTTGATCAGGAAAAAATTATTGATTGTTTCGAATGCATGCAATGCGCCACCACGCCGTTCAACAATAACCGCTGCACCCACTTTCCGGCGCAACAAATGTCCATTTCCGCGGGTTACATACCCGGCAACGTCAATCAGCGCTTTCATTTCGGTGGTGATGTCGGCAAAATAGACAGGCGAACCCAGAATGATGCCATCAGCCTCAACCATTTTGGCAATCACTTCATTCAGAAAGTCGTTTTTAATATGACAACGACCATCCTGTATTTCACGGCATTTTCCGCAAGCAGAGCAGCCATGAACCAGCTTTCCGCCCAGATGAATGAACTCGGTTTCGAGTCCTTCCTTTTCAAGTTCCGAGAAAACTGTCTTAATCAATATCTCGGTATTGCCGCCTCTGCGCGGACTTCCGTTAATTCCCAATACTTTCATTTCCTTTATTTCTTTTTTCTTTTTCTTATTGATTAAACACATACGAAATGATGTTAGCGCCCATCTGCAACGCTTTCTGGCGAACATCTTCGGGGTCGTTGTGAACAGAACGGTCTTCCCAACCGTCGCCCAAATCGCATTCGTAGTTGTAGAAACATACTAACCGGCCTTTGTAGATCAATCCAAATCCCTGCGCCGGTTTCCCGTCGTGTTCGTGTATTTTAGGCAATCCATTCAGAAATTGGTATTTCTGGTGATAAATTGGATGATCGAACGGAAGCTCAATGAAACTGAGCTCCGGGAAAACCTTTTTCATCTCGCGGCGGATAAACTGATCGATTCCGTAATTGTCGCTTATTTGCAGAAAGCCTCCCGATTCGAGATACGTGCGCAGGTTTGCAGCTTCCGAATCGGAGAAATACACATTCCCATGGCCAGTCAAATCTACATAAGCGTAATTAAACAAGTCGGCGCTTCCCGGCTCAACAGTTCCGGGTTCGGGATCGATATTGGTTTTCAGGTTGTCGTTGCAAAAAGTAATCAGATTGCCCACCGAAGTAGGGTTTGAATACCAGTCGCCACCGCCCCCATATTTCATCACAGCAATTTTAACCGAAGTGGTTTGCGCAAAAATTAACGTCGGCAGAAACATCAAAAATATAAGTACCAGTTTTCTCATTTTAGGTCATTGAACAAGGAAAAAGAACTGTTCTCCCTCGTTCGGTTGCCCAAAGATAAAAATATTGACTGGTTTCAAGGGTTTGCCCACTTTGATTTTGAAGAATCGTTGGTTTTTCTCAAATGATTGCGGTCGTGAACCTTTGCACTGACAATCGTTTTGAAGTAAGAGCTACGGGTTATTCATTCAGCAGGTTAAAGGTATGACATGCCACCACGCCAGCAGTTTCGGTGCGCAAACGGCTATCGCCCAAGCTGACTGGCTGAAATCCTTCCTTCAACGCCAATTCAATTTCTTCGGAAGAAAAATCACCCTCCGGACCGATCAGTATCAGGTAATTTTGAGTTGGAACGACCAGACTTTTCAGTAATTCGCGGTGTTGCTCTTCACAATGCGCAATAAATTTCTGCCCATCAAAAGGTTGCCTGACAAATTCACTGAATTTCGTTAACTCATCCAACAGCGGCAGATAGGCTTTCAGCGATTGTTTCATGGCCGAAACCATCACTTTTTCGAGCCGTTCCGTTTTGATTTCCTTTCGTTCGGAATACCGGCAAAGGAGCGGAGTAATCCGGCAGACGCCAATTTCGGTCGCTTTTTCGAGAAACCACTCGATGCGTTCGATGTTTTTGGTTGGCGCAATGGCAATGTGAACCCGGAAATTCCGAAGGCCAAAATTCTTTTGCGATTTAATCACGTTCACCGCACACCGCTTGGGATTCGGATCGAAAATTTCAGCCGTAAAAAAGCCGCCGCGTCCGTCAACCAGCGTAATTTCATCGCCTTTGTCGAGGCGCAAAACCCGGATGCAGTGCTTCGATTCGGTTTCGTCGAGTGTGTACGTGTTTCCCGAAAGTTCAGGAGTATAGAAAATGTGCATGAACTTGAATTTAAACAGATTTTGGTGTAAATTGAAAAGCCATCTTGGCCCCGCGCGCCGATACATCTTTCCATGTTTGAACTTCAAAATCGAGCGCAACAGTCGAGCAGGTTGGCATATCCGAATTGAAATATTTCACCAGATTGTAAACCAGGTAATAAACCGTCGGATTGTGTCCAAAAACAAAAACGGTCTGAAACTTTTCAGGCAATTCACGAAGCAATTCAACAAATTCCTGTGTCGTAAGTCCTTCGTAAAAAACCACTTCGCGGCGAATTGAAACAACATCGTATCCAAGCGTTTGACAATAGATGGCCGCCGTATGCATCGTTCGAGTTGCCGGACTGGCAATGACCAAATCAGGAAATACGCCCATTTCCCTGAGTCGCAAACTTATTTTTTCCGCATCCGTAATTCCCCGCTCCGCCAGATCGCGACTAAAATCATCGTCGTAGCCATAAGGAACCGATTTTGCATGCCTGACAATAATTACCCGTTTCATACTTTGAGGTTTTATGCGTTGCTGTTTTTGTGTAAAATTAATCTATTTTTAACTCGAATGAAATTGATTTTTTTTGATGAAACGAATTGGCTTATTATCAGATACACACGGAACACTGAGTTCACGTATTTTTAAATTTTTCGAACCGGTTGACGAAATTTGGCACGCCGGCGACCTTGGTAATGCAGAAACTGCCGACCAACTTTCGGCCTTCAAACCGCTGAAAGCCGTATATGGGAATATTGACGATCACATTGTCAGACGCATGTTCCCGGTCGATCAGCGTTTTTTTTGCGAAGAAGTTGACGTTTTAATGACGCACATCGGAGGCTATCCCGGAAGGTACGAATCGCGAATCAGAACGATTTTAACGAATAAGCCTCCTAAACTTTTCATTTCAGGCCATTCACACATCCTGAAAGTGATTTACGATCCGAAATACCACTTGCTGCACATCAATCCCGGAGCCGCC
>Ga0302296_1001558_pt1 | contig 16335 bp, 16 predicted proteins | sample III_Fen_N3_1_FD_194546 | JGI IMG/M metagenome (GOLD analysis project Ga0302296, IMG submission 194546) | Peat permafrost microbial communities from Stordalen Mire near Abisko, Sweden - III_Fen_N3_1 | ecosystem: Environmental > Terrestrial > Soil > Wetlands > Permafrost | place: Sweden: Abisko...
GGGTACTTGGTCCGATCTGGTAGCACAACTTACAAAGGCATTGGATGGAATGGATAAAACCAATGCAAATTATGCTACTCTGACAGGAAATCTGGAAGCAGCCAATAAAGCGCTGACTCAGGCAACGGATAAAATGCAGTCCATGTTTGAAAGCGGTATCACAAAAATGCAGAGTTATCTGGACAGAACAAATCTTGCCATTACAAACTGTGGAACCAGAAGTTCCAGATTGGAACTGGTAGAAAGCAGACTTTCTGCCCAGCAGACTAATTTTGAAACTCTTCAGAGCCAGAACGAAGATGCGGACGTAACACAACTTGCAGTTAGTCTAAGCTCAGCAGAACTTTCTTATCAGGCAGCACTTCTTGCAACGGGAAAAATTGCAAAAACTACATTACTTGATTACATCTAAAGAAACGTGATATGATAATCACATAATATACATAATATACATAATATACATAATATACATAATATACATAATATACATAATATACATAACATGCATATTATATATATTTATAAATAGAATAAGAATAAAATATATCAAAATATTATATCGAAAAAATGTATTAAAATTATATGGATATTTGGATTTTGTGTCGAAGAGACAGATGGGAGAAGGAAATATGACGATTAACACAAGAATTTTTGGTGAAATCAATATTGATGAAGAAAAAATCATTACCTTTCAAAATGGAATTGTTGGTTTCCCGGACTTAAAAGATTTTGCTTTGATTTATGATGAAGAAAAAGGAACGGCTACCAGTATCCGTTGGTTACAATCAGTTCAGGCAGCAGAATTTGCACTTCCTGTTATGGATCCTCTTATCGTGTATAAAGATTATAATCCTGAAGTGGATGATGAACTTCTGCAATCTGCTGGAGCACTGGATTCAAATGAAATGTTGGTACTGGTAACCCTTACCGTACCCAATGATATTAAAACCATGAGTATTAATTTAAAAGCTCCTATCGTAATTAATGCAAAGGCACGAAAAGCCTGTCAGGTTATAGCTGAAGGCGATAACTATCCTGTGAAATTCCAGATTTACGAACTTCTGCAGGCCTTAAAAAGCGCTAAATAGAATCAGGAAAATATAGAATAAAGTGCAGGAATTTTGCAGAGAGGAGTTAAGGATGCTTGCATTATCGAGAAAAAAAGGGGAAGCACTCATCATCAACAACAATATAGAAATAACGATTCTGGAGATAAAAGGCGATCAGGTGAAAATTGGTATCGCTGCCCCAAAAGAAGTTCCAGTTTACAGAAAAGAAGTTTACATTCAGATACAGGAAGCAAACAAAGAAGCCATGATAGCCGACAGCCTTACCGGGTTAAAGGACTTATTTTGATGAATATTAATAAATAAGGTGGATTTTTCAAAAGATTCGCTTATAAAAACAAAAAATGTTTATATAAACTATAAACATTTTTTTGTTTTTACCGATATAAAGTCTATAGAAACAGAGTTTCTGGGCTTAGAGAAGCCGAGAGCACATTTTTACATATCACACGGAGGTGATTTAAATGGCAATAGAACCATTAGGCAGTGCAATCTCATTTCAGTCTCAAACTGCGCAGGCAATTACACCGGTGCAAAAAACTTCAACTGAGAACACGGATGTATCAGCAAAAGAAGAAAATAACATTGTCGATAATATGACAGCAGCTGTTAAATCTACAGATGAAAAAAACAGTCAGTCAGACAACCAGTCTGGACAAAACAGCCAGTATTCTCAAAATTCATCAAGTAAGCAGATTAAAAAAGCTGTAGAAGAAATGAATAAAAAAATGAATAATTCCGAAGTACTGTTTGGAGTTCATGAAGCAACAAACCGCATTACCATTAAAATAGTTGATAAAGTAACTCAAAAAGTAATAAAAGAAATACCGCCTGAAAAAACTCTGGATATGTTTGCAAAAGCACTTGAACTTGCAGGACTTCTGGTGGATGAAAAGGGGTAGGAGGAACAACCTATGACAATAAGAATATCCGGTTTGATGTCCGGTCTAGATACAGATTCTATGGTTAAAGACCTTGTTAAGGTCTCCAGCGCAAAAGTAGATACCTTAACTAAGGCACAGACTAAGCTTCAATGGAAACAGGATGCCTGGGAGGCATTAAATACCAAAGTAAATACGTTTTTCTCGGGGAATCTGGGAACAATGCGTTTTGAGGGAAGTTTTAATAAAAAATCAACTACCCTTTCTGACACTACACTTGCAAGCGTAGTAGCGGGAGACAGTGCTGTTAATGGTACCCAGACTTTGTCTGTACAGTCGCTGGCAAAAGCAGGATATCTTACAGGTGGCAAACTTACAGCGGATACGGATGGAAACGCTGTTACCGGAAAAACAACATTGGCAAAGCTTGGAATTTCAGATGGTTCCAGTATTAATGTTACAGTAGCGGGAAAAACTACCACTCTGGATTTCAATGGAAGTACTACTGTTAATCAGGTAGTAAGTTCATTACAAAAAGCAGGAGTGGAAGCCAGCTGGGATGATACTAACAAGCGACTTTTTGTTAATGTTACAGATAGTGGTGTAAGCAATGATTTCAAATTAGAATCTTCAAATACCAATGGACAGACACTTTTATCAAAATTAAAACTGGTAGATAGTTCAGAAGCAGATACTTATAAAGGACTAACTAGCTCTGATGCAGCATATGCAACGTTACTTGCTGCGGAAAAAGCAACACTGCTTACCTCTTACACAAATAAGCTGTCAACTGCCAATACTACACTGACTTCATTAAACAGTTCACTCTCAAGCCTTACAAGTGATAAAGATACTAATGTCAGCGATATGCAGACGAAGTATTCGGGCTCTGCTTATCTTGACGCTGCAGACGTAAGCGGACTGTCAACTTCTTCAGGAACAGATAGTGCCATTACGAAAATAAATGATGCTGTTACCGCCCGCAGAGCAGAACTGGTGACCGCAAATCCAAGCATCACAGAGGAAGAAATTGCAGCGGATTCTTCTATGCAGACGCTGAACACAACTTTGACAGATCTACAGACCACAAAAGGTTATTATACACAAATAGATACTACTAATACGGCAATTACAGCAGCACAGGCAGATATAACAAACTATACAAATCATGTAAATGATACTGGAAGTGTGCTAACTACAGAGGCTACTTCAGTGCTACAGGCAAAAATAACTGCAGCTAATAATGGAACCTATGCTGATACAAACGATGCAACAAAAGCAGTCCGTGTATATGGATCAGATGCTCAGATTACTTTAAACGGAGCAACTTTCACCTCCGATGACAATTCATTTACTGTTAACGGATTAACCATCACTGCGCTTGAGACTTCTGCAAAAAATACTGATGGAACGTATGACTCGGTTTCCCTAAATACAGCAGCTGATGTAACCGGCATATATAACATGGTTAAGAGCTATTTTACAGAATACAATTCACTGATTAATGAAATGAGCAGCTTATATAACGCAGACACTTCCAGCGGCTATGAGCCATTAACTACTGATGAAAAAAGTGCCATGTCAGACACAGAAATTACTGCATGGGAAAAGAAAATCAAAGATGCACTTCTTAGGAAAGATGAAAATCTGAATTCAGTAATGGGCTTGATGAAAAGTTCCATGATGCAGTCTAAAACCATTGGGGGAACTGATTATAATCTTGAAAGCTTTGGAGTTGAGACACAGAGTTATTTTACTGCTGCAGAAGATGAAAGAAATGCTTACCATATTGATGGTGACAGTACGGATTCTATTTCCAGTACAAATACAGATAAATTAAAAACGGCCATTGCCAGTGATCCAACTTCGGTAGCAAAATTTTTCTCATCCATTGCCAGTGATTTATATGATAAACTGAACACCACTATGAAAAGTAGCAGTAACCGTAGTATTTATAATATTTATGATGATAAAAAAATGAAGAGTGATTATGACGATTATACTGACAAAATCAGCACTCAGCAGGACAAGGTTGATGCAATGGAAGAACGGTATTATAAACAGTTTTCTACTATGGAAACGGCTTTATCAAAACTGCAGAGCAACAGTTCATCGTTATCATCATTATTAGGCTGATAAAAGGGGCAAGAGAATATGTTAATGAATAATGCGTATGCGCAATATAGCAATAGCAAAATATTGACGGCATCACCGGCAGAACTTAATCTGATGCTCTATGAGGGTGCTATAAAATTTTGTAATATTGCAATCATAGGAATTGAACAAAATAATATACAAAAAACCCATGACAATATTATAAAAACCCAGAGAATAGTGGAAGAATTCCAGATTACTCTTAATAGAGACTACCCTGTTGCGAAAGATTTCGACGCAGTGTATACTTATCTTATTAAAAGACTCCGTGAGGCAAATTTTAAAAAAGACAAAGTTATTCTGGAAGAAGTTCTGGGTCATCTGAGAACGATGCGGGATACATGGAAAGAAGTTATGAGAATGTCCAATATACCGGTTTAAACACAGAAAGGATTTCTATGGCTCAGACAAAAGATTATATCAATATTTTACTGGAAAGCTTACAAAAGAAGTCAAAGATTCTGAACACACTTATAGGTAAGAATGCCCTTCAGGAAAAAGCGATTAAGGATGATGATACTTCGGCGTTTGAAAAAGTTGTGGAAGAAAAAGAAGTGTTACTTCAGGAACTTAGCAGTCTGGATGAAGGTTTTGAAGCTGTATTTGAAAGAGTAAAAGAAGACATTACTTTAAATCGAATAGTATATGATGAGCAAATCAGGGCTATGCAGAACCTGATTCGGGAAATTACAGATAAGAGCGTGGCGATTCAGGCTTCAGAACAAAGAAACAAACAGTTAATTGAAACACATTTCCGGGATTCCAGATCACAGATGAAAGACAAGAGAACCAGTGTAAAGGTTGCCAACAACTATTATAAAGCTATGAACAGGTTATCAGCCCCAGGATTTTCCCAGATAGATAAAAAGAAATAAAATCAAAAAAAGTTTTAAAATATTTTTAAAAAAGTTTATATTAGGTATAATGTTTTCGAATTTTATACCGATATAATAGATAAGTAAAGAAACTTACTTAACCAACCGTGATGAAGACTCCAGGAGCGTACGGCCTTCAGAATTCATTACAAAGGCAGAATTGGAATTAACAAGAAAACAAAACAACAGTGGCATGGAAGCCACCGTAAATTCAAGGAGGAATATCTATGATAGTACAACACAATTTATCCGCAATGAACGCAAGCAGACAGTTAAACATTACAACAACAGCTCAGTCAAAAGTAACAGAACAGTTATCTTCAGGTTATAAAATCAACCGTGCAGCAGATGATGCAGCTGGATTAACAATCAGTGAAAAGATGAGAAGTCAGATTAAAGGTTTAACACAAGCTTCCACTAATGCACAGGATGGTGTATCAGCAGTTCAGACAGCTGAAGGTGCTTTATCAGAAGTACATGATATGTTACAGCGTATGAATGAATTAGCTGTAAAAGCTGCCAACGGAACTAACACAACCGCCGACAGAGGAGCAATTCAGAAAGAAGTTTCAGCTCTTGTTTGTGAAATCGATAGAGTTAAACAGTCCACAGCATTCAATACATTAAAATTACTTGATGGAACTTTTGCTACAAGCAAAAAAATGACCATTCAGGTTGGTGCAGCTAACTCATCTTATCAGAGAATTCAGATTAAGATCGAAAGTATCAGCACATCAAAACTTGGTGCCAAAGGTGCTACTGGATTAAAATTAAATAAAATCGATATGAAAACGTTATCAGGCGCTCGTAAAGCAATCGCTGCTATTACAGGAGCAATCGCTAAAATCTCTGACATCCGTTCCGCACTCGGTGCTGTTCAGAACAGATTAGAGCATACCATAAACAACTTAGATAACGTAGTTGAAAACACAACAGCTGCAGAATCTTCAATCCGTGATACTGACATGGCTTCTGCAATGGTTGAATACAGCAAGAATAATATTCTTTCTCAGGCTGGTCAATCAATGTTAGCACAGGCTAATAAGTCAACACAGGGTGTTCTCTCATTACTTGGTTAATTAAAACTCAGTTATTAAAAAAAGGGACTGGCTTCTTGCCAGTCTTTTTTGTTGTCAAAAAAAAGTTTATTTATGTATTAAATATTGATAACTTTATGCCGATATATTTGGTATAAGGTTATCAATTTTACGTTATAACATTTTTCAAAGGTAGGTGGAAAGCGAAAATGAAAGAATTGTCGAAAAATATAGAACTGTTATTGGAAATCATGAATAAACTGATAATAGGCATTATGGAGGAAGACGAAAAAGCGGAAAAGATATATCTTCCTCAGTTTACAGATGCCATGCTGAATACATTTCCCCGTATTATTAGTGCTTATACTTTACCTGAGTTTGAAGAAGTGAAACAGGATATGCAATACTGGACAGGTCAGGTAAAACGAATTCTTGAGGCCTTAGAAAGTAGGGATCATTTTCTTCTGATTGATGTTTTAAAATTTGAAACAATGGAAAACCTGGAAATATTTAAAGAAATGATAGGTGGGATGGAATAACTATGGAACAGCAAATCTGGGAAAAAAATAAAGAAGCTTTAGAAAAAGTATATCCCCATATCCTTGAATTTCTGGAAAAAGAGGAAAATGAAGATAAAAATAGTGTCAGTGATGAAACGAATGTGAAGTCAGATGACACCAATACAATAAAGGCAAAAACAACAGAAATTTCGTCCGGGGTGGAAACCATTTGCGAGAGAACTGTTTTGTATATGGCGAAAGATGGTTCCCAATTTCTATTAGATAGTCTGCATGATAATACAGAATTTATGGATGTATGGTTTCAAAGTGTTTCAAAATTTATGTTCAAAGCCAAAATGTTTATGTTTGGCTTAGGAAATGGTATGTATGCCAGGAAAATTATGGAAGAAGCACCTGAGGACGTAACTCTTATTGTATATGAACCTTCCAAAGAAATATTAATAGCAGCCCTTCAGAATTTTGACATGGAAGATTTAATTCTTAACGAACGTTTTATACTGCTAACAAAAGTAAAACCTCAGCAAAAGCTGGAAGAATATTATTATGAACTTCTGGATTACCGGGATCTGGAAGGTATGGTACTTAGAAATTATCTAAATTACGTAACTATATTTCCAGACGAATTTTATGAATATCACTCAGCAATTCAGAAGGTTTGCAACTCTATTATAGCAACCCAGGAAGTAATCGGCCGTTATGGAAAAATGTATTATGAAAATACCTTTGCCAACTTAGATTTTTTTGTAAACAGTAAATCACTGGAAGGCCTATACTATACCCTGCCAAAGGATTATCCAGCCATAGTAGTTGCAGCCGGTCCTTCTCTGGATAAGAATATCCTTGAATTAAAGAAAGCAAAAGGCAAAGCATTTATTATTGCCGTGGATACCGCTTTGCGTCCCCTGCTTAGAAATGGAATTAAACCCGATATTTTTATCAGTATCGACGGAAAGAAAGTTTCTTCCCATTTTTCGGAACAGGAAACCGCTGAGATTCCAATGGTTTGCTATCTGCTCAGCCATAGTGAAGTATTGAAAAAACATACAGCACCCAAATTTTTTGTAAATGACTTGAATTTTCATATACAGAATTTCTTATCGAAAAAAGAAAAAGTTCTTCCGGTAATATCCAGTGGTGGTTCTGTTGCCAATGATGCTTTTTCTATTGCACAGGCACTGGGATTTGAAACCATTATTATGGTAGGACAGGATCTTGCATATACGGACAACAAAACACATTCCAAGGAAACTGTACGAGGAGAAAAAAATATTGATACCAGTAGCCTGAAGACGGTTATGGTGGAAGGAATTGACGGAAATCCAGTTGCCTCCAGTACGGAATTTGAATTATACAGAGCTTGGTTTGAGGAACAAATCTTAAAATTTCCCAATATAAAAGTTATTGATGCGACTGAGGGCGGAGCTAAGATCCACGGATCCCTTATTCAGACACTGGCTGAGACCATAGAACAAGAATGTACCAAAGAAATGGACTGGGAAAAAATCATTGCAGAAGCACCACCATATTTTGATGAAAAAGAAAAACAGGAAATCTGGAGTTATATCAGAAGATTGCCGGAAGATTTGGAAGATTGTCTGAAAAGAACACAGAGGGGCATTCGGGATTATGACAAAATGCTGGAACTGGTTTTTAAGGATCATTATCATAATAATGAAATGAGAAGACTGTTTGCAGATGCAAAAGAAGCGGGAGATAGTCTTGAAAAAGATCCTTCCATGGATTATGTGAGAAACCGTATTCAGACTATTACGACAGAATTCATTAAAGATATTTATAAAATGGAAGATGACGAGAAAAAAGAATTGATTGCAGCCTGCAATAAAGGCAGGGACTATCTGAAGGTCATGGAGAACGAATTAAAAGTTATGCTCCCTGATATCAGAAATAAATTAGCAAAGTTTTAAGGAGGTATTGTATGAAAGGACAGATTTTTCAGGATTTATTTATTTTTGAAATGGCAAACAGTCATCAGGGCAGTGTAGAACATGGGATTAGTATTATAAAAGCCATGGGTAAAATCGCCAGAAAATATAATATAAAAGCTGCAGTGAAACTGCAATATCGTGAACTCAACACATTTGTACACCCTGATTTTAAAAACAGGGAAGACGTGAAACATATTCCAAGATTTATGAGTACCAGATTGAATTATGATCAGTTTAATGAGCTGGTAAATGCAGTGCGGCAAGAAGGCATGATTACCATGAGTACGCCTTTTGACGAAACAGGTGTGGACTGGTGTATGGATCAGGGCATGGATATTATTAAAATTGCCAGCTGCTCAGCCATGGACTGGCCATTGTTAACTAAGGCAGCAGCCACAAAAAAACCTTTGATTATATCAACTGGTGGACGGACTCTTTCCGATATTGATAAACTTTACAACTTCTTTTCCCATAAGAACTGTGAATTTGCTTTTTTACACTGCGTAGCAGAATATCCTGCACCTTTTGGAAGCCTTCAACTGGATTTTATTGACCGTATGACCAGAAGATATCGGGATGTTACCATAGGATATTCTGGACATGAAGAACCAGAGGATAATACTGTTGGAATGCTTGCTATTGCAAAAGGAGCTAAAATCTTAGAAAGACATGTTGGCCTTCCCACGGAAACAATTACTTTAAATGCGTATTCCATGAACCCTGCCCAGGCAGATAAATGGGTGGAAGCGGCACTTAGAGCAAAAACCATGTGCCAGACTAAAAAAGCCGGGGATAAATATGTAAGCCAGGAAGAAATTGATTCACTTCGCTCACTTATGAGAGGCGTGTATGCAAAACATTCTATCAAAACAGGGGAAGTTATGGGTGAAAAAGATATATTTTATGCAATGCCCTGTCAGGAAAACCAGTTGACCAGCGGAGAGTTCAAAGATGGCATGATTGCGTCAAGAAACTATAAAGAAAATGAAATGCTTATAGAAAAACCTAAATTAACAGGGGTTGGAGTTGTCCGTAATGCAGTTCATGATGGCAAAGGTATGCTATATGAGGCTGGAATTGCACTGGGAAATGATTTTGAAGTAGAGCTTTCCCATCATTATGGAATGCAGCATTTCAGACAACATGGTGCAATTATCATAAATATCATCAACCGTGAATACTGTAAAAAGCTGATTATAGTTCTTCCGGGACAGCAACATCCGGAACATGCTCACCAGATAAAAGAAGAGACTTTTCAGGTGTTATATGGGGATTTAGAAATCCAGATTGAAGGACAGCCAGAACAAACTCTTCATCCAGGAGATATTCAGACCGTGTTAAGAGGAGAATATCATTCATTTTCTTCTATAAATGGAGCTATTTTTGAAGAGGTATCCACACAACATATGAAGAGTGATTCTTACTATAGGGACCCGAAAATTTCGGCATTGGATCCTATTGAGAGAAAAACTTTCCTTAAAAAGTGGTAACACTTAGAGGAGACCAGAGAATATGATGAAATCCGAAATTTTAAAAAATGAGATTCTCAGACAGTATAAAAGCGTGCGACAATTTTCCATTGAACTGGATGTACCCTATAGCACTCTGGTTACTGCCCTGGACCGTGGAATCGATGGAATGGCTTATGGAACGGTAATTCGCATCTGCGAAAAGTTAAGATTAAATCCTATTGATTTCTCATCTCTGGATATGGAAGCCACAGTCAGTGCCCAGCTTTTGGAAAATGAAGTTATGCAGAAATATGTAAAACTGAATCCCATGGGAAGAGAGCGTGTACTTGAGATTTTAAGTGACTTTCAGGAAATCAAAAGATACAGGCCTTAGTACATATATTTTTGTTAAATTACTGTAATACCGTTAATAAATTGATGATATTTACCGATATAAATATTAAGGTACAAAATATCGAAAATATGATCAAGGATGATAACATATGAAGAATATAAAACTATCAGAGGGAATCAAATATTGGTCACAAGTGTTACTTTTACCAGTGTATTGGTTCTCTTTTTTAGTACCCAGAAATAAAAGAATATGGGTATTTGGCAGTACTTTTGGCAGAAGATTTGCCGATAACCCAAAATATTTTTATCTGTATCTGAATAAACACCCGGAAGAAAATATAAGAGCCATCTGGATTACCCATGACGAAACAATCAGCGAATTTTTAAATAAAAAAGGTTATGAAGCGTACCATATTAATAGTCCGAAAGGCATCTGGTATGCCCTGCGTGGTGGTGTTTACCTATTTGATAATTATTCCAAGGACATCAGTTTCTGGCTTTCCGGCGGTGCGGTAAAATTTAACCTGTGGCATGGATCAGGAAATAAGAGAACTAATTTCGACAACCTCTTTGATAAAGTAAGGCATCCTAAAAATCTTTGGGAACGTTTTAAGACCTTTCCAAGAAGACTTTCAGATGAAAAACCACATCATTATACCCTTGCAACATCACAAGCTATGGCAGAAATCACCCAGTCTGCATTTCACACATCCAGGGAACATGTGATAATTGATGGCTATCCAAGAAATGATGCAGTTTTAGACAGTTCCTACCCAAATTTTTTTAGTAAAGAAGAAAAGGAAAATCGGGAATATATACTGAAATGGAAACAAGAAGGCAAGAAAATAGATTTTTATATGCCTACCTTCAGGGATTCAGAAGGAGATTTTTTTAAGGTCGTGAATCTGGAAACATTGAACCGGTTTTTTATGGACAATAATATTATATTTATTACAAAACTTCACCCAAAATCAAAAATAAAAGCGGAATTTTCAAAAATAGATTATTCCAATATCAGGAATATAGATGCAAAGATTGATCCTTACACTTTTTTGGAATTTGTGGATATTCTAACTACTGATTATTCTTCGATTTATACTGATTTTATGCTGTTTGATAAACCAGTGGTAGCCTTCCCTTATGATTATGAGAAATATTCAGGTGGAACCCGGGAAGAGTACATTCCTTCAGGCGAATATATGCCAGAACTTACAGCAATAAACCAGGAAGAACTTATGGAATTCACTCTCAGGGTTCTTGCAAATGACAGCAACCGGGAACTAAGAAAAATATCCAGAGACAGGATGTTTTTATATCAGGATGCAAATGCAACGGGCAGACTTGTTGAAAAAGTAAAGAAAATAATAGGTTTGAGTTAGTTTACAAGGTGCTGTAAAAAGTATTTGCGGGCATGCAGATAGGAGTAAATATGAAAAAATCAATCGGAATCGTGATATGTAATTACAACAAACAGGATTATATTGTAAACTGTATTCATTCGATATTCGCTTCTACAACAGAGGATTTTGACCTCTACGTTGTAGACAATGCCTCCACGGATCAGTCAGTAGAGAATATCAGAAATGCTTTTGGAAATACCGTTAATCTGATTATAAATAGTAATAATCTTGGAGGCTCCGGCGGCTTTAATACCGGTATCAGAGAAGTACTGAAAAGAGATTACGAATATCTCATGTGTGTGGATAACGATGTTGTATTTGATAAAAATGCAGTTGCTTCCCTCAGATATTTTCTGGAACAGCACCCGGAGGTGGGAATGGTTGGAAGCAGAACTTTTTTCATGGATGATCCTGAACGGATATGGGGATTTGGTGGGAAAATAGATTTTGAGAAATACCTGCAAAATGATTATTATAAAAACTGTCTGGAAGGTGAAGATGTTCCGGAGTGGATTTACTGTGACTATGTACCGGCCTGTGCATTGATGACAAGAGTAGAAGTGGTACGTAAGGTAGGTATTATGCCGGAAGAAAATTTTATTTACTGGGATGATATGGAGTGGGGATATCGCTTTAACGAAGCAGGATACAAAGTGGCTGCCTATGGAGAAGCAAAAGTTTGGCATAAAGGTGGAGGAAGAAATAGTCAGAATACCTTTATTCACTATTACATGTGGAGAAACAGAATTAACTTTTTTTTAAAGGTATTATCAGAACAGGATAGAGAACATTTTGCGGATACGATTTTAGATGAAATGTTCCGTATGATATATAGTGTCAATTTAAAAGGTGAAACGAATATTGTCAAAACTTTAATGTACGCTTTTGACGATGCTGTCCATGGAGTAAGGGGAGTCGCCACCACGGGAAAAGTGTTACCCAGGTTCAGCGTGGAAAACAGAGTTCAGAAAGCATTAGAAAAATGGGAATCTGTTATAATAAGATTTAATGATGATTACGAAGGAATAGGTAATATTATCCGTAATATTATGAAAATCAGACCGGATATAAAAATCAGAATTTCCATTCAGAATTGCAAAACCAACAGAGAACGGATGGAGTATGAATACCCGGGATACCAGGTTACGGAGGAATTTTCTCCAGGGACAGATGAATTCAGTCTTTTTATGTGTAGTCATATATTTTCTTTAACAGAAGATGATGAGAGCGGAAATTATATAGATTCCTGGTGTAATATTATTTTTAATGAAGAAGATCTTATGTATGCAAAAAACTTTAAAAAGGCGAAAGAATTGTTTATACTTTGTATGAAGAACCTGCTTATGGGAATATAAACTGGAAGAAGGATAGGAAGATTATGAAGAATAATAATGAAAATCTGGTAATCTTTGGGGCAAGTGCAGGAGCTATAAAAGTAATCCAGACCTTAAAAAGCGTAGATTGCCACATCACATACCTGGTAGATAATGATAAAGAAAAATGGGGAAAAGAAATCGAGGGTATTCAGGTCAGATCCCCGGAGTCATTAATAAAAGATGAAAGCAGAATAATCATTGCCAGTAACTATCAGCATGAAATTGAAGAACAGTTGAAAAAAATGGGTATTCTTCATCGGATTGCATTAAAAGAAGAATATATTATGGCTTATTTTGAAGCCCATATGGATAAATTTTCCTATCTGTCAGACCTGAATTTTGAACAAGACATATTGGATGCAGGGAAAGAGAGACCTCTCTTATTTGGACTTGAAGAGGGAATGTGGCTGGGGGGTATCGAGAATCTAACCTTCATGCTGACATCAGCGTTTAAAAAGAAAAAACGGGAAACAGTTATTATAAGCAAGATTACAGAAGATTTACCACCAAAAGAACTGGAAAATGAAGTGAAATATGTTGACATGGAATTTACAAGATATGTGCAGTCCATAGAAGATCTTGTAAAAGAGATAGCCTCCAGACTACCCTGCATTGTAATTGATAACTGGCAGAATCAGATTATGGTAGCAGTTGCCATCATAAAACATTTTTATCCGGAGGCTGTTAAATGCATATCCATATTGCACAATGATAAAATTGTCCTTTATAGAAAAACTGCCTATATGGAAGGCTATCTGGATGCCATTGCTGGTGTTAGCAGTGCCATTACAGATCATCTGGAAAAGGATTTTCATATTTCAAAGGACAAACTTCACTATAAAGAAAGTCCTGTATTTTTTGATGAAACTTTTATAAAAAGTTACACGGATGATAAGAACAGACCTTTACAACTGGGATATGCAGCAAGAATTACAAAAGACCAGAAACGCGCCGACCTTTTAGTTCCTCTCATTGAAGAACTGGAAAAAGAAAAAATCAATTATCACTTTAAAATTGCAGGAATTGGCAACTATTATGATGAACTGGTAGAACAGTTGGAAAAAAAGAACCTAAAAAAGAATCTTACTATCTGCGGCTGGGTTGACCGGTCGGAAATGCCGGATTTCTGGAAAGAAGAAGACGTATTTATTAATCTGTCCGAATATGAAGGAACTGCCCTTTCCATGTTGGAAGCCATGTCTTATGGAGTGGTACCGGTAGTTACAAAAATCGCCGGCGTAGATGAATTCGTAAAATCTGGTGAAAATGGCTATATTTTTAATATTTCAGATATAAAGATTCTGGTACAGGATATTAAAAAATTGGAAGCTGACAGAACATTACTTCCCCGGTTTGGCAACAGATCCAGAGATATTATCCATCAAAAATGCAGTGAAGCTGATTATGTAAGATATATGGAAGAACTGGCAGCCAATTAATACAGGGTTATAGCTGAGAAAGGTAGGGCTATTTATATGAATATTGCACTTATTATTGCGGGTGGAAGCGGGCAGAGAATGAGCCAGGATATACCAAAACAATTTATCAACGTAAATGACAAACCTGTCATCATATATACGCTGGAAGCTTTTCAAAAACATCCTAACATTGATGCAATAGGAATCGTCTGTATCAAAGGCTGGGAGGCTATTCTTCAGGCATACGCCAACCAGTTTAATATAACAAAATTACGTTGGATTATAGATGGTGGAGAAAACGGACAGGCTTCCATTCGCAAAGGCGTGGAGGCATTGGAAAGAGACTGTAATGAAGACGACATCATATTGATCCACGACGCCATAAGACCCATGATTTCCTCCGAAATCATATCTGACAATATAAGGACCTGTCTGGAATATGGATCTGCCGTAACAGTGGTTCCCTGTGCTGAAGCTATGATGATAACCCAGGACAGGCAAACCAGCAAAGCACTTATGGACCGTAATCAGCTTATGAGAACCCAGACACCTCAGGCGTTTCTTTTATCCAAACTGGTTTGGGCCCACGAAGAGGCATTAAAAAGAGGTATTACTAATTCAGTTGCAAGCTGCACCTTGATGGTGGAACTAGGAGAAGAGATCCATTTCTCTACCGGAAGTGAAAAAAATGTAAAACTTACAACAACCGATGATATTGAAATCTTTAAGGCATTATTGGTTTCAAAGAAGGACGAATGGTTAAAATAATGCAACTTCGGAATAATATTGTATATCAGCAGGAATTGGAAACTATTTGTAACAGAGACCTGCCTTTTGAGAATTTTCAAAGTAAGAAAATACTGATAACAGGTGCTACCGGCTTAATTGGGTCTTATCTCACCGATGTGTTTTTAAAATTAAACCAGATTAAGCAGTTAAACCTTCAGGTATTTGCTCTTTGCAGAAACGGCACCAGTGCAGAGGAACTTTTTAAGGACTATCTTTCCAGAACGGATTTTTCTATTCTGGAACAGGATATAACCCAATCTCTGAAAATGGATGTTGATTTTGACTATATCATACATGCTGCAGGAAATAATCATCCCCTGGCTTTTTCCACTCAGCCGGTAGAAACCATGAAGGCAGCAGTGCTTGGAACTATGAATCTGCTGGATTATGGCATGGGTCAAAAAAACCCCTTGAAACGTTTTCTGCTTTTAAGCACTGGTGAAATCTACGGCGAACAGATGCATTTACTGGAAAACGGATGTAGCGAAGAAGACCCTGGTATGGTAAATACCATGAATCCACGATCCTGTTATCCGGAAGGAAAAAGGGCGGCAGAAACCCTCTGTGCAAGCTACGGGAAAGAATATGAAATGGATACGCTGGTAGCCAGACTAAGCTACATTTATGGCCCTACCATGCAAAAAGACAGCTCAAAAGCAGATATCCAGTTTCTCCAAAAAGCCCTGAACAAAGAAGATATTATTTTAAAAAGTGCGGGAACTCAGTTCAGATCCTATATGTATATATCAGACGCTATCATAGCTATTTTGTATATTCTTTTAAAAGGTGAAAAAAACCAGGCATATAATGTGGCTGATATAAACGGAGGCACGACAATTCGTGAATTTGCTGAAACCACGGCAAGAGTAGCAGGGGTCAGAGTCAGATTTGAAAACCCTGATGATGTAGAAAAATCCGGTTTTTCCAGTATGAATAAAGAAATACTAATAGCTGATAAATTATATAAACTGGGATTTTACGGGGAAGTACCTCTTGAAGAGGGAATCAGCAAAATTCTAAAATTATTGGGGGAATAATCAGTGGAGAAAATAAAAACAAGAGAAGA
>Ga0302296_1001559_pt1 | contig 16331 bp, 18 predicted proteins | sample III_Fen_N3_1_FD_194546 | JGI IMG/M metagenome (GOLD analysis project Ga0302296, IMG submission 194546) | Peat permafrost microbial communities from Stordalen Mire near Abisko, Sweden - III_Fen_N3_1 | ecosystem: Environmental > Terrestrial > Soil > Wetlands > Permafrost | place: Sweden: Abisko...
ATTGTCTTCTTTTGAAGATAGTCCATTTACTATGGAAAGATTTAAATCTGCATACAATGCAAACTTAGCAAATGGAATAGGTAACTTAACATCAAGACTTATGAATATGCTTGTAACTTATGATATTGATATAAATGGTATTTCATTTGAGCCTATTGTAAGTAGTGATATAGACAATGGCTATACAAATTTTGAATTAAATAAAGTTGCTGATGTTATTTGGAATGAGATTACAAATCTTGATCAATTTATCCAAACTACTGAACCATTTAAAAAGATTAAAATAGACCAAGAACAAGCTAAGATGGATCTTTTATACGCAGCTCAAGTATTGGCTCGTATTGTTGTAACCCTTGCTCCTATTTTACCTATGACTTCTCATAAAATAATTAAACTTTTGAAAGATAGAGAAAAGCCAGCAACTCCCTTGTTTTTAAGAAAAGAATAATATGAATCCAAAATATATTGATATACATTCTCATTTAAATTTAGATCAATTTGATTCTGACAGAGAAGAAGTTATACAAAAATTAAAAGATAATAATATCTGGACTATTACTGTTGGTACTGATATTGGCTCATCTATTCTCGCTGTAGAATTAGCAGATAAAAATTATAATTTATTTGCTTCTGTTGGACTTCATCCTAGTGATGTTTTAATTGAAGAATTTGATTATGAAAAAATGCTTACTCTTGCTCAAAATAAAAAAGTTTTAGCGATTGGTGAATGTGGTCTTGATTATTTTAGAAATAATGATGAGGATTTTAAAATAAAACAAAAAGAAATTTTTAATCTACATATTAAACTTGCACTTGAAGTGAATAAACCTTTAATGATACATGCAAGAGCAAGTACTGGTACTATGGATGCATATAAAGATGCTTTAGATATTTTAGAATCAATTAAAAAAGATAATAAAAATATTAATGCTAACTTTCATTTCTTTGCTGGAGACTTAGATATAGCCAAAAGGGTAGTTGATTTAGGATTCACTATATCTTTTGATGGACCCATTACTTTTGCAAAAGATTATGATGAAGTTATAAGAGAAATACCGTTAGAGTCAATTATGGCAGAAACTGATTCTCCTTTTGCTGCACCTATTCCTTATCGAGGTAAAAGATGTGAACCTTATATGGTTTCTGAAGTTATAAAGAAAATAGCTTTATTAAAGGGTTTATCTATAGAAGAAACTAATAATATTATTTTAAATAACATAAATAGAGTTTTTGGAATCTAATTCTGTAGCGGTCCAACCCCTACAAAATAAAAACCCTTATATTATAAGGGTTTTTATTTTTAATATCCTTAATTCTGTAGGGGTTGGACACCTACAGACGTCAGGAAGAGAGCTATGGACATTTAGCCTTATATTTGTTATTGTATCTCTACATATTGTTTGTCCCGACCCTGAAGTCGGTACACAAAAGGTCCATAGCAATATGACATTAAATTAGTAATTAATCACGCATTTTGCGTATATATAATGGAAAATGAAAAAGAAGCTCGTACAAGTGTGTATGAGGTTGGGTACCTTATGGTTCCAACAATAGCAGAGGAAAATGTTGGGGGAGAAGTAACAGCTTTCAAAGATGGTCTTTCAGAGCAAGGAGTTACTTTTGTTTCTGATGAATATCCAAAGATGTTAGAGTTAGCTTATGAGATGTCTCGTTCTATTACAAACAAAAAACAAAAGTTTTCTTATGGATACTTTGGTTGGGTAAAGTTTGAATGTACAACAACTCAAGCAAAAGTTATAAAAGAAGGTCTTGATAAGAATGAAAAACTTATTCGTTACCTTATGATAAAAACTGTTCGTGAAAGTACAATGTCTGCAAAGCGTCCTTATGGTAAACAAGAAGGAACAAAGCGTCGTTTTACTACAAAGACTCAAGAAACATCAGCTCCTATAAACGAAGAAGTTATAGACAAAGAGATTGATGCACTTGTAGTATAATAAAGTTATTAATATAACTAATCTATATCTATGTATTTAAACAAAGCACTTATTATAGGAAACCTTACTCGTGACCCAGAATTGAAAGCTATTCCATCTGGAATTAAAGTATGTAGTTTCTCTGTCGCAACAAATCGTGTGTGGAAAGATAAGAATGGAGCTCGTCAAGAAGCTGCTGATTATCACAATGTTGTAGTTTTTGGTCGCCAAGCTGAAACTGTTGCTCAATATATGAAAAAGGGTAGTCAGGTTATGGTTGAAGGCCGTATGCAAACTAGAAGTTGGGATGATGCTGCTACAAATACTAAAAAATATCGTACAGAAGTTATAGCTGACCGTGTACAATTTGGTACAACTGGTGCTAGTGGTCCAAGTTCTTCAAGTAGTGCTCCTAAAAGTGCACAACCACAAGAAGATAATAGTAACGATTTAGATACTATTGATTATCCAGAAGAACAAATCAACGCAGAAGATATACCTTTCTAAAGAATTTATTAATTAAAAATTAAAATTATGAAACAAGATTATTTCTCATCAAATAATATTAAGCATATTGACTACAAAGATGTAGAATTGCTACGCAGATTTTTAACACCAAGTGCAAGAATGCTTTCACGCAGACGCACAGATGTTGTTGCTAAAAATCAACGCAAGCTTGCAGTTGCAGTTAAGCGTGCTCGCTTTATGGGACTACTTCCATATATCGCAAAGTAATATAAATTAAAAACCCTCTCAATTGAGAGGGTTTTTAATTTATATTAGTTGTAGTAGTTTTAATAGTTCTTCTAGTTCCTTGCCCTTTATTTCTCTATACTCACCAAAGGGAGTTTTACCAAGTTCTATATTCATAATACGAATGCGTCTAAGGTCTATTACCTTATGGTGTAGAGCCTCTGACATACGTCGTATTTGGCGTTTTTTGCCCTCTGTAAGCACTATATGGAAGGTATCCTTAGTCTTTCTCCATACCTTACATTTTTTACTTATAAACCCATCAAAATGGACACCATTACCCATTAGAGTTACAAAGTTATCTGAAAATGTTGGTTCAACTTTTACTACATATTCTTTTTCATGAACATAACGAGGAGATAGAAGTCTGTCTGTTACTCTTCCATCATTTGTCATAAGTATTAGTCCGTGAGAGTCTTTATCAAGTCTTCCAACAGGGAAAACCCTAACAGGGAATTTAGTTACTTGAAGTATATCTTTACTTCCATTGTCTGGATTAGTAGAGATGCCCATTGCTTTATTGTAGGCATAGTATACATATTTTTTCTTTGGTGTTCTTTCACTAACTGTAACTTTATCTCCTTCTTCTACTTGATCACCCAATACTGCTTTTCTGTCATTTATAAAAACAAAACCTTTTTCTATTAGTTCGTCTGCTCCTTTACGAGTAGCATAATTGTTTAATGCTAAGTATCTATTTATTCTAATTGGATATTGTATGTTCATTGTTGTTTTTTAGGTAGGGAATATAGTATAACCCACTTAATGTAATTAAGCCAAGGACCGCGAATAAAAATTTTAATGGTAAGACTATAAAAATTAAAGTACTAATCACTGGAGCTATGATATAAGCAACAGGAACCATATCTCTGAAAACACTAAGCAAGTATGTATCTTCTTCTTTTGTATGAGAGAAGAAATATATTTCTGAAGTTGTTTCAACAATGCTTGCTCCCATACGAGTTAAGAATAACATTATTGACCAAATCACAATATCTTGAGTCGTTATATATGAGATAGTAAAAGTTGAAATACTTATTATTAAAATACCAATATAAAGTAATGTTCTCTTCTTAATATGATATTTGTCTATAAGTATTCCAATGGGTAATCCAAATATTACAAAAGGTGCAAGCATTATGGTAAATATTACTCCTATTTGATCCCATCCAAATCCAATATGTTCATATAGATATATTGGCATATAAACTACCATCCATGCATAAAAGAATTGCAAAATAAAACTTATTGTTGTGATTGCTAGTATATTGCGATTAGTTTTTAGGTAATTATATGTTTCAAAAAATGGTGTTTTTTTATAAGTATTATCTTTGAAAGTTTTAACAGAAAATAATAATCCTATTGTCATAATAATAGTTGCTATGAATGCAAATACATAAATAGCTACATATCCACCTTCTTGTTTTATAAGCATTGCTGTTGCAAGAGGTGATAGCATCCAAGCAAGATTAATGATTGTTAAATACAATCCACGAGTTTTGCCTATATTTTTAGGATCTCCAAAATGTTCAATAAAGATATCAAGGCAAAATATTATTAAAGTATTTGTGGAAGAAAGTGCTATAAATGATAATGCTATTATAGAAGGACTTATTGAAGTTATTAGTCCAACTAATGCAGTCATATTTATCAAAAGGAGCCAAAGTATTAGTTTACGGTTTCCAAAATGTTTAAGGATGTTTACACTCTTTGTTAAAAGGAAAAGTGTAATAAGCGATGCAATAGTATAAAGGATACCAACATATTTTTCATCTATTATCTTTGTTAGAAATGTTGAATTAACATATGCAGATAGTGCAATATGCAAAGTAAACAAGAACGAAAGAATATACATTCGGTTTATTTTTGAAACCCTCATAACTTTATATATTTAATAATACAGGAATAACTAGGGGTCTTTTTGCGGTCTTTTGGAATAAGAATTTTGAGATATTATCACCAAGAGTTGTTTTGATTATGTCGAAGTTAATAGGATTCATTCCTTTTGTTTCATCTTCAACTGTTTTCTTTATTATTAGGCGAACTTGATGAAGTAGTTCTTGGTTTTCTTTTAGGTATATAAAACCACGAGAAATTATATCAGGAGATTTTCTAAGTTTACCTGTTGTTCCATCGATTGTTGCAATCAATACAAACATTCCATCGAGTGCTAGCATTTGGCGATCTCTGATAACTATATCTTGTTCATCTCCAACAGAGAATCCATCAACCATCATAGGTCCTGATGGTGCCTTTTCTTTACGAAGCATTATTCTTTCTCCATTATCAACTATTTCAATAAGAGAACCGTTATCTGGAACAACTATGTGGTCTTCTGACATACCGATAGACATAGCAATTTCTTTATGTTTTACAAGCATTGAATGCCATCCGTGAATAGGAATAAAGAACTTTGGGTGAGTTTTTTTATGTAGCCATTTAATATCTTCTTGGTTTCCGTGTCCTGTGGCATGAATATATTCTTCTGATGTTCTATAACTGATTATTTTAACACCATGACGAGTTAGATTGTCTTTAAGATGCTGGACAGCTATTTCATTTCCAGGAACAATAGAAGCAGATAAGATAATAGTATCTCCAGCTTTGATTGTGAATTTTTTATGTGTTTTATTTGCAGCACGACCAAGAGCAGCAAATTCTTCTCCCTGAGCTCCTGTCATAAGTATAATAATTTTATTTGGAGGATAACTATCTATGTCTTCAATAGGGATGATAGTTCCTTTCTTTGGTTTGAATATTCCAGCTTGTTCACATATTTCCATGTTTGTTTTTAGTGAACGACCATCTAGAATTATTTTCTTTCCAAGTGATTCTGCTATTTCTACTATTTTAACAAGACGAGTTATATGAGAAGCAAAGGCAGCAATAATAATACGGCCATTTCCTTTTTTAATAAGTTTATCAAGACCTTCGTGAACTTTTGATTCAGGAAGTGAAAAACCTTCGTTTTCTATGTTTGTTGAATCAGTTAAAAGTAAAAGAACTTTTTCTTTGTCAAAAAATGCATATTCTTTTTCTTCTTCTTCTGAAACTTTTCCATCTATTTGGTCTAGTTTGTAGTCTCCTGGTGTAACGATTGATCCATAAGGAGTTTCAACTACTATTCCCATAGAATCAGGAACTGTGTGAGTTACTCCAAAGAAACGAACACGAATATTTCCTACTGTTACTACAGAATCTTTTTCTACTACATGCACATTTAATGCTGGTAGATGAGGAAATTCTTCTTGTCTCTTCTTCATCATTAAGATAGAAAGATTTCTAGAGTATAGAGGGGGATTACCGATACGACTCATAACAAGAGGAATACCTCCTATGTGGTCTAGGTGTCCGTGAGTTACAAACATACCACGAATCTTGTCTTTTCTTTCTTCTAAGTATGTTGTATTTGGAATAATATAGTCGATACCAGGAGTATCTTCTGTTTTAAATTGCATACCAGCATCAATAACAATAATATCGTTACCGATTTCAATAGCAGTCATATTTTTTCCTATTTCTTCAACTCCACCAAGTGGAATTATTCGAATAACACCAGCTTCTGGTGGGGGAATAGTACTTATTTTTTTCTTTTGAATTACAGGAGCTTCTCTTTGTACTGGTGCTTTAATATGGGGGCGTCTTCCTCCTTTTGCACTACCGTATTGGTAGCTACTACGATTTATTTTATTGTTAGTATTATTACTAAGAGGACTCTTTGTTTGAGTATTCTGTTTAGGGTTTGTTGTTTGTGGTTTTCGTATTACTCGGATTTCTCCAGGTTTACGAGGGTGAAAGTATCTATTGTTTTTAGCTTTTCCGGTTTTTGGGGCTTGAGGTATTTGATCCATTTGTTTTGTTATTTATCCGTACCATTTGTGGTAGGTGTATTAGTAAATATTTTCCATACATGATCTTTGTTTGCGTACCATTTGTAGATTGATACAAAACGATCAGATGGGGTTGTTAATGTGTTAAGAGATATACTATTGAGTTCTAGTGAAGTCGCATAAATATACTTTGGTGAATAAAGTAGTATTGCTGGCTTGTCTTTATTAAATTCATTTATAAAATTCTGATATTGAACACTTCTCTTTTCGTATTCTGAAGTCTTTTGAAGATTTTCTAAAATACTATCTATTTGCTTGTTTGAATATAATGCAATATTTAAACCAGGGTCATTCTTTTGTGATGAATGCCAAAATGAGAATAAATCAGATTCGTGTTTTACTTCTTGTCCGAATAATAAAAATTCATAATCTCTTGCTCTGATAATTTGATTAAGCTGTCCTGTCTCGTAGATTTTTATATCTACTTGTGCTCCAATCTTTGATAATTGTTCCTTGATTATATTTGCTGTATCTTTTAGTTCTGGTGTATCTCCTGTTGTTAGAGAAATAACAAGCTTTGTTGCAGGTCCACTACTTACAGTAGATTTTGTTGTAACAGTTTTCTTGTCAACTTTTTTAGTTTGAGTTACTGTTTTTGTTGACCCTTTTGCTCTTATACCGTCACTACCTAAAACCCAACCATCTTTTTCAAGCATTTCAATAGCTGTTTGTGTAGAATCACTTACAGTTGTTGTATTTGATTTATCAGAGAAGATTGTTTCGGGTATAGGACTATTTATAACAGCTCCATATCCATATAAAACCTTATCAACTATAGCTTGTTTGTCTATTGCTGTGTCAAAAGCTTTGATTACTGGCTTATCTGCAAATATTTTATTTTTATTGCTATTAAAAAATACTCCGAATATTCTTGGTAATGTTGCAGTATTGATTGTGTAACCAGATTCTTTTATTGCTTTAGCGTTCTCTGGACTTATTCCACCTGCTTGATCAACGGTATGAGAAAGTATTGCCTTAACTAAATCTTTTTCGTTTGAATAAGAAACAATATTTAAATATTTAATATGTGGTGTTCCAAGTGTAAAATCTTTAAAATATTTTAGAGTGTATTTTTCCGGAATACCATCTTTATTTTTAGCAAAAGATTCAATCTTGTATGGTCCAGAACCAATAGCTTTAATATTTAAAGGGGATAGATTAAATTCTGTTGTTACATTCTTCCATATATGTAATGGTAAAATTCCCAAAGTTGTATTATCCATAAATGATATATAAGCTTTGTTTAGTGTAAGAACTACTGTGTTATCATCTTTTTTACTTGCTGTTACTCCATCCCATCCCATTCTTGGACTTTTTACAAGAGGATCTTTTATTTTGTTGATTGTAAATATAACATCATCTGCTGTTATTTTTACTCCGTCTTGGAATTTAGCATCTTTTCTAATTATAAAAGTATAGTTGATTCCATCAGGGGATACTGTGTATGATTCTGCTAAGTCTGGAACAAAAGTTCCATTAGGCATTTTTCTCATAAGACCTGAGTATACAAGTGATGTTAAATCTTTGTCCGCGTCTGAAACTGCAAGAACTGGATTTATTAATGTTGGTATACCTATGATACCTTCTGTAATAGTCCCTCCGTTTGTCGGAACATCTACCATAAAGTTATCATTTATCTTAGTAAGTATGAGAATAACAGAAGTAATAGCAATAACTAAAACTGATATAAAAATAAAAAGCTCCTTCTTTGAGAATGATGCATAAGCATCAAGAAGCTCTTTCTTTCTTGGAATATAAAATTCTTTTATAAATGAGAGAAATTTACGCATATAAGCATTTTAAAATAAAATGTTTATTTAATATTTATTTAAATAAAATAATAGATTATTTAATGAGTATTACAACAAAAGCTGATACAGCAAAAAGAATACTTGTAACAATAGTTGTTATAAAAAGGAATTTTTCAAAACCACGACGTGTGTGGTAAAGACCACCCCCATCTCCACCTCCTAATGCACCTCCAATACCAGAGTCTGACTGTTGGAGTAAAATAGCTGTTATTAAAATAATAGACAGTATAATTTGTATGTAAGGTAACATAGTAGCAATAATCATCATAAGTACAATATTACTATAATTTAATAAAAAATGCAAACTCAAACCTCTATTCGTTTGGCTCAATATGTATCAATATATTTGAGATTTCTGGTATTTCTTCTATTATTTTATCTTTAACATTGTGAGAAATATTATGACCTTCTTTGATTGAAATATCAGAATTAACAATAATATGTAAATCTACATGGAAATTCATACCATTTTTTCTTATGAAGCATTTTTCTGTATCTAGGACACCATTTACCTTTTTTGAAATTTCTCGTATTTGAGTAACCATGTCGTCATGGAAGTGTTCATCTAGTATTTCTCCTAATGCAGGTCTAAATATTAGATAACTATTATAAAGAATAAAAAATGCTGCAAATAATGCTGCCCAGTCATCAGCTGCTTCAAATCCTTTTCCAAAAAATAGGGCTATCGAAATACCAATAAAGGCTGCGACAGAAGTAATAGCATCACTTCTGTGGTGCCAAGCATCTGCTTTTAATGATGAACTTTTTGTTTCTTTACTTTTCTTTATTACTAGTCTATAAGAAAATTCTTTCCAGATAATAATACCTCCCAATATGATAAGGGTATATGCTTTTGGTAATTCATGTGGAGTTTGGATGTTTATGATACTTTGTTTTGCAATAATAAAAGCAGAAACAACTAAAGATAGTGCTACAAGAAATGTAACTAATGGTTCTACTTTACCATGACCATATGGATGATTTTTGTCAGCAGGTTTTGTGGAGTATTTAATTCCAAATAAAACTAATGCTGAAGAAAATATATCTGTAGTAGATTCTATTGCATCAGCGATTAACGCGTAAGAATTTCCGAAATAACCAGCTATCCATTTTATTGATGCAAGACCTGCGTTACTTAAGATACTAAAATATGTTGTTCTGACCGCTATTTGTTTTATTGTTTTTTGTTTTTCCATAATTTACTCCATAAATATAACATATAAGATAATAATTAAACATATTAAAACAGGGAATATGTATATTGACAATAGTAGGTATTGTGGTAGTATTACTACTAAATAAATCTTTGTTAATTTAAAAAATAAATGAGATGAAAAAACAAATTTTTCCTTTAATATCTACTGCTATCTTTGTGGGTATTGTTATTCTAAGTTTTAGAAATTTAGATAATTATTGGGCATTTGATATATCTATAGTATGTTTTCCTGTTTACTGTACTGTTTTATTCTTTTACATTGGAATTACCAATGAAAAAGAATCATTTAAAAATCCTTTCAATATTTCTATTAATGACAACAAAAGAATAGTTCGAGTTAGCGTTGTATACAATGATAAATTAGGATTAGTCTCTTACGGTTATAAAAATCTAGGAATAGGTGATTTGCAATCTTTTAATGAGTATTATCATATTTCTGATATTCCTTTGGAATTAAGAGAGGTTGATAAAATATTTAAAATAGAATCAACGGAAGAAGGTTTTGTTTTCAGAAAGATTGTTACAAAAGAATTGTTAAATAAAACTTCTAAACTTGAAGTATCAAGCGAGATATATAAAGTTTAATTATTTTTTGTCTCATTTAAAATCTTTAAAAAATGAAAAAATCAGTTTATTTTTTGATCGTCACAGCAATATTTGTAGCTGTAATTTGTGTGATAAATACTATAGATATAACTACTTATGTATCTGTAGTAAAGTTTCTGAAAATTTCTTTTATTTCTTTTTCTATAATTATCTATCTCTTTGTTCTATTCTTTGGTTTAATGGCCATAGGAGAAGATGATACTTATAAAAGCCCGCGCTTCTTGTGTTGTGGAAATGAGAGAATTATATTTATTTTTGATGTCAAAAAAGATAAAATTGGAATTGTGAATTACAAAGAAGGTGTTAATTTAAAGAATTTTAAATTATATTCTCCTGAGTATATATATCCCACAGAAATTCCTAAAAATCTTAGAATCAAAGGCACAATAATTGATATTAAAAGAAAAGAACCTTGTGATAATTTTGATTTTTTTGATTATATTAAAATTGAAACTTAGTATTTAAGTAGCTTTAGATTTAATACCCGCATTCGTGTGGGTATTTTTTTATTTTTACTAAATGGTTGACAATAATTTTTATTATTATAGTATTGGTGTAAATAAAAATTTCGTTAAACTTCTTTAAAATAAATAGAAAATGAAAAAATTTAATTATTTCTTAATGATTACAGCTATATTTGTAGTTGGTCTTAAACTAGTGTGTAATGTATATACTAGTATTGATTTTTCTCTCATTGCTATTATTGTTGTCGCAACAATAATTTATTGTATTGCTTTAGGTTTAGGTCTTTTAGTTATTGCAGATGTTGAATTTTCTAAAGGGCCAAGTTTTTTATCTTGTCATAAATCAAGAACCATTTTTATCTTTAGTGTTAAAAGAGATAAGATTGGATTTGTGGATTATGAACCAGGTATTTCTATAAAAAATTATGAGGAATATTCTCCTTTGAAATATTTGTATCCTACAGAAATTCCCAAGAACCTTAGTGTTAAAGGTAAAATAATTGAAATTACTGAAAAAGAAGAATACGTTGGTGATTGTTGTTTCTTTGAATTTAAAGAGATTAAAGTATAGTATTTAAGTAACTATAGATTTAGTACCCGCATTTATGTGGGTACTTTTTTGTGGGTGGGGGTAGGAGAGGAATCTTGAATAATTAGTAGGACTTGGTCAGGAATTTAAGGAGAGGAGTCTTGAATCTTACAGGTTCAGTACACCTTTCGTATTTCCTGTGATTATATATTTGTGGGACTTGGTCACATATAATTTTCTGGTGAAAATCATAAAATATTTGGTCAGGAATTTAAAGAGAGGAATCTTGAACCTTACAGGTTCAGTACACCTTTCGTATTTCCTGTGATTATTAAATCACAGGAAATATACTCAAGGTTTTCAAGTCCTCTCACGCAAGCCATACTTATGGCTTGCTCTGGGCACACATATTAAAAAAACTATCTATTAAGATAGTTTTTTTAATATGTGTGCCCAGGAGAGGACTTGAACCTCCAAGGATTGCTCCACTAGTTCCTAAGACTAGCGCGTATACCAATTCCGCCACCTGGGCATTCATCTATACTAGTACATTTTTAGATTTTTTCAAAGCTCTAATGAGGCCTGGGGCGGAATTGAACCGCCGTATAGAGATTTTGCAGATCTCTGCCTTACCACTTGGCTACCAGGCCATACTAAAATTTAAACTAAACTTTTTACATACACATATTAACAATCTGCCAGATCTCTGTCTATTAACCCACTTGGCTACCAGGCCTTATCTTTCATTAATAATCAGAAGTACAACCTCCGAAGCCAATTAGAGGTTGGACTTCTGATTATTATACTAACTATTATGTAACAAATCGTCAATTTTCTGTCTATTCTTTTCTCCTTCATCGATTTCTACTGATAGAAAGGGAATAGGATTAACACGAAGTCCTTTTGTTATATGCTTGCGTAGGTCACCAAGATTACGACGGATAAATCCATAAGCTGCTTTTTCTTTATCTTTTGGTAAAACAGTAATCATAATCTTTGCATTTTTATTGTCAGGAGAAAGTATTACTCGAGTAACCGTTATCATAGAAGTATTACCACCTTCTCTTTCGATGTAGTTGGCTGCTAATTCTTTTATATGGTTTGTTATTTTTTCGTTTCTAAATTCAGACATAGTATTTATATTATAGAAATAATGAATGCTTCTAATACATCTCCAGGTGCAATATCCATCTTTGATTCAACTAGAACTCCACAGTCTGTGCCTTCTAGGACTTCTTTTGTTTTAATTTTATTCATTTGAAGTTCAACTATCTTTCCTGTACCTATTTCAAAATCACGACGGATAATACGAACAATACCACCTAGTGTTATTCTTCCTGTTACTACTTTTCCACCAACAACTTTTTTGTCTTTTGTTTCTCCAAAAGTTTTTAGTACTTTAAGTGAGCCTGTTACTTCTTTTGTTTCTACTCTTGGACGGCGTTCTTCTACTATTTCTTTTAACCAATCAGTTAGTTTGTAGATTATGTCAAAAGTTTTAACATTTACCTTTAGTGATTCATTTAAATCACGAGCTCCACTGTCTAGATTTATGTTAAATCCAACTATAATACTTTCTTTGTTTACATTACCCATCTTAAGATCAGATTCATTGATAGCTCCAACTCCAGAGTTTATAAGTTTAAAAGAAATATCTTCTCTGTTTAGTTTACCGATTTCTTTTTCTATTGCTTCTATTGTTCCAGCAACATCAGTTTTTATGATAAGAGGGATAACTTTACCTGTTTGCCATACTCTTTCTTTTGTTACTTTGTTTGCTTCAGTTTCATTTTTAATTTCACTTACATAATTCTCAGCTTCTTTTTTTGTTTTAAATGAATGAAAAATACCACCAACTTCTGGCATAGATTCAAAACCAATAAGACGAATAGGGGATGAGAAAGTTGCTTCTTTTATATTTTTACCCAAGAAGTCTTCAAGTATGCGAGTAGTAACTATTGCTGTATCTGTTGCTACAAACATTCCAGATTTAAGAGTTCCATTTTTGATAATACAAGCAGCAGATATTCCACGCTTTGGTTCACGGACAGCTTCTATTACTATTCCAGAAGCATTTAGTTCTGTATCACCAGTAAAATCTTGCATTTCTGCTATTAGAAGAATTACATCTAAAAGTTCATTTATCCCTGTGCCTACTTTTGCAGAGATTAGAGCAAAAGGAATATCTCCACCCATACCTTCAAGATATATACCTTTTTCTACAAGGTCCATTTTTGTTTTTTCTATATTTGCATTAGGTCTATCTATTTTATTTATAGCGACAACATAAGGGATGCCACTTTCTATTATTGTATTGTAAGCTTCCATTGTCTGAGCTTTAACAGAATCTTCTGCGGATACTATAAGAATAGCGATATCAGCTGCTTGAGCTCCACGAGCACGCATTTTAGAAAAAGCTTCATGTCCTGGTGTATCAAGAAATGTAATTAATTGGTTTTCGCCTTTTTCATCTTTGTGTATTACTTCATAAGCACTAATACTTTGAGTGATACCACCAGCTTCAAGAGAAACAATATTTGATTTACGAATATAGTCAAGAAGAGTTGATTTTCCATGGTCAACATGTCCCATAACTACAACAACGGGTGGTCTTCTTTTTATATTTGTTTTTTTATTTTCTGTATTCATAATTTATATTGATTTTTTTAAGATTTCTTTTTCTTCTGCTGAAAGCTCGAATTCAGACTTACCATTTATTATTGGTTTAGCAAAAATACTCATTCTGTCTCTAGCATATAAACTAGACATAATGACTCCATCTCCTTTATCGTTTAGAAATGCCATTGCAAAACTTTGGTTACTACCAGCATCTTCAAATGGATTAAAACGAATTGTTTGAACATTTCGAATAGATATATCTAGTCTCTTGTCTATGATATCTAAATGCTTGTTGATACCTGCCTGAGTGTCTTGTATTTCTTGCATTTTTTTGCCAACTTCAATTATAGCTCCCTCTAGATTGATTGCTTTTGTTCCAACAAAGAATTTTTTAAATCGGTACTCAGTAATTACTATCCAAGATAGGATGATTAAAATAATGCCCAAAAGTACATAAATTAAGATAGAAGTGCTCATAACTGGTAAGAGTATATACTAATAAAGCTTTTTTTTCAATGTTTTGAATATATAAAAAAGACCTTTTAATTAATAATTTAATTAAAAGGTCTTTGTTTTATTATTCCCCGAAGATGAGTTTTAATCCCATTTCGTTTATTGAAAGATCATTTTTACTTGATTGAGTTTCTTCAATATTAAAATCAACCATTCTTTCTATCATTATTAAAATAATATCAAGAGAAGATAAAATCAAAAACTTTTGTTTTTCGCTCACTTTTTTAAATAAATCATTTCGATATATGGAACCATTTATAGCAATTTCTTTATCGCCATCAATTAGTTTAATATCTAATTCTTTTTTATAAAGCTGTGGGTTTTTACAAACATATTTGATTGTAATTTCTTTACCTTCTTTATTATTTGCAATAATTTCACCACTGAATTGATTTTCAACATCAGTTCTTCTTGCTGTTATTCCAATCTCTATTTTACTCATAGTGCTATTTTTAAAATTTAAATTAGTTTAGCACATATATAGTATTTGTAAAATATATTATCTATTTATTGCTTTAAAGCAAAAGCAATAGTAGTATATTATATATAAATATGAAATTCAGATTAAACAAAAAAATATATTTAGATTACGCATCTGCCACTCCGATTGATAGTGGTGTAGTAAAATTAATGTCATCTTATGACAAGGATTTTTTTGCTAATCCAAGCTCTATACACAAAAGTGGTGTTATTGTTGCTGGTCTTATAGATGATGCTCGTAAAAGAATAGCAAAATTACTATTTGCCGATAAGAATGAGATTATTTTTACTGGTTCTGGAACAGAATCAAATGCTCTAGCTATCATTGGTGTTGTAAATGCATATTTTGAATCAAATCCTAATGGTGAAATACCTCATATTGTAACTACTGTTATTGAGCATCCTTCTGTTCTTGAAAATTGTAGAATGTTGGAAGATTCAAATAAAGCAGAGATAACTTATGTTCCAGTTAATAAGAATGGAATTGTAGATCCAGATAATATAAAAGATTCAATAAAAGAAAATACAATTCTAGTTTCTGTTATGTATGCCAATAATGAGATTGGAACAATAGAACCTATTTCAGAAATTGCAAAAGAGATTAGACATTATAAAAAAGTTAGAGGAGGTGATTCTCTTTATCCTTATTTCCATACAGATGCAGCTCAAGCAATTAATTATCTTCCTGTTGAAAATGTTGAGAAATTGGGTGTTGATTTAATATCCTTCAATAGTTCAAAAATTTATGGACCAAAAGGTATTGGTATTTTATTTAAAAAAAATAAAATAAAACTTTCTCCTATTTATAGAGGTGGAGGTCAAGAATTTGGATTACGCTCAGGAACAGAAAATGTTTCATTGATTTCTGGGGTTGCTTTTGCTTTAGAGAAAACTTGTAAGATAAAAGAAAAAGAATCAGCAAGATTAGTTTTAGTTCGTGATTATGGAATTAGTAAATTGTTAGAACTTTCTAAAAAATATAAATTTAAAATAGTTTTAAATGGAGATAAAGTAAATCGTTTACCTAATAATATAAATATTTCTATTGAAGGTATCTCAAGTGAGTTGCTTGTAGTTGAACTTGATGCAAAGGGGATAGAAGTGTCAGAGAAAAGTGCCTGTCATAGTTCTGATGAGAATAGTTCATATGTTATAAAAGCTATAAGAAAGATTTGTAAGAAGAACAACGAAGAAGAAGGCTCTTTGCGTATATCTCTAGGAAGAGAGACTTTAAAGAAAGATATAGATATTCTGGTTAAAGAATTAGATAGTATTTTATCTAAATATAACTTTTAAAAACTTCAAATGTCTATTGGTAGACGTTGGACGTCTACCAAATATAAGTCCTTGTAAAATAAGGGTCTGCGGGTACCCGACAACCGGAATTCCGGACGTTGGACGTCCGCAGGCGGTTTAGTCGTTGTTTACAAATATGATATAATAGAATTATGGATATCAATGAACTAAACAAAAAACAACTTATATTATTAACTCTACTTATTACATTTGTAGT
>Ga0302296_1001569_pt1 | contig 16254 bp, 17 predicted proteins | sample III_Fen_N3_1_FD_194546 | JGI IMG/M metagenome (GOLD analysis project Ga0302296, IMG submission 194546) | Peat permafrost microbial communities from Stordalen Mire near Abisko, Sweden - III_Fen_N3_1 | ecosystem: Environmental > Terrestrial > Soil > Wetlands > Permafrost | place: Sweden: Abisko...
AAGGCGGACAAGGATTTTACGTGCGCGGTGGCGGTCCTGACCAGAATTTGGTTTTGCTCGATGAAGCCATGGTTTACAACGCCTCTCACCTCTTTGGTTTCTTCTCGGTGTTCAATTCTGATGCTATCAAAAATGTCAACCTCATCAAAGGTGGTATGCCGGCCAATTTCGGTGGTCGATTGTCATCGGTGTTGGAGGTCAATATGAAAGAAGGAAACAACAAGAAATTCAAAGTAACCGGCGGTTTAGGATTGATTTCTTCGCGCATCACACTGGAAGGTCCGTTGAAAAAAGACCGCGGTTCGTTTATCGTTTCGGCACGTAGAACCTACCTCGATGTGTTGATGAAAGCGTTCATTAAAGATTCTAGTCCGTTTGCCGGAACCAGCTATTTTTTCTACGATTTTAATGCGAAATTGAATTACAAATTCGGAAAAAACGACAAAGTTTACCTCAGCGCTTATTACGGAAAAGACAAGTTCAAATTCGGGAATAAAGAAGATGATTTCACGGTGAATATGCCTTGGGGGAACGGAATTGTGTCCTTGCGTTGGAATCACTTATTCAGCAGTAAATTGTTCATGAACGTATCTGCCACGCTTACCGATTATTTATTCAGCTTCGGATCGTCGCAAAACGATTTTTTATTTGAGTTGAAATCGGGCATTCGTGACCTTGGCGGAAAAGTCGATTTCTCGTATTTCCCAAGCACACGTCACCGCATCAAATGGGGAGCCGATTATGTCTATCACACCTTCACGCCTGTGAGTGTTTCAGCGAAACAAGGAGAAACAGTGTTTGATACCGGATTGGCGCAAAAACTATACAGTCACGAATCGGCAATCTATGCGTTGGATGAATTCGACATCAATGAATACATTCGTGTAAATGTAGGTTTGCGCTATAGTATGTATCAATTCGCAGGACCGTTCACCCGTTTTATAAAAGAAATCGGGAGCGCTTCAGACAGTACGATCCAATACTCAAAAGGTGATGTGATTCAGTTTTACAACGGTTTGGAACCGCGTGTTACCGGGCGTATTTTGTTGAAAGACAAAAGTTCGATCAAATTCGGGTACATGTACAACAACCAATATGTGCACCTTACCAGTTTGAGTGCCGTTTCGCTCCCGACAGATATTTGGTATCCGAGTACCGACATTGCCAAACCGCAAAAAGGATGGCAAGCCAGTTTGGGATATTTCCGCGATTTTAGTGAAGGACGCTGGGAAACGTCGGTTGAAGTGTATTACAAACACATGAACAACCTCATTGAGTACAAACAAGGTGCATTGCCGGGCGATAACGTGAGTGATAATACCGACAACCTACTCACCTTTGGGAAAGGTTGGAGCTACGGAGCGGAATTTTTCATCAAACGTGTTTTCGGAAAACTCACCGGATGGATCGGTTATACTTGGGCCAAAACAGAACGTTATTTCCCCGATTTGCAACCCGAAGTGTTTCCCGCCAAATACGACCGTCGGCATGATTTAACGGTTGTAGGAACCTATGAACTCAATCCGCACTGGACTTTCGGAATGTCGTTCATTTACGCAACCGGAAATACGTTAACCCTTCCTACTAGCTGGTACACTCAAAACCAAGATTTGCTCTTCAATTACGGAAACCGCAATTCTACGCGAATGGCGCCGTATCACCGTTTGGACCTTTCGGCTACATGGTATGACAGTCCTACCAAAACAGTGACCGACAAAACAACAGGCAAAACAACCGAAGTCAAAAGACGTTTCCGCCAAAACGTGAATATTTCGGTTTACAATGTTTACAACCGAGCCAATCCTTATTTCTTGTATATTGACAACAAAGGAAGCTTGTTGAGCGGTAATTTTAAAATCTCGGTCAAACAAGTATCGTTGTTCCCCATTATACCAAGTGTAACCTGGAACTTTGAATTTTAAGTTATGAAACAGATTCTTTTTTTCGCATGTGTGTTGATAGCTCTTGCTTCTTGTACCAAGGAAGTGAAGATTGATATTCCGGGATATGAAGAGCAATTGGTGATTGACGGACGTATAGAAACCGATCAGCCACCGTTGGTTATTTTATCGAAAACCAAGGATATTTACGCACCAACCGACCTCGATGCCTACCTCAACGGCTTTGTTTCGGGAGCTGTTGTTACAGTCAGTAATGGAGATACATCTGTTGTGTTGGATGAAATCTGTTCAGACAATCTTCCTCCGGGAACAGAAGATTTAGCCGCAGCCCTTTTCGGAATTCCGGTAAGCGAATTGCCCAATTACCACATTTGTGCTTACACAACGTTCAACACGGCCATTTGGGGTGAAGTAGGAAAAACGTATTCGCTGACAGTTCAGTTTGAAGGCAAAACTTATACTTCTACCACGCAAATTCTTCAACCGACAGCACTTAACAGTGTTTATTGGCAACAGGATGAAGATGCACCAGCCGGATTTGGGTTTTCATGGGCAGAATTGTCCGATCCTCCGGGTCAATACGACGCTTATTTGTGGGAAGTAAAACGTTTGGATATCGGAGAAAGCGGTCAACCAAAAGACAATGCGTTTAAAACCACATTTGCGCCGGTTTGGGACGACGAGTTCATTGATGGAAAAACCTTCGACTTTGCATTTGAAAACCCGTTGAATTATCCGGAAGATATTCCCGACGATCAGCGCGGATACTACGGAATTGGCGACACAGTAGTGATCAAACTCTCAAAGCTGGATTCGGACGTGTTTGAGTTCTTAGAGAAAAAATACCTGCAATTACAAACAACTGGTAATCCGTTTGCGTCCCCAACGATGATTCCTACCAATATTATTGGAGGTGCGCAAGGCGTTTGGGCGGGTTATTCGCCGCATTTTGATACGTTGATTTGCCAGTAGAATTGAAATATATATGTAGGGGTGACTCGCGAGTCACCCCTACATATATATTTCAATTAAAAAGCCCATTTCTGGCTCGCCGACCAGCCATTCTGCTGAACGGTTAGAATATACGTTCCCTGCTGCAATTCGCCCAACGGCAATTCAAAATAGTTCTTTCCCGAAAATTCAGGAGATTTCGTTTCGTTGAATAAGATTTTTCCATTTAAGTCGTGAACGGTAATGACAACTTCATCTAGTGTCGGTAATACCACGTCTACTATTCCCATTTCCTGCGCTGCATTGTAGAAAAAATGGAGTGTTGGTTCCATTAGTTGTGTTTCATCAATTCCGGCAGAACTCGCTAACGGAATGTAGACAACTGTATTGGAGGCCGTATTCGGCACACCAACGGTATCGATTGCAGCTAGTTTAATGTCGATATCCGCCGGTGAGGAAAGTACAGTCGATAAAGCTGTTGGAGTGCCACTAAAATCTGCATTCACACGATTCAACCGATTGTTGCTCCAGGCCGTCACATAATAAGAACCGTATTGGTCGCGGCTGATGCCATCACAATTTCCCAAAGTAGTTGACATCACATTGGTAACCGAATACGGAGGTAAAATGCTCATTGCTTTGATTTTAGCATTCGATCCCCAATTCACAAACAAGCAGCGTTCATTGGCAGCATCGTAGATAATACCATTCGGTGCAGCAGGCAAATTGCTCGCTAAGAGGTAAAAAGCATTGGTTGCGGGATTGATGCGGTAAATTTTACCAGCCGAAAAATCGGTGGTATACAAAACAGAATCACCATCGGTTGTAAGTCCGTTTAAAAAAGTTCCTCCCAAATCAAGGTTAAAAACTTCTGTTCCGGTTGCCAACGAAAAGCCACGGATTAGACCACCGTCATTGGCATACACCACATTGTTTAAGATTTCGATGCCGTAAGGCCCTTGTGTGCAACCTGATGCGAAATCGGTTGGCGATTGTCCGACAGTTTGTTGGAGTATTTTGCCATCGTTTGTATTCGCGATTAACCAGCGCTGATTGGCTTCATCCCATTCAACACTTTCGGGTGATTGGAACGTTTGAGCGAAAGTTGTTGTTGCAAAAACGATGAAAAAAACAGGTATTAGAGCTTTCATGAGCATATCGAATTTTAGTAAATATGCACACTCTATCGAATAATTGCTTCGAAAAACTTAAAAATTCTCAGAAAAGAAAAAACACCCCCGCTTTTCGGCGGAGGTGCTCTGGTCCATTTAATGATTGCTTATAAGATTAAATGAGGACCAACCTAAGATTTTACTTGTATTTATACCTTTCGGTGTTTCTTGCTTCACGTGTATACCTATTGTATACCTCAACTCTTCAATCATTGCCTGATTTTTAAAAAAAAGAGCTAGAATCACATTTTCATGTCTGAAAGATTTGTTCATTTTGATTAGGTCGTCCATTTTTTTTAACTTCGCAAACGCATGAGTAACGAAGATTTTATCAATGTCCGTAGACTAATCGCCAGTAAAAACCCAAGGTTACTGAAGTGGTTACCAGGGTTTATTATACGTTATTTGGAACGGATTTTACATCAACAGGATATCAACACCTTTTTAGTAGAAAACCCTACGCTTGTCAATCAGGATTTTTGCGACGGAGTTTTAAATCACATCGGAGTAAAATTTTCCATTGAAGGAATTGAAAATATTCCCAAAGAAGGAAAATGTGTGTTGGTGATGAATCACCCATTAGGTGGAATGGACGCCATGGTGTTGGTGGATGCACTGCGCAATCACCGCACAGACATGAAATTCATTGTGAATGACCTGTTAATGAACCTGCAACCGCTCAGTGGTATTTTTGTCGGAATCAACAAACACGGGAAAACCAGTGCCAAAAGTTTGGCGCAAGTCAACGAACTTTTTGCTTCAAATCAATGTGTTTGTATTTTCCCCGCAGGTTTGGTGAGTCGCAAGAAAAAGGGACTTGTACGTGATTTGGAATGGAAAAAAACGTTCGTTCGTCAATCACGCGCTAATAATCAGGTGGTTATCCCCATTCATATTGACGGACGTTTATCCAATTTCTTTTATAGGCTTTCCAATTTTCGCTCATTTTTAGGCATCAAAGCAAACATAGAAATGTTGTATCTTGCCGATGAATTGTTTTGTCAAAAAGGACAGCATGTGAAAGTAACGGTAGGTAAACCGGTAGATGCAACCACCTTAGACAAACAAAAAAGTGACACCGCCTGGGCCGAATGGTTTCGGCAAGAAGTATACAAGCTAGGAAATAAATAAGATGCACCAAGAAACAATCATACCTCCGGTTGACAAAGCACTCATTAAAGCTGAGTTGCAGGCTAACGGACGCATACGTACCACCCGAAAAGGCGACAATGAAATCTATATTATAAATGGTCACAATGCTCCTAATGTCATTCGGGAAATTGGACGTTTACGTGAAATAACGTTTCGCGAAGCCGGTGGAGGAACGGGATTGGCCTTGGACCTTGATGAATTTGACACCGACGAAATTTGCTACGAGCAATTGATTGTTTGGTCGCCCGAAGACGAAGAAATCATAGGTGGTTACCGCTTTATTCTTTGCAAAAATGCCATCGATGATTCGGGTGAAATACACCTTTCAACAAGTCATTATTTTGATTTTACCGAACGATTCGTCAACGAATACCTTCCGGTAACGTGCGAATTGGGCAGAAGCTGGGTGCAACCGAATTACCAGCCTAGTAATAATCCGCGCAAAGGATTGTATGCCTTGGATAATATCTGGGATGGTTTGGGCGCTTTGGCGAGAACGTATACCGACATTCAGTATTTCTTCGGAAAAGTAACGATGTATCCATCCTACAACCGAGAAAGTCGCGATTTCTTATTGCATTTCATGCACCATTATTTCCCTGACAACGAACAATTGATGAAACCTTTTCATCCGTTGATTCCGGATTACGATAAAGCAATGGTAGAGGAACAATTGCGCGGATTGGATTTCAAAGACGGCTTCAAAGTACTCAACAGTTATGTGCGTGCTCGTGGAGAAAACGTGCCACCGTTGGTGAATATCTACATGAACCTCTCACCTACCATGAAAACGTTCGGAACGGCTGTCAATCCTGACTTTGGTGGTGTAGAAGAAACCGGAATTTTGGTTACTGTTGCTGATATTTACGACGAGAAGAAAGAACGTCATGTGAATTATTAGAGATGGGGATAATACTAATTCCAGTATTCTTAATTGGCATTGGTTGTCTTATCGCTTGCGTTTATATTGTCATGAATCGACTAATAGCAGGAATACATTCGCCATTGTGGCTTTTGTTGACTCCCGTTGTGTCTTTTATCCCTTATACTTTGATGATTTATTCCTGGAGCGGAAAACAATCAATGTGGGTATTGACACCGCTTTTTGAAGCACCGTTCTATATTGTAATCCTTCCATTTTTAATGGGAGCCGTTTCCGTTATGTTATTTAACAAAACAAAGACAATCAACACTATTTGTGTGGTGTATTTTTTATCCATACTTCTTTCGGCAATTGTTTATTTACTATTTCCCGCATTAACAGATCCTACTCAATTCTATACTATTGAAATAACCCATTGATTTTATACCCAACAGTCTCATGAAACAATCCCTCATCACACTCTTCGATCGCGACATTCAGCGGTTATACAATGATATCGAAGCATACTCCAACGATGCCGCTTTGTGGATATTACCTTCAACCATCAAGAATACGAGTGGAAATCTGGCGTTGCACTTGTGTGGTAACTTGAATCATTTCATAGGAGCTATTTTGGGAAATACGGGGTATGTGCGCGAACGCGAATTGGAATTCAGTACGAAAGACGTTTCCATTAAACAACTTCTAAGTGCTATAGAAGAAGTGAAAACGGTTGTAACTACCACCCTTCAAGGACTTAGTGATGAACAATTGAAAGAAGATTATCCGTTGGAACCCTTGGGCTATCGCATGACCACTGATTACTTTCTGATTCACCTGAGCGGGCATTTGAACTACCACTTGGGACAAATCAATTACCACCGTCGTTTATTGAATCACTGAAGTTGAAAGCTAAACCACTTAACTTCCTTTACAAAATCGGTCAGCACCATACGTGGTTGATTTTGGTTGTAGCCATACTATTGTTTTTAGTGGACTTAATCGGAGAACTCCCCCTTTCCGGTGATCTTAAAGGTTACTTGGCTTTTAATAAATTTCCGGAAGTACTGAACAAAATCTTTCACTACGTAGTTTTCGGCAATTATGAGTCTAATTTCATCAACTTTTTCAGCAGACTCTATTATTGCATTATCCTATTCACATGGGTATTTCTGATTGTTGGAATCATTCGCTTTTTCGCAGTAAAACGCTCGGTAACGATCTTAAAATTAATTGCTCTATTGGTGTTTTGGCAGGGATTGTTTGATCTGGTTCGCCTTGTTTACTTTACTTACTTCAGTCCATTCTCCGGAATCATTAACACTTCCTATTTTTCTCCTTTATTTATCTTCGTAAAAACAGTACTTCCACTTTTGCTGTCAGTGGTGTTACTCGGATTGCTTTCACCAACACAAACGGTTACAGACGAAAACACAACCGAATTCACGTCTCTTAATCTTTGGCAGCGCGGTTTTCATTATTTCATTGACCGTTTGGTGATTTGGTTTATCGGCTATAATTTTTACCTCATCGATTCAAATCAATCTTACTTTTGGCTCGTAGGTATTCTGCTCTATCTTTCGTTATTGGTTATCTTGCCGTTGCTTTCGGAATGGTTATTCGGCGTCACCTTCACTAAAATCATTACCGGAACAGAAGTAGTGCGTAACGATGGAAAGCCAATTTCGTTGCTACAAGCCATAGGCAGAGCGTTAATTCGCATTATTCCTTTCGGTTGGCTCTCAGTGTTTGGAAAAACACCTTGGATAGACCAATGGACGGGAACTCAAGTGCGTTATTACCATCAAGATCAACCATTGCTCAGGTTACACAAATGCGTGCAGCTCGGCACCGGAATCATCTTTTTGTTCGGAATCTGGTACCTGGCGATCATCGCATCTGTTATACTTGAAATAACGCATATTCGTGAGTCTCAAACGTTATTTTTCCCATTTGTAATCCTATTCACCAGTTTGCTATTCATTCCGTTTTTGCAGTCATCCTGGCTAGCAACTGTTGTAAGTTATTATCGCGATCAGCGTTTTGGGAAACAAACCATTTCACCCTCCACCTTTATTCAGGCATTTTATTGCTGGATTCCCATTCTGAATTTCTATTACCTCGGTATCTACTTAGGTGAAATTACTTCCCACATGGAACACTCTGATAGTAGCGAAGAAGAAAACGAGCGAATAGATACACGAATTAAACAATTCTCCAATGTATTTGGGTTAATAACTCTTTTTATGGGCGGATTGTGCATTCCTCTATTCATCAATACTTCCAATAAATATGTTTTCATTATCACAGGACTCATCACTTTATGTATGATGATGTATGCATTCTTCGCCTGGAACTTTTCGCGTGTACTGAAAAATACGGTGGTGAAATCCGGAAAAACCTCCGAGTTAATCGATGATCTAGGGTGAAAATTTACCACAAAGACACAAAGAAAAAGGACAAATTTGACTTGTTAAGATCACAAAGAAAGTTTTGGTAAAAAGCAAAAACGTTTATTGAAAAGTTGGACTATATTTCAGATCAAAAAGAACAAGTCTTATTAAGACCACGAAGGTGGTCTATCTGAATCCCTTTGTGGTCTTAACATGTCTATCCTTCAAAAAAACTTTGCTCCTTCGCTGAAGCTTGTGCCATCGCTAAAGCTATTGGCGGCACGCGATCGGCGAAAGCTTTGTGTCTTTGTGGTGACTAAACTAAAAAAACACCCCCACTTTTCGGTGGAGGTGTCCCTGGTCACATTTAAGATTGCTTATGAGATTAAATGAGGACCAACCTAAGATCTGTGTGTTTTATATAAGCTAAAACTATGACGTTAGTAATTATAAAAGGTTGTGTTATATCAAACATATCCCCTGTAGAGGTGATTGAAAAAGCCTTGTGAAAATTATTTTTTTGATTTAAAAGAAACTTTCGGTTAACGAAAAAAATGTTGATTGAAACAGCACCACCAAATGTCGGCGAACTTTGCATAATTGAAATGAATTCGGGAGCTTCATGGACTCTTCTTTTATCAGAATTTTGTCCAATAAACGAAATGCAGCCAAACAGCTGACGTAGTAACACTAGTAGGTCGTGTTTCATAATTGGGTCTTAGTGTCCCGAAGTCATAATTGAAGCTTATTGCTGCAGTGCCTTCGATTAATCTATTGACTTCAAAATATGAACTGAAGTTGCAGTAAGGGTGAAGAAATGTTTTAAAATAATGGTTATCAAATAATTAAAAAACCACATTCAAATCTCTCTGAATGTGGTTTTCATGCTGTTCTCTTCCTGTAAGGATTGCGACAAGAACACGCTTTATTTTAAATCGCCCGGTGCAATTGGTGCTGGCACAACATTTTTGACCGGTTTAGTCGTTTTTAAGAATGAAAAGATTGAAATGATGTCTTCATCTGTCAATTTTGCATGAGCTGTCCACGGCATTGGTGGAAGTAAGTTTCGCCCAGATTCAAGTCCTTTGTATTTTCCTTTGCGAAGTGCTGTCATAAAATTGGATACGTCCCAATTACCTATCCCTGTTGGATCACTTGTAATATTTGCGGCAAATGACTGTCCCCAAGGTCCAACTGCGGAAGTTAAATCACCATTAAAAAGCGCCCATCCTTTGCTGAGGTTTTCTTTATCAATTGGCTGTAACGGTCTACCCGACGGATAACCTGAAAATCTCAATTCTGCAATAATTTCCGGACCATGTGCTCCCATTCTTTTTGGTGAGTGACAATCATCACATCCCATGGCGTTTACCAAGTATTCGCCACGCGCAACAGAAATTTCGGGTTCCGGAGCTTGATCCGTTTTTTTAGAAATGGTTTGAGTAGATTCATTCTGACAGCTTGCCAACCCCAGTACGACAACGCTAATCATTAATAGTGCTTTTTTCATTTGATTACATTTAACGCACAAATATTGGTTTAGCTAGCGTTCCAACAATTGTCGGAGTGGCTAAAACGTCGTAAAGAATAACCGAAGTGTAAGAAAGCGTGTGTGAAGTAATCTCTTCAGTTGTGCTATAAAAGCAACTTTCGGGTTGAGTTCATGGTGAGTACTCCGTATTTTTGCATCATGGATCTTTTTAGTAATGATGTTGTTGAAAATAAACTTCCCGGAGACGGAACTGCCTTGTATTTTGGTGCAATCATGGGAATTCAGCAAGCCAATCATTACCTTGAACGCTTGCTAACCACCATCGAATGGAAAAACGATGAAGCCGTTATTTTCGGAAAACACATTGTTACCAAACGAAAGGTGGCTTGGTATGGCGATGATTCTTATAGTTACACCTACTCCAATACCACCAAAACAGCCTTGGCTTGGACTACTGAATTGATGGAGTTAAAAGCCTTGGTAGAATCAAAGACCGGCGTTTCGTACAATTCTTGTTTGTTGAATCTGTACCACGATGGTTCGGAAGGAATGGCCTGGCACAGTGATGATGAAAAGATGTTGACCCGCAACGGAAGTATTGCTTCCTTGAGTTTTGGAGCCGAACGAAAATTTGCGTTTAAACACAAACAGCATCAACAAATTGTTTCTTTGATACTGGAACACGGAAGTTTACTTGAAATGAAAGATGAAACGCAAACCAATTGGCTTCACCGCTTACCTCCAACTACATTGGTGAAACGTCCAAGAGTGAATTTAACGTTTCGGCAAATGGCATTCTGAATTACAACACAATCACCATTCCGTCTTCCACCACCATTGTATTTTCAAATACCAACCTAGCTTCGGCAGCATGTGCGTTACCGTCTTCGTAGCGGGCACTCAAATGACCGAGTAACAATTGACCGACTTGCGCTTGTTGTGCGATCTGAGCAGCTTGTTTGGCGGTTGAATGAAACGTTGCTATTGCTCTATCGGCCATATTATCTAAAAAAGTGGCTTCATGGTACAACACATCCACTCCTTGAATAAACGGCACAATTACTTCCTGATAGGTTGTATCTGAACAATAGGCATAACTGCGGTGTTTGCGCGGTGCAAAGGTATATTCTGAAGATCTTAAAACGGTTCCATCTTCCAGTGTCACGTCTTCACCGCGTTTCAATGCCGGAATGTGCACCAACGATTGTTTTTCGCGTTTGTATTTATCGCCGTCGAGCTGACGGGCAAAAGGTTTTTCATTGATTCTAAATCCGTTTGTCGGAACACGATGTCTGAGCGGGAACGTCATGATTTCAATGCGGTTGTCTTCAAATAACAATTGAGGAGTTTTGCCATCGAGTGTCACAAAATCGATTCCAAAACCGATCGATGCTCCACCAATTTCCAACTGCAAGCGAATGATTTGTTCCAATCCTTCCGGACCATAAACCGTGATTCCTTGGTTTCGACCCAGCAAATGCATGGAACTCAACAATCCAACCAATCCAAAAAAATGATCGCCGTGCAAATGGGAAATAAGAATATGCGTGATTTTCTGAAGACTGATACCGTTCTTGCGCAACTGGTTTTGTGTTCCTTCGCCACAATCGATCAGAATATGTCTATCGTTACACCAAACGTATTGACCGCTTGGATTTCTGAGGGAAGTTGGAAGCGCTGCTCCTGAACCCAGAATGGTTATTTCAAACCGCATGGCATCAAACAGTCATTTCGCCTATGGCAGTATCGATGTCGGCAGTAATCTTAAGAATTTTATCCAATTGGGAAATGCGAATCATTTTTGAAACGGGTTCTTGCAAACCACACATGGCAAATGATCCATTGGTATCCTTGCATAAACGATTGGCCATCAATATAGAAGATAAACCCGACGAATCGCAGTAACGTGTTTTGGAAAGATCAAGAATAATATTGTTGATTCCTTTTTTATTCAAAACAACAAATTCGGCTTTCAGGTCTGGAGCATTACCGGCATCCAGTTTCTCAACTCCTGATTTGACGATAGCGTAGTGTGCTTCTTGGATGATTTCGAAATTCATTTTGTCGCGTCGTTTTTCAAATGTAACAAAATAATTTAACGTGAGTCGGATATACTGATTCCCCTTCTTTCATCGTCCGATTTTTCCGGCCAACAAATAAATGACAGCCATGCGCACTGCTACACCGTTTTCTACTTGTTGCAAAATGATTGATTGTTTTGAATCGGCCACGTCGCTGGTGATTTCTACTCCACGATTGATTGGTCCGGGGTGCATCACCACAATTTCCTTATCGAGGTTATCTAGAATTTCTTTCGTCAACCCAAACTGCATGGAATATTCGCGCAAACTTGGGAAATATTGAATGTCTTGTCGTTCGAGCTGAATGCGCAGCATATTCGCCACATCGCACCATTCTAGCGCGCGTTGCAGGTTATGTTCTACTTTTACGCCTAATTGATCAATGTATTTCGGAATCAGGGTTGTTGGTCCACACACCATTACTTCTGCTCCTAATTTCTGAAGCGTATAGATATTGGAAAGTGCAACCCGCGAGTGCAAAATATCACCGATAATGGCCACTTTTTTTCCTTCTACAGAGCCCAAACGTTCGCGAATGGAAAAAGCATCCAATAAACCTTGGGTCGGATGTTCGTGTGTTCCGTCACCGGCATTGATCACACGTGTGTTGGTGCGTTGCGATAAAAACAATGCCGCTCCCGGATTGGGATGACGCATCACCACCATGTCCACTTTCATGGAAAGGATATTGTTTACCGTATCAATAAGTGTTTCTCCCTTTTTCACGGAAGAAGAAGATGCTGAGAAATTCACCACATCTGCCGAAAGGCGTTTTTCTGCCAATTCGAAAGACAAACGGGTGCGTGTAGAGTTTTCAAAAAACAAATTCGCGATCGTGATATCACGCAACGAAGGAACTTTTTTGATAGGACGGTTAATGACTTCTTTGAAACTATCCGCCGTTTGAAAAATCAATTCAATATCCTTACGTGTAAGGTCACGAATGCCGGTCAAATGCTCAACGCTTAACTGTTCCATTCAATTCGGGTGTAAACAACATAACTTTATCTGCTCCTTCGCTTTCTTTCCATTCAACGGAAACACGTTCCGAGTTGAGTGTATCTACAGCTTTACCGATATAATCGGCTTGTATGGGAAGATCGCGCTGAAAACGGCGATCAATCAGTACCAACAATTCTACACAAGTAGGTCTACCAAACGCCAATAAGGCATCCAAACCGGAACGTATTGTTCTTCCGGTATACAACACATCATCAATCAACACCACTTTTTTGTTCTCAATACTGAAGTCGATATTGGTAGCACTTGGAATAAGCGGTTTTTCTCTTCGGCGGAAATCATCACGGTAAAACGTAATATCCAACTGACCACAAGTCACCGAATGCTGTGTAATTTCTTCTAAAATGGTTTTTAAACGTTGTAACACATGAATGCCACGCGGTTGCAAACCGATAAGTACCGTTGAAGAAAAGTCTGAATGATTTTCAATGAGTTGATAGGCAAGCCTGTTCATCGTTAACTGAACATGTTGGTCGTCTAAAATGACTTGCTTTTCCATTGCCACAAAGTTAAAAAAAAATGTTGATCAATGGCATTCGATTGAAATTTCCATCGTTCTGCCGACACAAATTACGGGAAAGTCACTGAGCATCAATGACTGATAATTGAATGAACTAAATCCTTTTACCATTATATTCCTACCGATTAATCAACAGTTGATTCCAATCAATGTTTTTTAGTTAAACATTGTAACAATTCCTTTATCTTTGATTCATAAACAAAGGCAAGCGCTAAAGTGTTTTTGTTTAAGTTTCTACATAAATTAAGTTTACTGGTTCCGCACGATAAGGCTTTTTCATAGGGTTTGTTATTGGTTGACATTTTTGGTTGTTTTTGAGTTTTTCTTGCGGAACCAGTTATTTAATTTTCATCATCAGTTCCAACACGACGTTTTTTTTAATTGATAAACTGTGAGTCCTAAACACGAACACATTGCTAAAAACGGTCGTTTCAAACGATTCATTCTTCGATTTATACTGTTCGCATTCGTGTTGTATGCTTCCGGTTGTTTGTGGATTTATTTCAATCAGGAAAGCTTGTTGTTTCATCCGGAAAAACTCGCCAAAAACCATTCTTTTACTTTTGAAACACCATTTAAGGAATTCGACTTAAAAACAACGGATCATGAATCGCTCAACTGTTTGTTGTTTTCGGGCGATAGTACACACAAACGCTTGGTATTTTTCTTGCACGGAAATACCGGAAACCTCGAAGATCAGGAAGGTCCGTCGGCATTTTACACTTCACTAGGATATGATTTCTGCTGCTTTGACTACCGCGGATTTGGAAAAAGCTCAGGAAAAATCACCGACGAAGCACAATTTTTCGCAGATGCACGATTGGTCTACAATCACCTTAAAAAGAAGTATCAAGAGGAAGACATTGTGATTATCGGCTATTCGGTTGGAACAGGAACTGCTGCCCTACTCGCTTCCGAAAATCACCCGAAACAGTTGGTTTTACTGGCTCCGTATTATTCAATGATTGATATGGCAGCCATTCGTTATCCGTATGTACCATCGTTTTTAGTTTCCTATCCGTTTGAAACGTTTAAGTACATTCAACAGGTAAAATGTCCGGTAAGTATTTTTCACGGAAAAGAAGACAACGCAATTCCCTACAATTCTTCCAAACGATTAGCCGGATTGATGAAAAAAGGCGATCTTTTTGTGCCGTTAGAGAATTGTGATCATAATGGAATTTCGAACCAACCGAAATTTCAACAGAAAATTCAGCAATTGCTTCAACATTGAGAAACAGGATTGTTAACTCCTACCCTCCTTTTCGCTTCACTTTGTAGCCTTCTTTCTGCAAGAGTTCCATGACTTTGTCGCGGAAATTGCCTTGCACAATAATTTCACCGTCTTTGGCTGTTCCGCCCACACCGCATTTGCTTTTGAGCAGTTTTCCTAGTTCTTTGAGATCGTCATCGGAACCGATAAAACCTTCAACAAGCGTCACTTCTTTACCAGCGCGTTGTTTTTTATCGATGGAAACATACAAGGTTTGCAAGTTGGCTGCAAGCGTTTCCTGCTCCGCTTCTTCTTCTTGATCGTAGCTAAAATTCGGGTTCGTTGAATAAACGATATTGATGCGTTCTTTTTTGTTCTTGCTCATGGGTACTTTTCAATAATGGCCGCTTTCAGGTTGTCGACAAGCAAATAGTCGGGGTGTTTCTTTAATGCCGAACGAATTCCTTTGGGCGATCTGACTTCAAAAATAATAACTTCTTTGCCAGATTGTTTCACCTGCTCTACTTCCGAACGATCAATATCACTGCTGCGGATGCACAAACCGGTGGTTTCAGCCAATGTTCCTGAATTCAAATAACCGGTTGACGAAGCAATATCAAAGTAAACCTTCCAGCCTTTCAGGTAGAACGCGTGCACCCACCCCGGATTATTGGTGATTACGGAAACTTCTGTTAATGAAAAAGGCAACAAAGCCGAGTCAATGGCATTGATAACCGTTTGTTGATTTAAAAATTGTCCTGTGCAGGAATTGTAGTGACGCACATCCAGAAAACACGTTTTGGTTGCAAACGGGAAATCGAGATCAGCCAACTTCAACAGGCCTTCGTTTTCCAGTCCGTTGTAGAAAAGCGTTTTGAGGTAGTCGTCATCGACCGAATTGACACACCCTTCACCCTTGGTATCATCGTTTAGTGTTTCATCGTGAAACAACCACATCGATCCTGAGGCCGAGCATTGAATATCGATTTCAACGCCGTCTATTCCTTCCAATTGAATGGCATAATCGATGGCGTCTTGGGAATTATCGTGATAAGGAGAAGTTTCCGAATCCAATCCTGCCGCGGCATGACCAATGAGTTTTACATCGTTGAATTGCTCCTTTTTCTTGCACGAAAAGGCCAATAAAGCGACTATGAAGATGAATTTATAACGCATACGACCACGATAGTTCAATGAAATGATTCCAGAAGATGAAATGATTCATTTTTTGTTTTTCGGACGACCAATTTTGCTCAACTGCAGGGCCAATTCCGGCTGACAATCTGAATCGACTTCGGTTTCCGGTTCCTACATAAGCGCCCAAATAAGCTTCCTCTTGATAAGTCCATCCATGCGACGATTGTTTGTTGAAATGCAGCGTAGATAAAGACAATCGAGCTAAAGGTCCGGTTTGAATCCAGCGTTTTTTGACCAAATGAAAGCCGTATTGATAGTAGATTTGCGGGTACAATCGCTGTTGAAAAAAAGTCGTATTGA
>Ga0302296_1001570_pt1 | contig 16252 bp, 12 predicted proteins | sample III_Fen_N3_1_FD_194546 | JGI IMG/M metagenome (GOLD analysis project Ga0302296, IMG submission 194546) | Peat permafrost microbial communities from Stordalen Mire near Abisko, Sweden - III_Fen_N3_1 | ecosystem: Environmental > Terrestrial > Soil > Wetlands > Permafrost | place: Sweden: Abisko...
CATCAAATGGGAAGGAATGGAAAAACATTGGATGCCGCCTGAGGCCTGTGATCTGGTGTAATAAACTTAACGGTTTTACGATTAAACTTAAGTGAATGTTAGGAGGAAAATGAATCAGTCCTGAATAATTTGGCTATTATTGTATCCTGGTAAATCATACACCTTCAATTATAAAGTTTATTCGTTAATCGCATGTGTGGTATTTGTGGAATATTCAGAAAAGATAATCCTTCAGATGTAGTTACCCAGATTCAGACAATGAATCAATCACTGCGGCATCGCGGTCCTGACGATGAAGGGTATGTAATCATCAATCAAGATCATATTAAGGTTTTGGCAGGAAAAGATACTCCTGCCGAAGTGCTGAGTTCTGGTCTTTCCTATTGCCCCGTCGACTTTATTGATTCTTATTCTGGAAACGGGGTTCTTGCTTTAGGGCACAGACGATTGTCAATTATTGATATTTCTGCAAAAGGACATCAGCCCATGTGCTCTGATAATCAGCAAGTATGGATTGTATTCAATGGTGAAATATACAATTATATTGAATTAAGAGAAGAATTAAAACTGAACGGCTATTCCTTCAAAAGCAATTCGGATACTGAAGTGATCATCAATGCCTGGCATCATTGGGGTAGGAAATGTGTGGATCATTTTAACGGGATGTGGGCATTTGTGATTTATGATCAGAAAGAAAATATACTCTTTGGCTCACGCGATCGGTTGGGGGTTAAGCCCTTGTATTTTAACAGGAATCAGGGCCAGTTCATTTTTGCTTCGGAACAAAAGGCCCTGGTCCAATGCAAGTTTGTCGATACTTCTTTAAATGAAAAGGCCGTTTTCGACTATCTTGTATTGAGTCACGGTCAATCGGAGCCTGAAGGTTTCTTCAAGGGTATTGTGGAGTTAGGTGCAGGACATTGTTTCGTGCTGAGTTTAAGCAGTCTGAAATTTGAAACCTATTCTTTCTTCTCCACCATTGAAATTAAAGAAAATGCAATTATTCGTTCCGTTAAAGAGGAAGCGGACGAACTGCTGCAACTGATGAACAGGGCTGTTGTTCTTCGCACCCGTTCTGATGTTCCCGTGGGAGCGTGTTTAAGCGGCGGGATAGATAGTTCATTCATCGTGATGATTCTGAGTGAATATTTGAAGCAACAGCAAAATAAATATGTTCCCAAGGTATTCACAGTAGCATTCCCCGGATATGATTTTAATGAAGAAAGCTGGGCCAGGAAGGTGGTTGAAAACTCCAGTGTAGAGTGGCATATCACCAATCCCACCGGCGAAGAATGGCTGGAGGATTTGCAATCAATGCTGTATGCCGCTGATTCTCCGATGCTATCCACAAGTACTTACGCGCAATACCGTGTGATGAAGCTTGCTTCTGAAAACGGGATTAAAGTTCTGCTCGACGGGCAGGGGGCCGATGAGCTGTTTGCAGGGTATTCGCATTTCGACAATACATATTATAATGAACTGGCAACATCTTTTAAGTTTATTACGCTTTTTCGGGAAATGTCACTTCAAGGGGGAGTAAGTAAAAGTATGAAGAACTGGATGCATGCCAATGTTCGCTATCTGATGCAAAACCTGCCCTCAGGACTGTCTAAACTGGCTTACGAACAATCGATACCAGATTTAAAATATATAAGACCTGAACTTAAAAATCAGTTTAAGGAACGGTTCGGTCAGCTTAATTTCCCATTTGGAACAAATTTGAATACAGTACTTAAGCAGTGCACTGGTGGGGAAGATTTGCAGATGATGTTTCGCCTGGAGGACAGGATGTCCATGAACTTTTCGGTTGAATCGCGTTTACCCTTTTCAGATGACCTGCCCCTGATACAGTACGCACTTTCATTGCCATCATCATTTAAAATAAAGGATGGGATTCGAAAATCCATTTTAAGGCAGGCGGGAAAAGGAGTTTTGCCTGATGCAATAGCTGCACGAAAAGATAAAATTGGCTTTCAGGCTCCTGAACAAGCGTGGCTGAGGAGTTTGAAAGATCATATTCCAGAATTGCTGGAGTCGAACATCAGCGAATATGTAAATGTAGACTTGCTGAAAAGGGATTTTGGACAGATGATCCCGACCGGGAATGAAGTTGTTGGTACACGACTGTTACGGTGTATTTTCTTTTCACAATGGCGAAAAATTTATAACATCTGATTTGGAAATACTTTGTCTCCTCAAGGTGATTTAATGATAGTGAATAAGAAATCATAGAACTAAAACATCAATTGATAAGTAGACTTAGGTAAGTCTAAAGTAAAAAATTGCCACCAAGACACTAAGGCACCAAGTTACACAAAAGCTTGACTTCCAAATAGTATTATTTGTGAAATTTGGTGTTTTGAAGTCATGGTGGCAGGAAGAAAAGTTTTCGGGGTAAAATCAATAGATAGAAGTCAAAGAGCTTAAATTTGCTCACGTTAATATATAGTCATGCAACAAGAGCTGTTAAATTTTCTACGATGTCCCGTATCAGGCAATCCACTTGAGATTAAAGTCATTGATTATCAGGTTAAGCAATACGATAGCAAATCGATCGAAGAAATAAACAACGCCATCCTCTTTTCAGATTCTGGTTTCTTTTTCCCGGTGATCAATGGTATTCCCCGCATGCAGCTGGAAAGTGTACTCCTTTTTTCAGACTTCTTCCGAAAGCATATGGTTGATTATGAGGACAGGAAAAAATCGCTCATGGAAAAATATGGGAGCATTCTAAAGGCCTGCTTCAGGAAAAATGAAGGAACACGCAAAAGCTTCAGTTTCGAGTGGAGCCTGCTAAAAGGTAAAGAAACCAAGGTGTGGCACAACGATTTGACGGAATTTAGAAATGAACTGTTTGCAGAGCTGGATGAAGCGGGAACATTAAACGATAGGTTGGTCGTTGATATCGGATGTGGTCATGGCTATTCTTCGCATTTTATGGCGGAAGCCGGGGCAACGGTGATAGGCATAGACATGAGTTTTAGCATTGAAGTAGCCTATGAGCAACTTCGAAATGAAAACGTTTACTTTGTTCAGGCCGATTTGCAATTTCCACCGTTGGCACATAAGCAATTCGATATCGTCTATTCCAGCGGTGTAATTCATCATACTAACAGTACGGAATTATCGTTCAGCATCATTCAGGAATTGGTAAAGCCGGGGGGAAAACTCAGTGTGTGGCTCTATCACCCGATTAAGTCAAGGATTCATAACATGATACTTTTTGCTCGTCACCTGACCAGGCACGTGTCGGTAAGAATACAATTCTGGATTTACTTTTTCACCCTGTTGCCTGTGTATCTGATCTATGCACGGTTAAAGGGAAATAAGATGACATGGCGGGAAATAATGATCGATCTGATCGATATTCTGACCCCTTATTACCGCTATGAACATGAACACCGGGAAACTGAATGCTGGTATGTAAAGCATGGGTATGAAAATGTAAAAGTTACAACCAGCAATTTATTTGGGTTTTCGGTATATGGGATAAAAAAATAGCACTTGTTCCTTAACTTTTCTCTACTTTTGAATTTCATACGAATCCTGATAAACCGTTGAATCCCTATCTATGAAGAGTGTTAGAAAATATATCACTACTATTTCAGCTTTTCAGTTTATCCAGTTACTTCGGTTTACCACACTATTTTTGTTAGGTGTAGTCTTTGCGCATCACTATTCGAAACAAGAGATCGGTCAGTATGAAGTGATGCTTTTTATTGCAAGTGCAGTAAGCTTTTTTTGGCTGAGCGGGATTCTGCAAACATTCCTCTCGTTGGTTAAGGATGATGAACCCTCAACTGGAAATCCAGCCAAATCTTCACATTACTTCAATGGCTTTGTTCTGTTAGTATGCTTTAGCGCATTGACCGTTTTGTTTTTAATGATCTTCAGGCAACAGGTTCAGGGATTGCTGAACGGAGCAAAAGAAATTCCATATTTTAACTGGCTGTTAGCCTATCTTTTTCTGTCCTCTCCCTCCAATCTGATTGAATATCTGTTCTTAAGCAAAAGTAAGCCCAATCATATTATCGTTTATGGACTGGTTTCTTATGGCCTCCAGTTCGTCTTTCTTACCGTACCTCCATTGCTGAACTTGCCTCTTGAATATTCAGTTATTGGATTGATTACAATCAGTGCCCTGCGTTTCATTTTCCTTTTAATTATACTGCGACGGTATTCAAGGTTCGATCTCTCTTTCCCATTTCTAAAAGAACATATCAGGCTGGCTTATCCTCTTATCTTCAGTTCATTGCTCAGTGGTTCAGGCCAGTATGTCGATACTGCTATTGTTACTCATTTTTTCAATACAGAAATGTTTGCCATTTTCAGGTATGGTGCGCGTGAATTTCCGCTGGTAATCATTTTGTCCAATTCATTCAGTATTGCCTTGATCCCTGAATTTTCAAAGCAATCGATGGCAGATTGTTTGATGAAGATAAAGACAAATTCACTGAGGTTAATGCATATTTTGTTCCCCTTAACGGCAGTTTTAATCATTGCCTCGAATGGATTATTTACCTTTTTCTTTACCGATAGCTTTTCATTAAGCGCCAAGATATTCAATATATACCTGCTTCAAATTGTCTTTCGTCTAATTTTCCCGGAAACAATCCTGATTGGGAAAAGAATTACAAAAATATTTCTTGCAGTGTCATTTGCCGAAATTGTATTAAATGTTACATTAAGTTTGTACCTGGTAAGACTGATTGGAATAACGGGTATCGTCTATGGGACTTTTCTTGCCAACCTTTTTGAGCGGTTTGTTCTGATTGCAATCGTAAAGCATAAATTAAAGGTGAAGATTCATGAATATATACCGGTTCGCTGGTATTTGACCTATAGTACAGCAATTTTACTGGTTTATTATGTGGTCGATTTTTGGCTTTACCCTTTATCCTGAAAACAAATTTTACTTTCAATTTACTCAATATGGATTTTATAATAGATGACCCGCAACGTGAACAGGAATTTCGTCAGATTCTGACTAAAATCCAGTTGGCTAAAAACGGCGAAACAGTTAATCAGATGAAACAGCATGGTCTCATCTACAAGATAAACTGGGGCGCGTCCATCATTTCGTTACGGGAAATCGCCACCCAGTATAGTCCGAACCATCTATTGGCCCTGAAACTCTGGAATAAGCAATGGCGTGAGACGATGATTCTGGCAGCTATGCTTGATGTTCCTAAAGAAGTCACCGAAGAGCAAATGGATTATTGGACAAAGACTTTGGAGACAACTGAAATAGCAGAGGTAATGAATACCTGGTTATGGGTTAAAACAAAATTTGCATTTATTAAATCCCTGGAATGGTGCCTTGGGAAAAAGCATCTGGTTCGCTTTACAGGCCTTCACCTGATGGGGCGGCTTGCCTTGATTGAAAAGTCTGCCATGGATGAACTTTTTGAGCCGTTCTTCGACGTTTTGTCACCATTGGCAAAAGACCCAAATTTAAAACAGGTATATTACCGTTCGTTTATTTTACTCGGAATGAAGAGTAAAACGATGAATGAGGCGGCCATATTGTTTGCTAAAGACTTGAAAAGTACTGATTCAGAGCATAGTCGAAGTTTAGCGGATATGATTCTATCTGAGCTAACCAGTGCATATGTACAGGAGTCATTTGTTAAGAATACTTAACAATAGATTCAATTTGAGCAAGTCTTCTTATTTTTGGTACGATTTTTATATTATTGAATCGAAATTTAAACTTTAAACAATGGATATCACAAAATCATCAAACCCGGTATTCGGGAAGAACATATTTAATCAGGCAGCGACCAGCACTGACGACGGAGTGATGACCGTAAACGGAACGATAAACAAGACTGGTTTAATGCTGATGATTGTCATTTTTGCGGCTACCTTTACCTGGCGTAAATTTTTTGGTGCTATTGATCCTGCTCTCCCTGGAGTGATGCCATCCGGAGTGATTGGATGGATGATCGGGGGAGCAATTGGAGGTTTTATCCTTGCACTGATCACAACGTTCAGTCCGCGCCGTGCAGCAATGACTGCACCAATATATGCCGTATTTGAAGGTTTATTTTTAGGGGCAGTTTCGGCTATGTTTGAAGCTAAGTTTCCTGGTCTCGTTATGCGGGCTGTCATGTTGACATTTGGTGTATTTATTATCATGCTTGTCTTATTCCGAACGGGAACTATACGTGCTACGGAAAAATTCAGAACGGTAATCTTTGCTGCAACAGGCGGAATTGCACTGGTCTACCTGGTTAGCTTTATAGCCAGTATGTTCGGAACCAATTTCAGTTTTATGTATGGAAATGGTCTGGTAGGAATTGGTTTTAGCTTGGTTGTGGTTGTTATTGCAGCGCTCAATCTGATTCTTGATTTCGATATGATTATGCAAGGTGCCAGATCGCGTGCGCCAAAGTACATGGAATGGTATGGTGCTTTTGGGTTAATGGTTACATTGATCTGGTTATATCTTGAAATGCTACGTTTACTTTCAAAATTATCCAGCCGCAATTAAAACTTAAAGATTTTAGAAAATATTGAATTTGACAGGGACTTTGGTCCCTGTTTTTATTTTCTGTCTATTTATGCTATTTTCGGCATATTAAACGAAAAACCGGAAGCTATCTATGGAAATTATTCAGGTTATTGATAAAGATACGATTGAAGCATTTCATGAGCTTCCCATTAAAATATATAAAGAAGATAAAAATTGGGTGCCTCCGCTGAGGATGATGATTGAAGATATTTTTAATCCACAAAAGAATGCCGGGTTCATTAATGGTGATGCCAGAAGGTGGGTGGTAAACGACAATAATCATGTTATTGGTCGGATTGCTGCTTTTTTTGATCGCAATAAAATTGTTGAAGGCAATGAGCAGGCAGGAAATATTGGATTTTTTGAGTGCATCGATCATTTTAATGCCACCAGGCTCCTTTTTGATACTGCAAGGGACTGGCTGAAAAGTGAAGGTTTCACCGCAATGGATGGCCCGGTAAATTTCGGGGAGAATTTTTTTAACTGGGGATTATTGGTCGATGGTTTTGAACAGCAAGGTTTTGGGATGCAGTATAATCCACCTTATTACAGAAATCTTTTTGAAGCTTACGGGTTTCATACTTATTACCAGCAATTCAGTTACCACCTTGATATCACCAGCCCTGATCTGCCTCAACGGTTCTGGGAAATAGCAGCCTGGGTCGCCAAAAAGAAAGATTTTCATTATAAAACATTCTCATTTAAAGATCAGGATCGGTGTATCAATGATTTTATAACCATCTATCAGCAGGCCTGGGACAAACACAGCAATTACAAGGCTATCGATGCAAAAGATCTGAAAACTCTGATAAGGGATTCCAAAATGGTTCTCGAAGAGGAATTTATCTGGTATGTATATTATAAGGATGAACCCATTGCCTTCTTTATGATGATCCCTGATTTGAACCAGATTTTAAAACACCTTAAAACAGGCAAACTCAACCTTTATAACATTATTAAATTAATCTATCTGAAGCGAAGAAAGACTATGACCCGCTGTCGAGTTCTGGTAATGGGAGTAGTGCCCAGATTTCAGCGTTCAGGGATCGAATCCGGTATTTTTTGGCAATTGCGACAAGTGATGTTGAAGAAGCCCTGGTATAAGGATATGGAATTGAGTTGGGTGGGAGATTTCAATCCAAAAATGATCGCCCTGTTTAATTCAGTAGGCAGCAAATACGCTAAAACTCACGAAACATTGCGTTATCTGTTCGATAGGAACAAGCCATTCGAACGGTTGCCAATCATTGAAGAGTAGGTGAGAATCAAACCTGCAATGTATTATTAATCGAATTGTAAAATTGAAGTCCATGCATATTATAGAAGTCACAAATAAACAGACACAGAAACTCTTTCATCAGATACCGCATCTGATTTATATAAACGATATAAATTGGTCATGTCCTTTGGATGGGATGGTTGAAGATGTATTCAATCCCTCAAAAAACCCTTCCTTCAAGAATGGTGAGGCTAGCCGTTGGGTATTAAAAGATGATGAGGGACAATTATTGGGACGGATCGGCGCCTTTATAAACAGAAGGAAAGCCTTTACATTTGAACAACCAACCGGTGGCTGTGGATTTTTTGAGTGTGTCAATAACTTTGAAGCTGCACGATTATTATTCGATACGGCACGTGAATGGCTCATCGAAAGAGGCATGGAAGCAATGGACGGCCCCATTAATTTCGGAGAAAACTATATAAATTGGGGACTTCTGGCTGATGGTTATATGCATCAGGGGTTTGGTATGCCATACAATCCTCCTTACTATGTCGATCTGTTTAAGCAGTATGGGTTTGAAATATTTTTCAAGCAATTCAGCTATCATCTTGATTATTCCAAACCTTTCCCTGAACGTTTCTGGAAGATTGCCGGCTGGGTGGCTCAGAAACCGGGTTATTCGTTCGAACATTTTTCTTTTGACAAAGTGGAGAAGTTTATCGATGATTTTTGTTCAATTTATGATGAAGCCTGGCGATTCCATAAAAATACACAACCACTTGATAAGGATGAATTACGCGACTTTATAAAGAGTTCCAAGGCAATCCTCGATCCTGAAATGATTTGGTATGCATACCATGAGGGGATTCCGGTTGCATTGTTTGTAATGATCCCGGATATCAATCAAATTCTGAAAAAACTGAACGGGAAGATGAATTTCCTTAATGTCTTGAAATTCATGTACTATAAAAGGACAAAGGTTATGACACGTACCCGGATTTTGATCATGGGGGTTACACCTAAATATCAGAAGTCTGGAATCGAGTCAGCTATTTTCTGGCATCAGGATAAGCTCATGAAGCATAAACCACAATATAAAGAAGTAGAATTATCCTGGGCAGGGGACTTTAACCCCAAAATTATTTCACTTTACAAGTCGGTTGGCGGGGTTCATGTAAAAACACATTATACGATGCGTTATCTTTTTGACCGCACTAAACCCTTTAAAAGAGCTCCTATCATTGGGCTGGAAGAATAAATACGAAAAATTGAGGAATATATAAACAGAAATATTTGGAAATTACATTCCTATATGTAACTTTGCAAGCCGTTAAAACAAAAGTAAAGAGATTAAAAATGAAAAAAGGGATACATCCAGAAAATTATCGTACTGTTGCATTCAAAGATATGTCAAACGGTCATGTATTTATTACCAAGTCGACTGTTAACACTAAGGAAACAGAATTGGTTGACGGAGTTGAATACCCGGTGATCAAACTTGAAATTTCAAGTTCTTCTCACCCATTCTATACTGGAAAAATGAAATTGGTTGACACAGCAGGTCGTGTTGATAAATTCAATACCAGATACAAGAAACATATGGATGACAGAAAAAAATAATTCTGTTCGTGAAAATATTCAAAAAGCTTCGCATTGTCGGAGCTTTTTTTGTTTCCCTGCATCCCTAATAAAAGACTATGAGACAATACTGTTTGTTCGATGATTTGTTTCGGGATGAACTATTGCCCTTAACCTACACTAAACCTGTTTCGGAATTAAGAATAGGAATACTGACTATTCGCGAAAAATGGGAAAGATATCTCGATTGTAAAATCCATTCCTGGAAAACTCAGGATTACCTGTCTTTAAAGTTCCCTTTTAATGTAAATAATTCGATTGTATATCTGAGTGGTCATGTTTGTCCCACACAAAAGCTTGCTCAAATGATTAATAAGCTGGAACTTAACCAGGGAATAAGGTATGACAACCGTATAGTAGCAATTAGAATCTCAAATTCGATAGATACTTTTGAAGTCACTAATATCCAGGATATTGAATGGATTTGTTGGGAGGAAAAACTTACTGTACTATCCAATTTGTGGGATTTGTTTACATTTAATGGGGAGCAAATCCAGTCTGATTTTGACCTGATTACAAAAGGAAGAAATTCTGAGCCTATTCCATCATCATGTTTTGTACAGAACGCTGATAATATTTTTATTGAAAAGGGTGCCAAAATTACATTTGCTTCACTGAACGCATCCGAGGGACCAATTTATATAGGCACAAATGCTGAAATTATGGAAGGGGCATTGATTCGCGGTCCATTTGTTCTTGGAGAGCATTCTGTGGTTCATATGGGGGCAAAGATATATGGCCCTGTGACAATAGGACCTCATTCAAAAGTGGGCGGCGAATTAAATACAGTAAATATACAAGGGTTTTCAAATAAGGGTCACGATGGATTTCTGGGCAGCTCGGTGATTGGTGAATGGTGCAACCTGGGAGCCGACACAAATACTTCTAATCTGAAGAATTCATATGTTGAAGTGAAGTTATGGAATTACCCGGCCAGACGTTTTGTGAAAACCGGCTTGCAATTCTGTGGATTAATCATGGGAGACCACTCGAAATGCGGAATCAATACCATGTTCAATGCCGGAACTGTTATAGGGATTGGCTGCAATATATTTGGGACTGGATATATCCGTAATTTTGTACCGTCATTTTCCGAAGGAGGACCTCAGGGATTTCGGGAAAACAGTCTTCTGGAGGTTTGTCAAATAGCAAAAAAGGTCATGATACGTCGCAATCAAGTTCTAACTGTAAATGATCAAAACCTACTTTCTGAAGTTTTTGAGCTGACAAAAAAGGATAAAAAGTATTAAGATTTTCCGATATTGCAGGCTTATTCCTCATAATTTCTATTTGGCATGGCTATTGCAAATTTAGCCTGATGTATTTCTGATCGTACTTCTTCGGTCAGTCTGTCAGTTAGTAAAAAGTTATATTTTCAAGTTAGTAAATGTTATATCATGCAAAATATATTGATATCAAGCCTTATGGACGACGATAATGAATTTATTCCGATCTTAACAGATGGGGATGATTCAGAATTAACTAACGTTGATGTTCCTGACATTTTGCCAATATTACCTTTGCGGAACACGGTTATGTTCCCTGGGGTGGTTATGCCCATTACTGTAGGCAGGCAAAAATCACTTCAGTTGATTCAGGAAGTCTACAGAGGAAATCGATTACTGGGAACAGTCGCGCAAAAAGATGGCAGTATTGACGATCCGGCTCAGAATGATTTATACCAAACCGGTACAATTGCACAGGTCTTAAAAATCCTCGAAATGCCCGATGGATCAACATCAGTAATTATTCAGGGGAAGAAACGCTTCGAGGTACTTGAATACACCCAGGAGTTTCCATTTTTAATGGCCAGAGTAAATCCTATGGCGGATACGCAACCACAGGACGATTCGGTTGAGTTTTCTGCAATTATCGGATCTCTGAAAGATCTGTCAATTAAAATTGCCCAGTATTCGATGCATATTTCTCCGGAGGCATCATTTGCAGTTAAAAACATTGAAAACTCTACCTTCCTGATCAATTTCGTTTGTTCAAATACCGATTTGAAAGTTGAAGAAAAGCAGGTGCTTCTTGGAATAAGCGATATAAAAGAACGTGGTATTCAGGCGATTAGTTATCTGGTTCGTGAAGTTCAGATGGCTGAATTGAAAAGGGATATTCAGACTAAGGTGAAAAACGAGCTCGATCAGCAGCAACGGGAATATCTGCTGAACCAACAAATGAAGACCATTCAGGATGAACTGGGTGGAAATCCTGCCGAACAGGAAATACAGGAATTCAAAGCGAGAGCAAAAGAAAAAAAATGGTCCGAAGAAGCAGAAAAGCATTTTGATAAGGAAGTTCATAAACTGTCACGGTTAAATCCGGCAGCGGGTGAATATTCCGTTCAATTTGCCTATTGCCAGACCTTACTTGATCTTCCATGGAATGAATATACCGAAGATAATTTTGATCTGAAACGGGCCGTAAAGGTGCTTGATGAAGACCATTATGGATTGGAAAAGGTAAAAGAGCGAATTCTCGAACATCTGGCTGTTCTAAAACTAAAAAACGATATGAAAGCTCCAATCCTTTGCTTATATGGCCCTCCCGGAGTCGGAAAAACTTCACTGGGAAGATCCATTGCAAAAGCTTTGGGTCGTAATTATATCCGGATGAGTTTAGGCGGATTGCATGATGAAGCTGAAATACGCGGACACCGGAAAACCTATATTGGTGCTATGCCTGGACGTATTTTGCAAAATATTAAAAAGGCAAAATCATCAAATCCGGTTTTTATTCTTGACGAATTGGATAAGGTATCGAATGATTTTCATGGCGATCCGGCATCAGCATTGCTCGAAGTTCTTGATCCGGAACAAAACTTTGAATTTCATGACAATTATGTTGATATAGAATACGATTTGTCGAAAGTCATGTTTATTGCTACGGCAAATACATTAAATACGATTGCTCCTGCCTTGCGCGACAGGCTTGAACTTATAGAAGTTAGCGGATACCTGGTCGAAGAAAAAATTGAAATAGCCAAACGGCATTTGATTCCAAAACAGCTCGAAAACCATGGGGTGGGAGAGAAGGATGCAATTTTTTCAAAGGAAGTCATCCAGCATATTATCGAAAATTATACCCGCGAATCAGGTGTTCGTGAATTGGACAAGAAAATTGCAAAGGTTGTACGGCGGATTGCCAAAAAGATAGCCTTTGAAGAGAATTATAACATCAGTATTTCCAAAGAAGATATTAAGGAATACCTGGGAGTGCGACAATACTCCAAGGAAATATATCAGGGGAATAGTTTTGCTGGCGTAGTTACCGGTTTGGCATGGACAGCTGTTGGAGGAGAAATACTGTACGTCGAAACCAGTTTAAGTAAAGGAAAAGGTTCTCTTACCTTAACCGGTAATCTGGGTGATGTGATGAAGGAATCAGCAATGCTTGCACTTGAATACCTTCGTTCTCATGCCGAGCAAGTGGGGATTAATCCAGAAGTATTTGACAGGTACAACGTTCATGTTCATGTACCAGAAGGAGCTATTCCCAAAGATGGTCCTTCTGCTGGAATAACCATGGTTACATCGATTGCCTCAGCATTTACCCAGCGAAAAGTCAGAAATAACCTTGCTATGACCGGTGAAATTACACTTCGCGGAAAAGTCTTGCCCGTTGGCGGAATTAAGGAAAAAATTCTAGCTGCCAAGAGGGCCGGAATCAAAGAGATCATTTTATCAGAAGCTAACCGGAAAGATTTGGAAGAAATTAAAGAAGTATATATTAAAGGATTAAAATTCCATCATGTTGATACAATCCTCGAAGTTATAAATATAGCCTTGCTGGAAACAAAGGTGGATAATCCTTTAAAAATCGAATAAACAATATTATCATAGTATATACTAAAACAGCGGATCGTGTATACTTTCCGCTGTTTATATTTTCGATCCTCAGATTCAAATTACCGGGAATAAGTTTAGCTTTTCAAAAAGGAGCATTTGAATTCTTGATATTGCTTCCTGATGAATGGTCTTGTTAAAGGCAAGGAAGCAGGTTTGGGTCTTCTTATCGACCCGTTGCAGGTAATTGAGATTTACGTAATTTGAACGGTTTATCTGGAAAAAAGATGGTGAATTCAACATGCGGACCACAATATAAAGATTCCTGGTGATTGTTTCTACGGTTCCATCCTGTAGGTAAGCATAACAATTATTCGATTTCGACTTTAGAATGACAATATCTTTCATTTCAATAATCAATACTCCCCGTGTAGTTGGAAGTTTTAGCTTTGGCGAATTCATCTGTGAATGAATGAATTTATCCTGTTTCCGTTCAAAAATTTTCTTTTGTGTTTTTGCAATGTATTTATCTATCACCAATTCAAGGTCAGCGATTGAAAAAGGCTTGGTCAAAAAATCCAGAGGTTCAACACCTAAGGCATCATAGGCATAATGTTGATATGCAGTAGTGAATACAATTTCAGAATAAAAATTTTCGGAATGAATCTTGTCCGCCACTTGCAATCCATTCATATCAGGCATGTCAATATCAAGAAAAACCAGTTCCGGTAAATTTGTCTTTACCATCTCCAGTCCAATTTTTGCATGAGTTTCCTTCCCTGTAACCTGTATGAAAGGAAATTGTCGAAGATACATCTCGAGCAAATTGATTGCTTCGGGTTCGTCATCAATAATAATAGCCGAAATTGCAGTTGAGTTCATTATTGTGTTAATCAGAATCAAATTGGCTCAGATTTTTTATGTGACTTCTTGAACCTTTCACTTCATATTCTTTACCTTCACGTGATAAAACGATGGTATTGGTATTCCGGTAGATTTTCCTTATGTATTTCAGATTAATATAGATTGAACGGCTGGCCCGGAAAAAATTATGTGGACCAAGAATTTCATCGAGTTTTGATAGGGATTGATAGCTCAATTCCACCCTGTCGTTGGTTAAATGTAATTCAGAATAAAAGCCATCTGCCTTGCAGTACAATATTTCCTCCGGAGCGACAATGAGATAACCTTTGGGGGTCTGAAGTTTCAGCCTGGTATCATCGGGCGATTTTTCAATAAGTTGCTTAATTCTTGCCTGAATATTGGTATTCCGACCCAGATTAACATTCTTAAGAATTTTCTCAAGGTCTTCTTTCAAAATAGGTTTCAACAGGTAGTTGAATATCTCCTGGTGTATTGCAATCGTGGCATAATCTTTAGTTTTAGAAACAAAAACAATGGTTGTTTCACTCAGTTTAGTCTGAATGAATCTGATAAGCTGTTTTCCAGAGTTTCCTTTTGGAGGATATTCTAAAAGTACAATGTCAGGATATGAATCTATGATCTTTAACAAAGCCTGATCAGAATCTGCCACACTTTCAATTTGGGCTTCAAAAGGACTTTCCTGAAGTAATATTACAGCATTCTCAAGTGATTCCGGGTCACTCTCAACAATTAATACGGTAATGTTTTGTTTTCCCATAGAGGTTAACCTCCCTAATTTATAGCGCGATAAAGATAATAATATCTAATTCTAAACTCGATAAAACTCGATAAATATTGGAATTTATATTCCTGTTTTATTGACTATATTTGGCTGAATTAAAGTAGGTTGATGAATTTTTGTCTTAAGACAAACTCTTTGGATATAGAATGAAAGTTTTAAGAAATCATGTATTGTCACTGACTTTGAAAGATTTTATTTGATCCAATTTTACTTCCTACCATCTAAAAGTCTTAAGTAAATTGTATTCAAATGATGACCATCCAATTCTGCTGAAGTTGTTTATGTATAAAATATTCATTTGGTTTATTGATGTGAAAGTTGAAATCTATTGAAATTATCTAATTGTAATTGTTTTTATTGTTCGAAAAGATGCTTATTGTCAATGAATTAATCAAATATATATTTGTACATCACTTCATTCTGCATTATTTGATTTTTTGTTTCTTATTTTATTATATTTAGAGTGCAAACCATAACTGAATTTGTTTGTTTTACACGTAAGGCACAAGATTTGGAATCATTTGTACTAAATAATAAACCTATTTGAATGAGAAATGTAATTCTTCCCGGGCGATTTATCATGCTATTAAAATCATATATAACACTGGTTTTTTTATTAATCTTTCTAATCTCCGGAAATCCGTTAATGGCAATTTCTTCTGCTGTAGATATAAAGCCAGTTATGGATACTCCCTCGCACAATGACCTTCAACGTGGGGAACGATTCTTTAAGGGTCTTCTACCAAAGGATCGTAACTTCGAGGCCTGCGTATCCTGCCATATCCTTTCAAAGCCGGATACCATGAACTGGAATCCTTCTGCAATGGACATTGCCGTTAAGTTTGCTGGTAAGGATTTTGCTGATTTTCAAGCTGCCGTGATGCAACCCAGTGGAAAGAAAATTGAAGCATCCCATAAGGATTTTAAGATCGAAGATGAAGATCTTAAAAAAGTCAAGATGTACCTGGACGAACTGGCCACCATTGGTACACCAGCTGCCGGGCCGACAATCAATCAACTGGCACTTTTTGTATTTATTATTGTCATAATGATTCTTGCCTTGCTTGATTTGATTTTCTTTCATAAAATAAAATACCGCTTTGTTACAGTTTTGGTACTCATGGTAGCATTGGGCTTTCAGGTTAAAATAATCGCAGAAGCTGCAATTGATCTGGGACGATCAAAAGATTATGCTCCGAACCAACCCATTAAATTTTCACATCAGGTACATGCAGGCGATAACCGGATTGATTGCAAATATTGTCATCATACGGCTGAATATAGTAAGTCAGCAGGAATCCCTGCGATGGAGCTTTGTATGAATTGTCATGCCTTGGTGAGAGAGGGATCGCGTTCGGGAAAATTTGAGATTGCAAAAGTGCTTGAAGCCAACGAAACTAAAAAGCCTGTTGCTTGGGTGC
>Ga0302296_1001572_pt1 | contig 16242 bp, 18 predicted proteins | sample III_Fen_N3_1_FD_194546 | JGI IMG/M metagenome (GOLD analysis project Ga0302296, IMG submission 194546) | Peat permafrost microbial communities from Stordalen Mire near Abisko, Sweden - III_Fen_N3_1 | ecosystem: Environmental > Terrestrial > Soil > Wetlands > Permafrost | place: Sweden: Abisko...
TTCCAGTTCATCGGGTTGCCGTCGCAATCAAGCATTCGCAGACCTTGAGCATAACTATGATAAGTCGATTTTGCCGTTTGCCAAGGGGTGCATTCCAGGTCAATGATATCGTAAGACAATCCTTTCACCGTATCTACCGGATGAAAAGCCAACATGGAATTGAACGTTGGATGAATGGTTCCTTGATTGACGTGTTTTCCGCTTTTCAAATACCCACGACTGACCAATTTATTCGCCAAATCGTACATTCCAGCGTTGAAAACAATGTCCAAATCAAAGGTATCGGCCCATTCTTTCACAGTACGAGCTTTTTTATCCAATCCGGTAGCGCAATACAATTCAAAATTCACTTTCGCAGGATTGATGCGCAGGATTGTCAATTTAGAATCGTTCACAACAGATTCAAACGGTGCATCGGTTTCACAGAAATCAACCCCTTCGGCCAACGATTTCCAATTGATTACCACTTTTGTACTATCCCTTTGCGGCGGAATGGAATCACTGATTGGTGGTGTAGATTGCGCACAAGAAGTCAAACTTGTCAATACGAGCATTCCTCCAACCATCCATTTACTACACTTCCTCATCCCAATCGAATTTACGCTTTTCAAACGGAAAGAGATCATACAATTCGCCGGAATAATAAAACTGGAAGGCAATAGCACCAAAGGAATACGGTTTTTCGTAAATCTTGATGGTTGAACCACCAACTTTCGGGTTCGATTTGGGAACGGATTGCGGATAACCGACATTAAAAAGAGTTGCCAAAATCTCTGGTCGCCCGTCGATCGGATAACCTGCTCTTTCCCATTGCACCTTCACCTGCTTCAAGAAAATAGCAGCATATAAGTACGAATAATAGTGATTGCGAAAGTTTGTTAATCGTTCAATGCGCTCTACAGCAATTGAGGCTGTATCTGTTGCCACAAAATCAAGCAAATGCTCATATTGCGGACCTGTATAGTAAACGCTGTTTGGGTTGCGCAGGTGAACTTCAATGTTTTTAGCCGTGTGTTCTTTGATACCGGTAACGCCGAAAGAGAATTGCGATTCAACGGAAAGTATTTTCAATGGTCCTATCACTTTTTTGTAGGTTTCGCGCTTGGAATTGAACAACCTGATCTGTTCACCTACCAGACACGCAACAATGAGACGTGATTCAACTCCTGTTACACGTGCAGCGGAATCAATCAATGCTTTGTCTTTGGCAACTGCAATTTTAAAATCCTGCCATTCGGAAATATTCATCCAATCAAACACACTTAATCCGCTTACCTTTTGTTTGTGGGAATGCTGTTTTGATTTGAGTTCTGCTACCGCTTTCTGGTAACCTTTGTTTTCTTTCAGTTGTAAATCTACGGCATCGAGCATACGCAAAACCTCGCGTTCGTCGCCTTTTTGCTCCAAAACACTCAAAATGTATTGGGCGTTTTTCGGGTGAAAATCATTCAACAGAATGATACGGTTGAGTGCTTCGTAACGGTATTTTACCATTTTCACGCTATCGACCTCAAAACCTTGGTTGTATTTATCGTGAATTTCTTGAAAGTAACGACTATTGACATCTACCGCTCCTGATTCATTGGTCCATCCCAACTTGATTGCAATAAATGATCCGGTTAGAAAAAAACCAATCAATGCAAACAGGATAGTAAAGGTGTACATGGGGATTTTAAACCATTTACTCCGGAAAAAACGTCTCATGAAACTCTTATTTTTAGGTACTTAATCGGGCAAAATTAAATCAATTACTGAGATTTGATGAAAGTGGACTAGAAAATTGTGTTTGAAGTGGTTATAAGCTATCCGTACTAAGGCTATCAATTGTTTCCAGAACATGAATAAAATCTTTGAGCAGGTCCTTTCCTTTCCCTTTCAATTGCTCGGTTGGATCATTGGCAGCTATACCATGACCGTTTACAATTGCTCCTTCCTGAATGTAACGATGCGATTTTCCAGGTGTAATGATGATGATCTTGGTTAAAAAATCACGACTCGATAATTCAAAACGTGAGTCAACGGGAATTTGGTAAGGCGCGTCGATCGAAACATTTACCAGTGCTTTGTAGTTTGTATCCAGTGTAAGATCGCCTATTGTGCCCACCATTTCTCCGTTCAGCATCACATACTGAGATCCATCCAATTGAAAGCCGTTCTCAAACCTTACCTGAAACCTAGTTTTACCATCGTCGCATGCGCTGAACAACACAACGATAAGACCAACCAATATTCCAACAATTAATTTTCTCATATAGCTCATTTCAATCGAACGAAATAACAATAGTCGGGCATATCAAACGGTTGAATGCCATACCCATCCGTACTCGGAAAAGAAGAATACAGATAAAGTACCTTGTGTTCCAAATCGATGTGTTCAACAATCCCGCAGTGACCCCACGAACGGTAATACCAAAACTGAACAAAATCGCCCGGTTTTACTTCATTGAGATTCGTGATCGCCTCCCCTTTTCCGTTGTGAGTCAATGCATGTACAACGCCTTTCGGATAAGGCGAACCGTTTTCCATTTGTTGATACACATCTTCAATGCTTTTTCGCGGTTGATTGATGTTGATATTGACGATATCTTCTTTGGTGAGCGAGATAAAATGTTTCAACACTCCGATCACAAACTCGGTGCAAACTGCATCTTGATAAGTCGGTGAAATAGCTTTTCCATACCGAAGAACGGTATCGATAATTGCTTTATTCTTCAACGGAATACTGTCTTGCGTTTGCCCGTGAAGCAGCGAAACACAACTTAGGAAAAGTATCAGGATGGTCTGTTTCATCTCTTAAAAATAGCAACTTGAGTTGAGATGAGCAAAGACCGATGATAATCTGAAGACTTAGCCGTTTTTAGTATTTATCGTACCAACTGAACTTATCCGACACAATCTGTTGCTTTTGAAGTCTGATGTAAGACAAATACGCCTCTGCAACCGGAGAAAAGCGCTTGTTTTTCAGCCAAATCAAATTCCACATAGAAGTGATGGGTAATCCTTTTAATGACAGAATGTGTAATTCGTTGTTTGTGAGCTCTTGTCTTAGACCAATGAGAGGCATGATCGAACAACCCAAACCGGCAATAACCGCTTGTTTAACCGCTTCATTAGAAGTCAACTCCATTTTTTTGGTACTGGTAAGTTGATGCTGTTCAAGAAAATGTTCCATGATCGATCGGGTTCCTGAACCTTCTTCGCGAAATATCAGCGGAACATTCACCAGATCAGCTACTTTTTTTATAGTTCGATTCGTTGCGGCATCCGTATTTCCAACAAAAAAGAGCTTATTCTCTAGCAATTCTTCATTGTCGATTGGTAAATGTTTCGGAAGAATCGAAACCAAGGAAAAATCAACTTCGTTTTTTTCAAGGTTTTCCAATACCCGCGATTTATTCGTCACATCCAACACCAATTCTATTCCGGGATGCAATTTTACAAAATCGGAAAGAAAATAGGGAATGATGTATTTACCGGTTGAAACAACCGAAATTTTTAATCGCCCTGATAATTGACCTTTATAAGCCAAGGTCTTGTAATTGATCGCATACACTTCATTGAGAATACGCTCAGCTGCTATGGCTATTTCTTTACCGAAATCTGTCACATACAATTTTCTTCCATGAATTTCGGTGAGCGGAATATCAAATTGATCCTGAAAATTTTTCAGTTGAATGGATACTGCCGGTTGCGTCAGGTGCAACTCAATGGAAGCTTTGGTAATACTTTGCGTTTGGGTTATTTTCAAAAAAACCTGTAACTGGTGCAATGTATAGTTCATAATGAAACTGAATGATTTTAACGCTGAAATTGTTGACAAACAACAGTTCCAATTGTTTGTAACTGCCAATTCAACAATAAGTTAATTCAAATGTATAAAAAATGCTTATGCTTTACATAATAACTATAAATAAAAATATATAATCAATTCTCTTGAATTTTGCCCGAATCTTAAAACGAAGGTATGACAACAATCACCATTGCAAAAGGAGATGGCATCGGGCCGGAAATCATGGATGCTACGCTTCGCATTCTAAAAGCAGCCGGAGCACAAGTAACATTTGAAGAAATTGAAGTGGGCGAAAAAGTGTATCTATCCGGTAACACTTCAGGTATTTCAAAAGAATCGTGGGAAGTGATTCGACGCAACAAAGTTTTTCTAAAAGCTCCAATCACTACACCGCAAGGTGGCGGTTACAAAAGTCTGAATGTGAGTATTCGCAAATTCCTGGGATTGTATGCCAACGTTCGACCTTGCAAAAGTATTCATCCGTTTGTGAGCACCAAGCACCCGGTAATGGATTTGGTGATTGTGCGTGAAAACGAAGAAGATTTGTACGCCGGAATTGAACACCAGCAAACCGATGAAGTGGTGCAGTGTTTAAAGCTAATCAGCAGACCGGGGTGCGAGAAAATTGTGCGCTATGCCTTTGAGTATGCGCGTCAGTTCGGTCGAAAAAAAGTGACTTGTTTCACAAAAGACAACATTATGAAACAGACCGATGGCTTGTTTCACCGTGTGTTTGATGAAATTGCACTGGAATATCCCGAAATTGAAAACGAGCATTGGATTGTAGATATCGGAGCGGCAAAATTGGCCGATTCTCCCGAATTGTTTGATGTAATCGTCATGCCAAATTTATACGGTGATATTTTATCGGATGTGGCCGCGCAAATAGCAGGTTCGGTTGGTTTGGCAGGATCTTCCAATATCGGTGAAGAATGCGCCATGTTTGAAGCCATTCACGGTTCAGCTCCCCGCCGGGCAGGTCAGGATGTGGCAAATCCTTCAGGATTATTACAAGGCGCCATTTTGATGCTCACCCACATCGGACAAGCTTCGGTAGCCGAAAAAATTCAAAACGCCTGGTTAAAAACAATTGAAGATGGCGTCCATACCTACGATATTTTCAAAGAAGGCTTGAGTAAAGAGAAAGTTGGAACTACTGCTTTTGCCGATGCGGTGATTAAAAACCTTGGACAACATCCGACACTTCTTCCTACGGTAAACTATGGAGATCAAGCTGCCTTTATCTTACCAAAATATGTGCGAAAAGCACCGGCTAAAAAAGAACTGGTTGGTGTGGATTTATTTGTTCATTGGGCAGGAACCGATCCGAACGAATTAGCCAAGCGCTTTTCGGCAGTTGAAACCTCAGAAGCTAAACTCTCCATGATTACCAATCGTGGCATCAAAGTTTGGCCGGAAGGATTTGAAGAAACATTTTGTACCGATCACTGGCGCTGCCGATTCAAATCAACGGATGGAACAGCAATTTCACCCAAAACTATCCTCGAATTAATGCATCAAAGTCTGGAAAATGAATTGGAAATTATCAAAACGGAAAACCTTTATTCGTTTAATGAAGTTCCTGCATTTTCATTAGGTCAAGGTCAATAATCAAATCGCAAACAGATGAAAAACATTCAATTATTCGACGGTTCGTTTGAACCGCAAGAAGCAATCGATCTGCTCACGCAAATGGTACACGTCAAAATCAAGTACCACGAAGCTAAAATTTCGTCGCAAAGCAATGAAGAAGATGTGAAAATGCGCGAAAACAGGATCAAATTGTTACAAAATGAATTGCTTGAAATGCGCGATTTCATTGAAAAAACGTCCGGAAAAATCAAGGTTTCGGGAGAATTAACCCTTAATCCGCAATCATGAACGAGCAACAGTATCAACTCATCAACGGACTGTTTACGCCCGAAGAAGCAAAACAAATGCTCTTTTCACTCATCAACAGTAAGATCAATTTTCACCAAATAGAAAAATTTACCATTCAGGAAAAAACCAGCGGAGATGTTTCGCATTCTGAAAAGCGAATCGGGGAACTGAAAACGCTATACCGCGAAGTGGAAATTGTTCTTTCCAATGCTTCGGTTGCTTCTAAGCGCCTAAAAATTGAAAGTACCATCACGTTTGAATTGGTCGATTGAGTATGTCACATTTCACGGTTGCCACTGATTGGTTTCGCGATAGACATTTGATTATCGCAACCAATCACGGTAAGGAGCAAGTGATCTCTCCATTGCTTGCTTCTCGTTTAAGGGTTCGGTGCTCGGGAGCCGAATCCTTAAACACCGACCAGTTCGGAACATTTAGCGGTGAAATTGAACGACTCACAGATCCGTTAACGGCGGCACGCAACAAATGTGAAGCGGCTATGGATATGGAAAACGTCGATTTGGCCATTGCAAGTGAAGGTTCTTTCGGAAATCACCCAACACTTTTTTTCGTACCCGCCAATGAAGAACTGCTTTTACTAACCGATCGCAAAAACAACGTTGAATTTTCGGCACGCGAGTTGTTTACAGAAACGAATTATGCTTCCGAATGGGTCACTACCGAAGAGGAATTGCTACTCTTTTCCGAAAAAGCGCTTTTTCCTTCGCACGGACTCATACTTCGCACTTCCGAATCGAGTACCGAGCACTTGGTAAAAGGAATTGTTTCACCAGAAGAACTGCTTCATCATTTCAAGCTTTTAAAAGCACATCGCTCCGACATTTTGGTTCAAACGGATATGCGTGCACATTTGAATCCCACGCGCATGAACAACATCCGTCGGGTAACCGAAAAACTGGTTGAACGATTGAATACACCATGTGTGGAATGCGGCGCTCCCGGTTTCGGAGTCGTTCGTTCTGTGCCGGGGTTACCCTGCGAATGGTGTCGCTTCCCTACTCCATCAACCCTTTATCATGCATACGGATGCGTTGTTTGCCCGCATACGGAAAAACGCTATTACCCTTATGACAAACAAGTCGAATCAGCCACCTACTGCAATTATTGTAATCCTTAAAACAGACAGATGAATACACAATTACTTTTAGAAAATGTCACCAATCCCGCACTACTCTTTTTTGTCCTTGGAATAATCGCCGCACGCTTGAAAAGCGATCTTGAAATTCCTGCCAATTCCTCCAAATTCATTTCATTATACCTCTTATTTGCCATTGGTTTCAAAGGCGGACAAGAATTAGCGCACAGTCATCTTTCGCTGGAAATCTTGTGGTCGGTTTTATTGGGTGTTGCAGTTGCATGCTTGATTCCCTTGTATACGTTCTTTATTCTCAAACGCAAATTGAGTATCGAAAATGCAGGAGCTATTGCAGCCGCCTACGGATCAGTAAGCGCAGTCACATTTGTAGCGGCAGTAAGCTTTCTGGAAATGCAACACATCGATTTCGGTGGACACATGGTAGCTGTTATGGCTTTGATGGAAGCACCGGCAATCATCATTGGTGTTTTGTTGATCCGCATTTATTCCGTTGAAAAAAATAGCACCACAAAACTGGGATCAGTGGTGTTACATTCCTTCACCAACGGAAGTGTATTAATGATAGTAGGTAGTTTGATCATCGGATTGATTACCAGTGATCAGCAGGCAGAAGGAATCAAACCGTTTACCACCGACATTTTCAAAGGCTTTTTAGCCATCTTTTTATTAGACATGGGAATTGTAAGTGGAAGAAAACTCAATGACTTTCTGAAAAGCGGATGGTTTACCGCAGTATTTGCCATCGTTATTCCACTCGTCAACGGAAGTTTAATGGCAGTTGCCAGCAGCCTGGTCACAAACGATACCGGAAACCGATTTTTACTTTCTGTTTTGGCTGCCAGCGCTTCTTACATTGCTGTTCCAGCCGCGATGAAACTAGCCGCTCCGAAAGCCAATCCGGGAATTTTTCTCCCCATGGCACTGGCGGTTACTTTCCCAATTAACTTAACGATTGGAATGCCATTGTTTCTTTCTATCATTCATTGATGAACCTGCCTAACCACTTTTAATATTATCAAATTATTAAACTGAAAAAGCAGTTTCAAAAATCACTAAATTCATTGAAACTAAAGATGTGATAGCCATGAAACAGTGGATAAAAACACAAAACGGCGTTTATGAATTCCGCGTAAATGAACAGAAGATAGGTACTATGAATATTGCTCAAGCTACCATGAAAAGAAAAGCAATCGTTCAGTTACAAGATCAAACTTTCACCATCAAACGAACCGGATTCTGGAAATCGTCTATTTCAATTACAGATCAACATGAGGTTTCCGTTGCCGAAATTTATCCGACCAAATGGTACGCCAATTCGTATACGATGGATTTCAACGGCAAACACTACTCGCTATCTGCTCGGAACAATCCGTTGGCAGAATGGGTGATTTCGGAAGGTAAAAGTGAACTAATTGCTTATGGTTTACAAGCAATGGATGGGAAAGTTTTTGTGAAAATCACTGGATCAGAAACATCCGATTATCTTTTCGATGCACTATTGTGGTATTTGTTCCTACCCATTGCAATGGAAAACGGTGGTGATAATTTGTTCTTTATTATGTTGTTGGCAACGCAATAAACGGGGCTTTACTTTAGATCCAATCGGAATAACCAATAGCTAATTCCGAAACGATCGGGCAATTTATCGACTTGCTCAAAGCCTACACTTTTGTAGATGTGCTGTGCCCCGAGCATCAATTCGGAAGTATGTAACGCAACGGTTTTCTCGCCTGATTCACGCGCTTTTTCAACACACCAACGCGTCAACGCTGTTCCAATTCCTTGTCCTTCGTAATCGGGGTGTACACCGACTAGGCGAATGTAACTCCAATCTGCCGGATAAAACTGCCACGGATTACCGCTGAGAAACAAAAATGCCATTCCCACGATGCGATCACCATCTGTGGCTACAATCGGATGCGATTTGGCAAATAGCCAATACCAACCTGCTTCGTTGATTAATCCCTGACGCATTTCCTCCCAATTTTCGGGTGAAAGACGGTCTTTGAATTGTCCGTAAGCGATAACTCCCAATTCAATCAATTGTGTTTTATCTGCCGGAGTTGCGGTTCTGTATTCAAGATTAGTGGCCATCGGGAATCAGTGAATGTAAAAGCGTTAGTATGTTGGTGAACAATTGGTATTCTTCAACAAATGGACCATCATTGTTCATCAACTCAGGATTTCCGTAATGATAACGCCTGAAATAAGGTCCGACTTTGTATTCGAGCCAGTAGTGGTTTCCGTCAAGAACAACTCCTATTCCCAATCCAGTGAATGGGTCATCTATTGTTTCAGGCTCGAAGATGAGAACATCTTTTTCGTCCATTAATGAATCATCATCTGGCAGTGAAAACACTTTATTGGTCACCAAAACCGAGAAAACACTATCCAAATCAGTTCGGTCGACCTCAGTGAAGACAGTTGGATCGGCGTACTTTTTGGGAGCACAGAAATGCAATGACCAATAGGTATCAAAGGTCAAGATAATCATATCATACTTGTGGAACGACTGATAGGTAAACAACCGTATTTCTACCTTGTGTTTCGATTCCTGAATGGGTGCAATTTTGATTGGTCCGGATTCCAACGGATAAGCCACTGTTGAAGAATCTTCTAAAAAATGTCCGAGATACAGTTGCGTCTTCGTTGAATCCTGAGCAAATAAGTGCCCGTGAGCCATAATTAAAACCAAGACTATCAAGCACTTATTCAGCATATTACTTCTTACGGATATAAATGTGTTTCACATGACTTTTATTGGTTGTCCGTTCATCGATTTCAAAGGTATTCATGCTCTTAATGAGCGGCAACATCTTTGAAAAACCGTAATTCCGCGGGTCAAAATCCGATTTCTTTTTCAAGACCAAATTCCCCAACTCGCCCAAAAACGTCCATCCGTCTTCATCAGCCAAATCATCGATACTGTCATTGAATATTTTTATGATTTCCGGATCGATTTTACTTAACGGTTCGCGCGCCGGAGCAGGTGCATTTACCGCTACTTTCTTCGGATCGTTTTCTACAGGAACTACGACCTGAGGTTTGAGAATTTCGAGGTAAATAAACTTATCGCATGCCGTAATAAACGGATTCAAGGTCTTCTTCTCTCCTATTCCGATCACTTTCATACCGGCTTCACGCAAACGAGTTGCCAAACGTGTGAAATCGCTATCACTCGAAACGATGCAAAATCCATCTACTTTTCCGGTATATAAAATATCCATCGCATCGATGATCAATGCGCTATCCGAAGCATTTTTACCGGTGCTATAGCTGTATTGTTGAATGGGCGTAATTGCATTTTCGAGCAAGACTTTCTTCCAACCTGAAACGGTCGGTTTGGTCCAGTCGGCATAAATGCGTTTGAAAGTTGGGGTTCCGTACTTAGCGATTTCTTCAAACATTTCCTTTACGTTGGCGTAAGGAACGTTGTCGGCATCGATAAGCACTGCTAATTTTAATTCTTTTATTGATTCCATGTTACCCAAAGGTACGTTTTTAAATTGAGGTTCAAAGGGTTGAAATTTCGGGTCGTCTTATGAGTTGATTTCGGGTAAATCCCAGTGTTTTCAATACTATAAGTGTTTCTAACCGTTAGAAACGGCTAGTTAAAAACTCAAAAGTGGAAGTTGATATACTCAACGATGATTAGATCAATCGAACGTTCAAGGCATCGATTTATCTGTGCAGAACTGGTGCAACAAACATCAGGAAACCGTTAAACCTCAGTATTTACAAGGCCATAAGTGTTTCTAACGGTTAAGAACGGATAACCAGGTAAATCACCTTATTCTTTATGGCACGATACGTGCTTAATGGACGTCCTAAAAATCTAGGCGAGGCGAAACCATTCCCTCATCCGGAAATTGTTTTCATGAAAGAAGTTTTCAAACACTAGCCTGCTTTTGTTATTTTTGTCGCAATGAGTTCACATAAACGAGTATACGGTCTTTTGACACGACTTTCACCACTGATCATGCTGCTATTAGTAGCAGTGTTGATGGTGCAATGTAAAGTCACTCGGTATGTGCCCGAAGGAAAATACTTGCTCAAAAACAATAAGTTGACCGTTTCTGGTGATGAAATAAACACCGATGAAGCAAAAGAGATTATCCGCCAACAACCGAACCTCAGTACTATCGGTATCAAATTCCGTTTGGCGGCTTATAATTTGATTCGACCTGAAAAAGCAGAAAAATCGCGCTTAAGAAGACTTCATCACATCAATAAAAAAAACGCAAAGAAGAAAAAGAGAGAGAATAAAATCAACGAACGAAAAATAGCCAAAGCTACCGCAAAGGGAGATAGCACCTATTTTAAACGAACGATTCAGCTTAGAGATACCGTAACTCCGCGATTGACAATCCGTGAACGGATTAAATACAAATTCGGCGAAGCACCGGTAATCGTTGATTCCTTTTTATTCGAGAAATCGCAAGAGCAACTCAAATTGTTCCTCAACAAGAAAGGTTATTTCTACAATACGGTAACAGCTGTAATGGATACCTTGAAAGACGGACGAAAACAAAAAATAAAAGCGCGGTACGCCATCACAACCGGTGAACGTTACTTTATTGATTCTCTGGTGGTGGTTTCTGATAATTCAGCGGTAAAGGCATCTTTCACAGGACGTTTTTTGCGAAAAACCAATGATAAATTCGGTTTCAACGAACACTTTTATGCTTTTCTGAAAGATAGTACGCCTTTCCGAATTCCGTTTGATGAAGATCAGCTGGATGCCTACCGGAATGTGATTGCAAAAGCGATGAAAGACGATGCGTTCTACGGATTCAGTCCGCAACACGTTCGCTACAGAGCCGATACTACCCGTGCTACGATGAGTATTACGCTTAAGATCATTTTCACTGATAGAACGGTAAAGTCGCCTATTTACAAAGACAGTCTTATCCAGGTAAAACACCAATCTACCATTGTATCAAAGGTGTTTTTTCACATCTGCGACACAACCTTATTTAAAGGGAATTTCAAACAGTCTTACGAAAAAAAGTTTGATGCGGTACTCAACAACAAAATCGGCTTTTTACCTACAGTTGACACCTTCGATTACGCCGTACTTTACCGACCAGTCGAAAATTATAACGACAGTAATGATAAAGAACGAACATTCTACAAAAGTGCTGTCGAAAAGACGTTGTTCGGAAAACCAAAAGATTCGCTTGAATTAAACCCGCTTCGCATGGCTACATTTCTTTACAATGGAGAAATGTTTGTAAAGCCCGGACTACTGGAAGCACAGAATTACCTTGAATATACGAATCCATATAAAGAATATTATTTCGATCGAACGTATAACAGACTCTTGCAACTGGGCTTGTTTTCCGTGATCAAACCTGAGATCATTGAAGTACCCGGAAGCGGTGAAATAGAAGTGCATTATTACCTCGTTCCGGCAAAAAAACAGACCTATAGTTTTGAACCGAGAGCAACAAACTCCAATGGATTCTTAGGGGTTTCAGCTTCGCTAAACTATTCCAACAAAAACCTATTCAAGTCAGGCTGGTTGACAACCTTGAGCTTGAGTGGTGGTTTCGAATCGCAACCTCCTGTATTTGATGAAACCATCGACGGGCAAAAAGTTCAAAAATCTGGACGTAGTTTTAACACCTTTGAAATAGGACCGACACTCAAATTTGACTTACCCGGTTTCTTTCCAATCAACATTGCGAAATTGCCTAAACGTGCTCGACCAAGAACGATTCTTTCTACTGCTTACAATTTTCAAAAGCGTCCCGATTTCTCGCGAGGTGTGTTTCAGTTGAACTTCCTTTGGAAATTGTATGTCGGGAAAACGCAAATCATTTCGGCGGGTGTTCCATTCGTTTCGGTAATCAAATACGTTGGACTTACAAAAACAGCTTCGTTTGAAGAACGTATCAATAAACTGAATGACCTGTTTTTGAGAAATGCCTACAGCGATCAGCTTATTTGGGAAGATTTTAAACTGGTGTATGACTACGATAACCGCGACAGCGATCGTGAAAAGAAAAAAGGTGATAAACTTCGAGTGACCTTCAACGCCACTTTTAATACAGCCGGAAATACCCTTTCTCTAGGAAAAAGTAGTCAGGTTGTTGATTCAACCGGTCGCAGAAGAGCTTTTGGGGTAGCATACTCACAATTTGCCTTGTTTGACACGAAAATGATAGCCTATTACAATTTTCCACGTCAACGTTTATTAGCGCTAAGAACATTAGCCGGATTGGGGGTTCCTTATGGCAACACACCTACTTCTTTGCCGTATGATTATTCCTTCTTTGCGGGTGGAGCCAATGATAACAGAGGTTTCGTAGCAAGAGCATTAGGGCCGGGATCGTATCAATATTATATGGACACGAACCGCACAGCGACACAAATTGGCGATATCCGTTTGGGAGCTTCACTTGAATTTCGTTTGGGAACCGGATTCTTGAAAAGTGCATTCTTTATGGATGTAGGAAATATTTGGACGTTTAATGAAGATGTTAACCGACCGGGAAGTAAGTTTTCCAGTTCATGGTACAAAGAGCTTGGTATGGCACTTGGTTATGGTTTGCGCTTGGATTTTGAATTCTTTGTGGTACGTTTCGATTTAGGAATTCCGTTTACAAATCCGGCGTTACCCGAAGGTTCCAGATGGATTTTCCAATCGCGTCAACCTTATTTAGACGGCATTCACACGCTATCAGAAGAACAACAGAAGAAACTCAGCGCTCCTTTTGGTCCGCGCTTAAACATTGGTATCGGATTCCCATTCTAGTGCATCGTATCGCGAAAATGAGCAAGACCTCTCCTGTTTTTCGAACAGATTTCACTACATTTACAGCCCGAAACAGATAAAAAAGAAACATGGCACACAATATCAAAGCAGGAGTAGCAACCGGTGACGAAGTTCAAGCAATCTTTCAGTATGCGAAAGAAAAAGGGTTCGCTCTTCCTGCCGTTAATGTTACAGGTTCCAACACGGTAAATGCCGTTATGGAAACAGCTGCAAAGGTGAACGCCCCTGTTATTATTCAGTTTTCGAACGGTGGTTCGCATTTCTTTGCAGGTAAAGGTTTATCGAATGAAGGTCAACAAGCGGCCATTTTAGGCGGTATTTCTGGTGCAAAACACATCCATACACTTGCTGAAGCTTACGGTGCAACGGTGATTTTACATACCGACCATTGTGCAAAGAATTTATTGCCTTGGATCGATGGTTTGTTAGACGCCGGTGAAAAACACTTTGCTGAAACCGGAAAACCGTTGTATAGTTCACATATGTTGGATTTATCGGAAGAATCGATTACCGAAAACATTGAGATCTGTAAACAATACTTGGCTCGCATGAGCAAAATCGGTATGACATTGGAAATCGAATTGGGTATTACCGGTGGAGAAGAAGACGGTGTAGACAATTCAGATGTGGATAGCTCTAAATTGTACACACAACCTGAAGAAGTTGCTTATGCTTACGAAGAATTGATGAAAATCAGTCCACGCTTTACTATCGCAGCTGCTTTTGGAAATGTACACGGTGTTTACAAACCGGGAAATGTGAAGTTAACACCGAAGATTTTGAAAAATTCGCAAGACTTCGTGCAGCAAAAATTCGGAACAGAACACAATCCTGTTGATTTTGTTTTCCATGGCGGATCGGGTTCTACTTTAGAAGAAATTCGCGAAGCAATCGGTTATGGAGTTATTAAAATGAACATCGATACCGATTTGCAGTTTGCCTTTACTGAAGGAATTCGTGATTACGTAGAATCAAAAATCGAATACTTACGCACACAAATCGGTAGTCCTGATGGAGCCGATTCACCCAATAAAAAACACTACGATCCCCGCAAGTGGATTCGTGAAGGTGAGCTTACCTTTATCAAACGATTGGAACAAGCATTTGCTGATTTGAATAACATCAACACATTATAAAACGCAAAACGAAATTAAAACATGAGTTGGTTTAAACGCGCTAAGGAAGGTATTACCACTTCCACAAAAGACAAAAAAGAAACTCCAGAGGGGTTATGGAACAAATGTTCTCGTTGTAAAACATTGTTTACTGCAGAAGATTTAGCAAAAAATTCATGGGTATGTGATCGCTGCTCAAATCACGAACGTATCGGTTCGGAAGAATACTTCCACGTATTTTTCGATGAAGGAAAATACACGGAATTGGATATTAAACTTTCTTCCGGTGATCCGCTTGAATTCGTAGACACGAAAAAATATACCGATCGTATCAAAGCAACGCAAAAAGCAACCGGACTTACTGATGCTATCAGAACAGCACACGGATTGTTGGACGGTGAACCGTTTGTAGTTGCTGCAATGGATTTCAGATTCGTTGGTGGATCAATGGGATCGGTAATGGGAGAGAAAATTGCCCGCGCTATTGATAAAGCTCTGGAATTGAATGCTCCGTTTATGATCATCTCCAAATCGGGAGGTGCGCGTATGATGGAAGCCGGATTCTCGTTGATGCAAATGGCGAAAGTATCCGGTAAATTGAGCTTGTTGTCTGAAAAACAACTTCCTTATATCTCTTTCTTAACTGATCCTACAACAGGTGGTGTAACCGCTTCTTTTGCTATGCTGGGCGACCTTAATATCGCCGAACCGGAAGCATTGATTGGTTTTGCAGGACCACGCGTTGTGAAAGAAACCATTGGTCGCGATTTACCTGACGGATTCCAAACATCCGAGTTTGTCTTGGAACACGGGTTCTTGGATTACATCGTTGATCGCAGAGAATTAAAACAAAAAGTGAGCTTATCACTGAAAATGTTTAGAAACTAAATACTCAGGAAGGATGTCTCACAAGACATCCTTTTTTCGTTATGATTATTCGTAAACAAGATTTAATAGCAAACAGTTGGAGCGGTGGAACAACCACTGAGTTGTTTATTTATCCGCCTGAAGCAGATTACCTCAAGCGTAATTTTGATGTTCGGATCAGCACAGCAACGGTTGAAACGGAACAATCTGAATTTTCGGACCTTTCTGGCTATCATCGACTATTAATCGTTTTGGCCGGAGAATTGACCATGGAACATCAAACGGCTCTAGACACCAAATCGACTCACCTACTCCCCCTTCAGCAAGCCTTTTTTCTCGGAGAATGGAAAACAGTGGGTTATGGAAAAGTTACCGACTTTAACGTCATCTATAAACCCGAATACCAAGTTTCTGCAGAAATCATTCATTTTCATGAGCATGAAGAACTGCTATTGACTTCTACAGAAGCCACCATTTTCATTTGGACTACTGAAGGTGAACTACTTACGGTTTTAGGTAATTGTAAGGCAGAGGAACTCTATGTCTTGGAACCGAATGCCTCACAGACAATTCGCGCTATAGTTAATACAACAATCATTCTGGTTAGGTTAAAAGCAACGTTTTAAAGTGAAATTCACACCCCACTTTTGAATTGTTCATCAAAAACACTCAAATATTCATTTTTCCGTAC
>Ga0302296_1001575_pt1 | contig 16226 bp, 13 predicted proteins | sample III_Fen_N3_1_FD_194546 | JGI IMG/M metagenome (GOLD analysis project Ga0302296, IMG submission 194546) | Peat permafrost microbial communities from Stordalen Mire near Abisko, Sweden - III_Fen_N3_1 | ecosystem: Environmental > Terrestrial > Soil > Wetlands > Permafrost | place: Sweden: Abisko...
GTTAAAAGGTGAAAGTTTAAGAAAAAAACGGTAAAATTGTCAGTCATTCAAGTTCTCTGAACCATAATCCTTGTGGGGGGGTCAACATCACCGGACAAGGGGGGTCAGTATCGCCGGAATATCCACACTTCATTGAGCCGTGAAATTTCCTTTGCCAAGATGCTTGTTTGATTGACCGAAAAGTCATTATCAGAACAACTGGCATTATAAACTTTTGTGTGCTTGGCTTGAATATTAAAAGTCCCTGTCCATGGAGCTGTTTTTGATGGGAAATACTCTGCTGTCCCCATGAACCAACTATCTTTTGCTCCGTCCTTTCCAACTGAAAAAGTTTTACAACCAATGCCTAAAACTTCCTTTCCAATACGGATAACAAGATTTTCAAACTCCTCATCAGTTAGATTTTCAAATGGGAATTGGTTCATTTTTCAAGTTAATTATTTAGGTCGAAGTTAATCTTAAAACAGCACTAAACATTTTGTCTGTCTCTTTCAATATGCATGTCCGCTGCGCTTTCAGCTGCTATTAACTTTCACCAAATATATATACTTTTCTGAGCTTTCGCGTCTGCTAAGCAAATTTATTTGATTTCTTTCAGTTTAACTCAACTTCGAATTAGTGAAAATTAACCATCGGGTGGTGCGGTTTTTAACCGCACTTTTAATAACCGTATTTTTATTAACCGCGGTTAGAAACCGCGGCACCCGATAACACAAAACCCCGCTTTCGCAGGGTCTCGTGTTTTTAAATTTAGTTCTTTTCAAGCTCTACTCTCAGGTTAGTAGTTTCACCTTTTGCCACGAGAATATCAACTTCCTGTTCCTTAAAACCAATTTTGCCAACGGTTACGCGGTAGGTACCTTCGGCAAGCGAGGCGCGAAACTTACCTTTCTTAGCGCTCTTTTTAACAATCGGTTTTGCTGTTCCGGCTATAGCCGCTTTCGGTTGCCCGTTATTCTCAATCACAAAGGTAAATGTAACCCCTTTCAGCGGTTCGCCACTCCCGGCGCTGGTAACGCTTCCCAAAACAGAACTTGCACTGCCACCCGTCGAAATTACAATCCGGGCTGTTTTATATTGACTGTAAAAATCGGGCTTCGAGGTTTTAAAAAGTTCAATGTCCAGATCGAGCCGTTTGGTCAACAGGTCGTACGATTCTTTAAAAAGAGTAGCAAGGTTTTCGGTTGCAGTTTTGGTTTGCGATATGGCCGCCTTTGGTTTCGCAAGCGAGGTCGAATAAGCTGTTATAGCAGCCTGTAAATCGGTAATCATCGCAGCAATAACGCCATAATTCACCAGGCTGGGCGCATTGGCATTTGCTCTGGCAAGTATCGCATTACAAATACCGATAACATCAATACCCCGGCCCTTTTTCAAATCGGTAGCCGTATATTGCACACTTTCGAGCAGTTCGGCATTGTTGGTTACGTTTGCCAACGATTGGATTCTGTTTGCCATGAACAAAGCTTTGTCGATCATGGTTAGCCGTTTGGCTGTTGTGTCGGTGGTAACACCTGTTGTTGCAGAGGTTTGGAAATCCCTGTTTTGTTCAATCAGGGGTATTTTCGCAACCCAAAGGTTATAGGTTGCTGCGAAAGCGGCGCTTGAGGTCCATGTTGACTGATACTTTTCACATGTATTCTTCACTACATAATACATGCTCAATTTATTTTCTTGATTTGCATTCATAATGAAACGATTAAAGAGTTAATATTAAATAAATACAGGAAAAACGATCCTACTTACCGGATTTCTTTACTGGAATATACAATTTCCCCTTCTCTAATCCTCATTCATCACGCACAACACGACCTTTCTCTCACACAATTATGGATTTCTTCATCTCAACTATGGATTTCCAATTGCTAAATCCGAATTTACTCCTCCAAATTACGAATTTCCATTGAATAATTATCAATTCTTTGAAAATAAATGTGGATTTCTTTGATATAAATATTGATTCCTTGGTCGTAACTATCGATTTCTTGGAGATAATTATCAATTCCTTGGTCGTAAATATCGACTTCTTGGAGATAACTATCAATTCCTTGGTCGTAAATGCCAACTTCTTGGAAATAATTATCAATTCATTGGTCGTAAATGTCAACTTCTTGGAGATAACTATCAATTCCTTGGAGATAAATGTCGATTCCTTATCAATAACATTCATTTCCTCTCAAACAATCGGTTATTTCTTTGTCGCAATCGTATATTTCTTTCGAATAATCGGGAGGATACAAAAAAAAATCGGTTCTATAATATTTGATATGGGTAAATTTTTTCACACATACTCACCCCCTCGCACCTTCGGTGCTTGCCCCTCTCTTTTAAAAGAGAGGGGGAAAGTCCGCCTGCGGACTTCGGGGTGAGTATAAGATATTTAGTATCCTGAATATTTTTTAGAAGAATATCCTCTTCTAATATTTAAGTTCCGACATGAATAAATTACCCACCCGATTCGACCTAAATCAAAAAAAAACCTGCTTTTTGCAAAGCAGGTTTTTTTAATTTATGCGATATAAAATCGATCGGCTAAAGCGACTTGGCTACTTCGGTCAACGTAAAGGCTTCAATAAAGTCACCTTCTTTGACATTGTTGTAATTGTCAATATTCAAACCGCATTCGTAACCTTTGTTAACTTCCTTCACATCGTCCTTGAATCGTTTGAGCGATCCGAGTGTTCCGGTATAAATCACAATTCCATCGCGGATAACGCGAACTTTGTCTTTCCGGATGATTTTCCCGTCGCGAACAATACATCCGGCAATGGTACCAACCTTGGTGATCTCGAAAGCTTCCATGACTTCGGCGGTTCCCGTGATTTCTTCCTTGATTTCAGGAGAAAGCATCCCTTCCATGGCTGCCTTTATTTCGTTAATGGCATCGTAGATGATTGAATACAGACGAATATCGATCTGTTCTTTCTCGGCAATCTTGCGGGCACTGACCGAAGGACGAACCTGGAACCCAATAACAATGGCGTTGGAGGCTGTGGCAAGCATGATATCCGATTCGGAAATGGCGCCAACTGCTTTGTGGATCACATTAACCTGAATTTCTTCGGTCGACAGTTTGATCAACGAATCAGAAAGCGCTTCGATTGATCCATCCACGTCACCCTTCACAATCAGGTTCAATTCCTGGAAGTTACCGATGGCAATACGACGGCCAATTTCATCGAGTGTAATATGTTTTTGCGTACGCAGGCCTTGTTCACGGGCCAGCTGTTCACGTTTATTGGCAATGTTACGGGCGTCGCGTTCATTCTCCATCACATTAAACTTGTCGCCAGCTTGTGGCGCTCCGTCTAATCCAAGGATAATGACTGGTTCGGCAGGAAGAGCGACTGTAACACGTTGGTTACGTTCGTTGAACATCGCTTTAACGTGGCCGTAATACGGGCCGGCCAAAAGTATGTCGCCCACCTTTAACGATCCGTTTTGTACCAATACGGTAGCCACGTAACCGCGACCTTTATCAAGTGTCGATTCCAGAACGGCACCGGTGGCACGTTTATTTGGATTACCTTTCAATTCGAGCATTTCGGCTTCGAGCAATACTTTTTCGAGTAGTAAATCAACATTCAATCCGGTTTTGGCCGAAATGTCCTGACTCTGATATTTTCCGCCCCAGTCTTCGACCAGGTAATTCATGGCTGCCAGTTTTTCTTTGATCTTTTCAGGATTAGCTCCCGGTTTGTCAATTTTATTGATGGCAAAAATGATGGGAACGCCGGCAGCAGCAGCATGGTTAATAGCTTCGATCGACTGTGGCATGATGTTATCGTCGGCAGCAATGATAATAATGGCAATGTCGGTAACCTGGGCGCCCCTGGCACGCATGGCGGTGAACGCTTCGTGACCCGGAGTATCAAGGAATGTAATCCGGCGACCGTCTTTCAGTTTGACATTGTATGCGCCAATGTGCTGGGTAATACCACCGGCTTCACCCGCAATCACGTTGGTGTTACGAATGTGGTCGAGCAACGATGTTTTACCGTGGTCGACGTGTCCCATCACTGTAACAACAGGCGCTCTTGGCAAAAGTTGTTCAACGGTATCGGGTTCTTCTTCGATGGCCACCTGAATTTCGGCGCTCACAAATTCAACTTTAAATCCGAACTCATCGGCAACAATAGCCATGGTTTCGGCGTCCAAACGCTGGTTGATTGAAACAAACAAACCAAGGCTCATACAGGTTGAAATAACACTTGTGACCGAAGTGTCCATCATGGTAGCCAGTTCGTTTACCGAAACGAATTCAGTCACCTTCAGTATATTCTGATCGGCTGTATCACGTTCGGCCTGGGCCGCCATTCGATCGCTGGCAACTTGCCTTTTGTCTTTACGGTATTTCGATCCTTTCGATTTTGTTCCTTTGGTTGTAAGGCGGGCAAGTGTATCTTTAATTTGTTTTTGCACATCCTCTTCGCTGACTTCTTTTTTAAGCAGCGGACGTTTTTTCAGTTTTGATTTGTCGCCACCAGCCGAAACACCTCCGATATTTTTAGTTACGACAAGCTTTTTCCGCTCGCCTGTAGCAGCAGGTTTGTCGGCAACATTTACCCGTTGCTGATTTCCGGGTATATCTTTTGAAATACGTTTTCTCTTTTTCTTCCGATTTTGCATGTTTGCCGGATCGGAGGCTAAAATAACAACTGGTTTTTTATCAGACGGAAGGTCAATTTTCCCAACGATATTCGGTCCTGCCAGTTTTTCAACTTTTGCCTTTATAACAGTTGGGCCAGTTCGTTCAGGTTCAGGAGTAGTTTGCGGAGTATTATCGCCTTCTGCTGTTTTTTGAACATCGCGGCGAACCCGTTCGCGTTCTTTACGCTCTTCTTCCTTCTGTTTTTTACTTTTCTTGGCTGGCCTGGTTTTTTGATTCAACAAATCCAGATCGATGCGCCCAACAACCTTTACTTCTTCAACTTTCGGAACGTTGGTGGTTAAAACATCCGAACTGAAACGGTCATCTTCGGAAGGAGCCGGAACCGCTTCCTGAACAACTTCAGGTTGCACCGGGGCTACATGCTTTTTCTCTTTATGTTCCTTTATAACCGGTTCACGAATTACCTTTACTTCGTCAACCGCTGCAGGTGTTTCCTGAACAGGTTGACTTTCAACTGCCGGCTTATGATGAGTGGTTTTTGGTTTTTCGACCGGAGCAACCGGAACAACCGGTTCTTCTATCTTCTTCTGAATAACCGGTTCTTCTATTTTTTTCTGAACTTCTGGTTCTTCCTTTTTCTTCTGAACTTCTTGTTCTTCTTTTTTCTTTTGGCCGCTCAAATTGTCAAGATCAATCTTGCCAACAATTTTTGGAGCTTCAATTTCCTGACGGATGGTTGTGATAATATCTTCCTTTGTTTCGTGCCTGACGGGTTTAGGTTCAGTATGATGAACCGGCTCAACTTTTTTGGTCGGGAGTCCTTTAATGATGACCTCTTCGTCGTCAAAATCGTCGTCAATATGTTTATGCCCCGAATCTTTAACATCGTCTAAAGAGATCGATTCCTTTGCACCACGATGACTTTTCAGATTAATTAATTCTGACTCTTTTTTCAGACTCACGTCACCTTTATATTCTTTTTCAAGAAGATGAAATGCGTCATCTGTAATTTTGTTGTTCGGATTTGTATCAATATCAAATCCCTTCCTGTGCAAAAAATCAACGATGGTTGAAATACCAACATTAAAATCCCGTGCTACTTTACTTAGTCGTTTTATACTTCCTATAACCATAAACCCACTCAGTTAAATAAACCTCAAAAAAAATTTTAAGGAATTAACGATGATGTAATTTTACATCCAAAATCTAAAATGCCCTAATCTTCAAGCAATAAAATTCGAATAAATTTTTCGGTTTATTCAAATTCAGTATTCAGTATTCTCAGAACTTCGTCGATGGTTTCTTCTTCGAGGTCGGTTCTTTTAATCAGTTCTGACCGGGTAAGGGTCAACACGTTTTTCGCTGTATCGCAGCCAATTGATTTAAGCTGGTCAATTACCCAGCTTTCAATTTCATCGGCAAATTCTTCCAGGTTCACATCTTCATCGTCCTGTAATACCTCACGGTAAACATCAATTTCGTAGCCGGTGAGCTGACTGGCCAGCCTGATATTCAAGCCACCTTTCCCGATTGCCATCGAAACTTCATCGGGTTTCAGATAAACATCGGCACGTTTGGTGTCTTCGTGCAATTTGATGGATGACACTTTGGCCGGATTCAACGCACGCTGGATGAACAACTGCAGGTTAGCCGAATAATTAATGACATCGATATTTTCGTTGCGCAATTCACGAACGATGCCGTGAATACGCGATCCTTTCATCCCCACACAAGCGCCAACCGGGTCGATTCGTTCGTCATAAGACTCAACAGCCACTTTTGCCCGTTCGCCCGGAACCCTGACGATTTTCTTGATCGTAATTAAACCATCAAAAATCTCGGGAACCTCCAGTTCGAACAAGCGTTCGAGAAAGACAGTTGAGGTACGCGAAAGAATGATCAGGGGATTGTTGTTGCGTAATTCGACCTTATAAACCACAGCGCGCAGATTATCTCCTTTCCTGAAATAATCGGAAGGGATCTGTTCGGTTCTTGGCAAAATCAATTCGTTACCTTCGTCGTCCAAAATCAGGATTTCTTTTTTCCAAACCTGATAAACTTCGCCGGCAACAATATCACCGATTTTATTCTTGTATTTATTGTAAATATGGTCTTTTTCAAGCTCCATAATGCGACTGGCAAGATTTTGACGCAAATTAAGAATAGCGCGCCGACCAAACTGGGCGAGTTTTACCTCGTCGGTCACTTCTTCGCCAATTTCATAATCTGAATCAATTTTTTTGGCTTCTTTCAGAGTAATCTGCGTGTTCGGATCTTCAAAATCCTCGTCAGCAACGACTGTCCTATTGCGCCAAATCTCAAAGTCACCTTTATCGATGTTAATAATCACATCGAAGTTTTCATCTGTGCCATAAGTCTTTTGCAGAACATTTTTGAAAACATCTTCCAACACGCTCATCATGGTAGCGCGGTCGATGTTTTTAAGTTCCTTAAATTCGGCAAAGGTGTCGATAAGATTAAGAGTCTCCATCTGTCCCGGTTTTAAAATTTTAATATTGTTTTTGCTTCTTTAATTTCTGAATATTCAAACGAAAGCTCTTTTGTTACAAGTTCTTTCTTTTTTGAGCCTTCAATCTTCTCTTTTGTTGTTACCTCCAGATCAATTTTACGATCATCGGCGTTCGTTAGCAAACCTGTCATTTTTTGCCCATTGCAAAGGAAAACTTCAACTTCGGTGCCTATGTTTTTCTTATACTGGCGAACCAGCCTGAAAGGTTCACTTAATCCGGCAGAAAACACGGATAGGTCAAAATCTTCAACTTCCCGATCAAGGCTTCCTTCAATATGTCTGCTAATTTCAACGATTTGGTTAATCGAAATACCGGCATCACTGTCAACCATTACATGAATCACATTGCTTGATGAAACCGTCACTTCGACCAGGAACTGGTCATCAGTTAGCTTTTCATTTACAAGTTCTGCTATTTTTGTTTTGTCGATCATAATTTTGTAATAAAATAGGGGACTTTCGATCCCCTACCTCTGGTTTTCCCAAATTGTTGCGGCAAAAATAGTAATTTAAATTAAATTGTCAAAATCAATTGATTAAGGTTTCAAAATATCTGAAAAAATTCAAAACGAGGTTTTTCTAAAAAAGTCTATCCGAACAAAAACTTTCCTATTTTTGTGAAGTTTATTCTGGCAACCAGACAACTAATACTTTGAAAACAAATAAGAAGAAAATAATCAACGATCCGGTTTTTGGATTTATCAATATCCGCTCCGAACTTGTATTTGATCTGATTGAACATCCCTATTTTCAACGACTACGCAGAATTAAGCAACTGGGGTTATCGTGCATGGTATATCCCGGAGCGAATCACACCCGTTTCGAACATGCTTTGGGTGCCGTTCATCTGATGCGTTCGGCCCTTGCAATCCTGAAATTAAAAGGTCAGGAAATTACCGACGACGAAGCCGATGCTGTAACCATTGCCATTTTACTCCACGACATTGGGCATGGGCCGTTTTCGCATGTGCTCGAAAGCACTATTGTGCCCGAAGTTTCGCACGAACGTATTTCGCTGTTGCTAATGGAAGAACTAAACCGGCAGTTTGATGGTAAACTTGACTTGGCTATCCGGATTTTTACCAACCAACATCCCAAACATTTCCTGCACCAACTGGTCTCGAGCCAACTGGATATGGACCGACTCGATTACCTGAGCCGCGATAGCTTTTTTTCAGGAGTATCAGAAGGTGTAATCAGTTCGGAACGCATTATTAAAATGCTGGATGTAAAAAACGATGAACTGGTGGTCGAATATAAAGGGATCTATTCGGTCGAAAACTTTTTGATTTCGCGCCGCCTGATGTATTGGCAGGTTTACTTGCATAAAACAGTTTTATCAGCCGAATACCTCCTGATAAATGTGCTCTTGCGTGCCCGTGAAATAGCCATGAAGGGTGTTGACTTATTTGCAACACCGGTATTGAAAGCTTTTTTGTTGAACGAAATAATCCTTGACGATTTTATTTACAATCGACAGGTTGACGGACGGCCTGTTTTAGATCTGTTTGCAAATCTGGACGATAACGACATCATTGCTTCAATCAAAGAATGGCAAAACCATCCTGACTTCGTTTTATCCTATCTATCTGGTTGTATCATCAACAGGCGTTTATTTAAAATCAAGATTAGTAAAAAACCAATTCCAGAGCATAAAATAGCCTTGCTGAAAGAAAAAATAGGCGCTCAAATGGATGTAAGCGATCAGGAGATGCCCTATTTCCTGATTACCGATACCATCTCGAACAGCGCATATAACAAGGCTTCCAGCGATAAAATTAACGTTTTGTTCAAAAACAACAAGGTAAGCGACATCGCTAATGCGTCGGATATAAATCTCTCTGTTTTTTCTGAAACCATCAGGAAATATTTCATCTGTTATCCGAAAGAATTGGACATTAAGTAATTTAAACTATTTTTGCACGGCAATTAGTAAATAAATATGGAATTCAAAGCTCAAATTATAGCTGATTTTCTGGGAGGTACAGTAGAAGGTGATGCTGAAACTACCGTTTCGGACCTCACCAAAATCGAAGAAGGCAAACCAGGAACAATCGCTTTCCTTTCTAATCCGAAATACAACAAATACTTATACGAAACCAAAGCCAGCATTGTAATTGTGAATCAGGATTTGGAACTTGAGGCCGAAGTTGAAACGACTCTTATCAGGGTCCCCAATGCTTACAATGCTTTCGCCTCGCTGCTCGAACTCTATCAGCAAGCCAAAGGAAACAAAACCGGAATTGAAAGTCCCTCATACATCGATCAAACCGCAACAGTTGGTAAAGATGCATACATTGGCGCTTTTGCCTACATTGGCAAAAATGTCCGCCTTGGAAATAATGTTAAAATCTATCCCCAGGTTTATGTTGGAGACAACAGTTCAATCGGGAATGACAGCATCCTATACTCTGGAGTAAAAGTTTACGAAGAAACCAAAATAGGCAATGGTTGTATTATTCATGCCGGAGCAGTATTGGGCGCCGACGGATTTGGTTTTGCACCTACCGAAGACGGAACCTATAAAAAGATACCTCAGGTAGGAAATGTTGTTCTGGAAGATTTCGTTGAAATTGGCGCCAATACCACCATCGATAGTGCAACAATGGGATCAACCATTATTCATAAAGGAACCAAAATTGACAACCTGGTTCAAATTGCACACAACGTCGAAATCGGTGAAAACACTGTGATGGCCGCTTTATCAGGTATTTCAGGATCGACAAAAATTGGGAACAATTGCCGGTTTGGAGGCCAGGTTGGTCTGGTCGGCCACATCAACATTGGCGACAACGTAAGTATCGGCGCCATGGCAGGGGTGACAGGAAATATTAAATCGAACAAATCGGTTTTAGGAGCACCGGCCATGGATCTTGCCCGTGCGGCAAAAGTTTTTGCCATTTACCGAAACCTGCCGCAATTGCGTGAACAAGTAATTAAGCTCGAAAAACAAATCGCACAATTAACAACTAAGCTTGAAGAATAATTAATATCAGGAATGATCGTTAAACAAAAAACATTAGCAAAAGAATTTTCAATTAGCGGCAAAGGATTGCATACCAACTGCTTCGTTCGTATGACTTTCAAGCCAGCTCCCGTCAACTTTGGATTCAAATTTAAACGTGTCGATCTGGAAGAAAAACCAGTTATTCATGCCAGTGTCGAATATGTTGTTGACACATCGCGCGGAACAGTAATCGAATACAACGGCGCGCGAATTAGCACCATCGAACATTGCATGGCAGCTTTAACCGGATTGGACCTCGACAATGTACTGATTGAAATCAACAACGAAGAAGTTCCGATTCTGGATGGAAGCGCCCGTCTTTTTGTTCAGGCTATTGAAGAAGCCGGAATTGTTGAACAAGAAGCCGAACGTGAATACTTTGTGATTACCGAACCAATCGTCTATAAAAACGATAATACAGGCTCCGAAATTGTTGCTTTGCCTGATAACGATTACAATCTCAATATATTAATATCGTTTGATTCAACGGTCCTGAACAACCAGTATGCATCGTTAAATTCGCTATCCGATTTTAAATCGGAGATTGCAAACTGTCGCACATTTGTCTTTTTGCACGAACTCGATTTTTTGCTAAAAAACAACCTGGTAAAAGGAGGTGACTTGGATAATGCCATTGTGATCGTTGACCGCCAGGTTTCGCAGGAGGAACTCAATCGGATTGCCGACCTGTTTAATCATACAAGAGTTGAAATAAAATCACAGGGAATTCTAAATAACATTGATTTACAATACGATAACGAATGTGCCAGACATAAATTGCTTGATGTAATTGGTGATTTGGCATTGACAGGGAAAAGGATCAAAGGAAGAATCATTGCAACCAAACCCGGCCATGCGGCAAACACTGCATTTGCAAAATTGATCGCCAGTGCTATTCATAAGCATAATGCCAGGGAAAAAGTTCCTCACTACGATGCCAAGTCTAAAGTATTAATGGACATTAACAAGATCAGAGAGTTGCTTCCGCACCGTTTCCCCTTTCTTTTAGTCGATAAAGTGATTGATATTCAAGAGAATTACCTTGTTGGAATTAAGAACGTTACGGTCAATGAACCTTTCTTCCAGGGACATTTCCCCGAAGAACCAGTGATGCCTGGAGTTCTGTTGGTTGAAGCAATGGCTCAGGCTGGTGGAATTTTTGTGCTTCGGAATAATGTTGGAAAATATTCAACCTATTTTATGAAGATTGACAATGTCAAATTCAGGAAAAAAGTAGTTCCAGGGGATACCGTTGTTATCAAAGTTGTCCTTACTTCACCCATTCGCCGGGGTATTGCCGAAATGCGCGGATTATGCTATGTTGGCGATTCGGTTGTTGCAGAAGGCGATTACATGGCTCAAATTGTGAAAGTTAATTAAATAGAAAATAGTTTAGAAATGAAACAACCATTAGCTTACGTACACCCGGAGGCAAAAATTGCAGATAATGTTGTTATTGAACCTTTTGTATCAATCGACAAAGATGTGATTGTAGGTGAAGGTACATGGATCGGTTCAGGCGCAACCATCATGCCTGGAGTACGCATTGGAAAAAACTGCCGGATTTTTCCGGGATCTGTTATCGGAGCTATACCGCAGGATTTAAAATTCAAAGGCGAATATTCAACCGTTGAAATTGGGAACAATACAACCATTCGCGAATTTGTGACCATTAACCGTGGAACCGCTGCAAAAGGAAAAACTGTTGTTGGTAACAACAATCTTCTGATGGCTTATGTACACGTTGCCCACGATTGCGTGGTTGGAAATAACATAATTCTGGTTAACAATACTCAGTTAGCAGGTGAAGTGATTGTTGACGATTGGGCAATTCTTGGCGGAATGACAGCAATACATCAGTTCGTTCATGTTGGTTCACATGTAATGATTTCAGGTGGTGCGCTGGTGCGCAAAGATGTTCCCCCATTTATCAAAGCCGGACGCGAACCACTTTCTTATGTCGGTATCAATTCAATCGGGTTGAGACGCCGCAATTTCAGCAACGAAAAAATTTGCGAGATTCAGGAAGTTTATCGTTACATCTATCAAAAAGGGCTGAACATATCCCAGGCAGTAGAAATCGTTGAGGCCGAAATGCCTGCATCAACCGAGCGCGACGAAATTCTTTTATTCATTAAAGACTCGAAACGTGGAATTATTCGCGGTTATTTACCCGATTAATCCTCACAACATGATACAAAAAAAGCCCGGAATTTGCATTCCGGGCTTTTTTTATCCTACGCCCGGCGTACTCCACCATGGACTTGGCGAACTGCCCTGGATACACTATTTCAAACCCGAACTATTTTTCTAAAGAAAAAATCCGGCGCTTATTGGGCGTCGGATTTATAAAATATTCAGGAATTGAATCTTATAATTTGGCAAACAGTTTTTTCATACTAACCTGGTCAGCAATGATGTTTTTCAATTCGGCAATTGGAACACGGTCCTGAAGCATGGTATCGCGGTAACGGATGGTTACAGTATTATCTTCAAGCGAAATATGATCGACCGTTACACAGAAAGGAGTACCAATGGCATCCTGACGGCGATAGCGCTTTCCGATCGAATCTTTTTCGTCGTACTGACAATGGAAATCAAATTTCAGGGCTTCAATGATTTCGCGGGCTTTTTCGGCCAATCCATCTTTTTTCATCAACGGCATAACGGCTAGTTTTACCGGTGCCAGTGGTGCCGGAATATGAAGGACCACACGAATATCTTTTTTACCATCTTCGCTAACGATTTCTTCCTCGGAATATGAAGCTGCCATGATTTGCAGGAACATACGGTCGACACCAATCGAAGTCTCAATTACATAAGGAACATAAGATTCGTTTAACTCAGGATCGAAATATTGAATCTTCTTTCCTGAATATAGCTGATGTTGCGAAAGATCGAAATCGGTCCGTGAGTGAATTCCCTCAACCTCTTTAAACCCGAAGGGGAAGCGGTATTCAATATCAACTGCAGCATTGGCATAATGCGCCAGTTTATCGTGTTCGTGGAAGCGATAGTTTTCGCTGCCAAAACCAAGAGCCTGATGCCAGTTCATACGGGTCTGTCTCCATTTCTTAAACCATTCGGGATCACTTCCGGGACGAATAAAAAACTGCATTTCCATCTGTTCAAATTCGCGCATACGGAAAATGAACTGACGGGCAACAATCTCGTTGCGAAAAGCTTTACCGATTTGTGCAATGCCAAAAGGTATTTTCATGCGTCCGGTTTTCTGCACATTCAGGTAATTCACAAAAATACCCTGGGCAGTTTCGGGGCGAAGGAAAATTTTTAATGCGCCATCGGCTGTCGATCCCATTTCGGTCGAAAACATCAGGTTAAACTGGCGCACATCGGTCCAGTTACGTGTCCCGGATATTGGACAAACAATTTCCTGATCGATGATAATCTGTTTCAGCTCGTCCAGATTAGTGTCGTTCAATGCTTTAACAAAACGGGCTTTCAGTTCATTCCATTTCTGCTGATATTCCAAAACACGGCCATTGGTTTCGCGGAATTGCTGATCATCAAAGCTTTCGCCAAAACGTTTCCGGGCTTTTTCAATTTCCCTTTCGATTTTATCCTCGAATTTAGCAAGCTGTTCTTCAACCAAAACATCGGCGCGGTATCTTTTTTTCGAATCCTTGTTGTCAATCAGTGGATCATTAAACGCATCAACATGACCCGAAGCTTTCCAGATGGTCGGATGCATAAAAATTGCCGAGTCAATTCCAACCACATTTTCGTTCAGCAGAACCATGGAGTCCCACCAGTATTTTTTAATGTTATTTTTTAGTTCAACACCGTTTTGCCCGTAATCGTAAACTGCGCCAAGTCCATCGTAAATTTCACTCGACTGAAATACGAATCCATACTCTTTACAATGAGCGACCAGCTTTTTAAATACATCTTCCTGAGCCATAACTATATTATTGATTAATGATGATTCTTCTGTTTTCCGATTCCTTTTTCCTCTGTTGTTCAGTTATTCAATCTCTTCGAAGTCAACATATTCACCTTCCGTGGCATGGGTTCGGGCTTGATCACGACGTTTGTTTTCGACTGTGACTTCACCTTCGTGCTTTTGTTCACGCGTATATCCCGATTGCCTTTCCTGCATATTATTTACCACTTTTTTTACCACTATCGGGAAAAGTAAACGTCCTAAAAATTTCAATCCGTAATAAACAATCAAGATTATACCAACTGTTCTTAAAAAGCCTGAAATCGTAAGAATGATAAATAAAAGATTCATAACTGTTCAAAAATTTGAGCCGCTAAAATTAGTAATTAATTGGGAAACAACCACGATTTAACCACTGACTGATAATATTATAATAATCCTGAAAACGTTTGTTCATTTATACCAGTTTTACTAAAACCAGAAGAGGGAGTCGCCTCCCTCTTCAAAATTATTATTGAGTTGATCGTTATTCTGTTGCAGTCGATTTTTTTCTCCCAAACAGAAAATTCATTCCAAACCGGGCATTCACAAACTGTGCTTTTGCCGGATTGGCCAATGCCATCAGGTTGTCGCTTACGAAATAAAGCTGCATAAAACCTAAACGCAACCCCATTCCAAGGCCAAGATTATTGTATGACTGATCGATCATTGAATAGCTGCCTGTCAGGCTAAAGAAATTTCCAAGCATGGCATTTGCCGATAAAGTAACCGTATTTTCGCTGATAGCGCCGTTTTTATAGAGCCTGTCGAGCAGGCCAATATCGAATTTTTTGGTTACCTGATACGTACCGCCAAGGTACATTTTTGTCGGAATGGTCACATTAAATGCTTCAGTTCCAACATCGCTCTTTTTGGGTTTGAAAGAAGCTTTCATCTTATCCAATTCATTATCAAACAGATCAGAAGGATCGACATAGTTTGCTTTTGAGTCGTCAACCGAGTTCGAAAAATCAACTCCTTCCCATTTGTAGGTCGAAACTTGGTTTATGCTGGTAACATCTTTTTTGAACGAAATCTTTCCGAGATCAACAATACTACCAGAAACCGTAATTTTCGGAGTGATCTTGTAAACGGCGCCAAAATCAAATGCAATTCCGGTGTTTCCCCTTTGTTGCAAATAATTCGCAGCGTCAAAATTGTCATTTTTCAAATCCGAGAAGTATCCATCCTGATCATATTCAACAGCAACAGGCGCTGAAATATTAACCTTCATGTCCGAATTCAAATTAAGATAGGAACCATCAGCAGCAGTTTCAACTTTCAAGTTCATCTTTTCGGTCTGGACAGCTGATTTACCATACAACAATTTTACTTTTGCACCAATAGTCAATTTATTCTTAATCAGATCATTTGAATATCCAAAGGCAAATTCACGATAATGAAATGCATTAATTTCAAGATTGCCAAGATCAAAATTCTGACCCATATATGGAGCATTTCCATCTTTCAAAAAAGTTACCAGACTTTTGTCGAAAGTAAACTGTGCAACTTCCTTTTCGGAAACTCCGAAGCTGAAGAATGATTTATTACTTCGGATACCAAGGTAAAACAGGGGAACCGTTAAATGTTGCTCAACTGAATTGGTAGCTTTTAACTTGCTGTGGAATTTATTAATATCTAAAACCAACGAATCGGCTAACATTCCTGTTCCTTTATGAATCAAATCGTTGACGGCAAAATCGCTGTTAAAATCGAAATACATTCCGGATAATCCAGGTAAACCAACTACAACCAAACTCGAATCGTTGTGCAATGAAGGATTTTGAAGATCGGACTGCGGCATTCCTTTCATAAACTGAAGAGTCGTACTTTCCTGTGCCGATACGGTTGAAATCCCCGCCAATAAAATCAAACCAATTATTCCTATCTTAGTTCGTATATTTTTCATTTTGTATCAGTTTTACAGGTTAACTTTTGATTTGATTACAACGGTTAGCTCTATTTTGCTGTCCGACTTAATAGGCGCTAAAGCGGTTCCGGCAGCCGGGGAACTTATCGTTCCTAAAAATACGATTCCGTTGGCCTTTCGCAAGTTCTCCATTTCAGTCTTATCGAGGCTAAATGTTTGCATTGATTGGGTTGTGGTAATAACTCCTGTGGCACTCACCTGAGC
>Ga0302296_1001578_pt1 | contig 16210 bp, 14 predicted proteins | sample III_Fen_N3_1_FD_194546 | JGI IMG/M metagenome (GOLD analysis project Ga0302296, IMG submission 194546) | Peat permafrost microbial communities from Stordalen Mire near Abisko, Sweden - III_Fen_N3_1 | ecosystem: Environmental > Terrestrial > Soil > Wetlands > Permafrost | place: Sweden: Abisko...
ATATGCAAATCAAGAAAGGAAGAAAAAATGGAAAATAAGATGTTTTGTTATCAGTGTCAGGAGACAGCAGGATGTAAAGGCTGTACAGTATCAGGAGTATGCGGGAAAACCCCGGAAGTGGCGCATGTTCAGGATTTATTGATTTATGTTACCAAAGGATTAAGTGAGGTTACCACTCATATCAGAAAACAGGGAGATGGAATTATTACCCCAGAAGTGGATCACCATATTGTATTAAATCTGTTTACTACCATAACCAATGCCAATTTTGATGAAGAAGTTTTTTATCAGAGAATTATAGAAACCTTAAATCTGAAGAATATGCTTCTTTCTAAAGTGGAGGATACTTCAAGTCTTCATGAAGCAGCACTTTGGACTGCTTCCGGCAGGGAAGAACTGGATAAAAAGGCTTTATCAGTGGGGGTTCTTTCTACAGAAAATGAAGATGTTAGAAGTCTTCGTGAACTGATTATATATGGACTAAAGGGTCTTGCTGCCTATGTAAGGCATGCTAATGAGCTTGGCTATGATAGCAGACCGATCAATATTTTTATACAAAAAGCGCTGGCAGATACACTGAATGACAATCTGACTGCAGATGAACTCGTAGCACTGACCCTGGAAACCGGTAAATTCGGCGTTGATGGGATGGCACTTTTAGATGGAGCAAATACAAAATCCTATGGAAAACCTGAGATAACAAAAGTTAATATCGGAGTTGGAACAAAACCTGGTATTCTTATCTCAGGACATGATCTTCATGATCTGGAACAGCTTCTGGAACAAACCAAAGGAACAGGAGTAGATGTTTATACCCATTCAGAGATGTTACCTGCCCATTATTATCCGGCATTTAAAAAATATGATAATTTTATCGGAAACTATGGAAATGCATGGTGGAAACAAAAAGAGGAATTCGAAAGCTTTAACGGACCTATTCTTATGACTACCAACTGTATCGTTCCCCCAAAAGATTCCTATAAAGAAAAATTATTTACCACAGGAGCAGCTGGGTTTACAGGTTGCATTCATATTGAAAAAAATGCAGAAGGTAAAAAAGACTTTTCGGCCATCATAGAAATGGCTAAGAAATGTCAGCCACCTGTTCAGATTGAAGAAGGTGAAATTATCGGAGGTTTTGCTCATGATCAGGTTATCGCACTTGCAGATCAGGTAGTAGCAGGAGTAAAATCAGGAGCAATTCGTAAATTCTTTGTTATGGCAGGCTGTGATGGACGTCAGAAATCAAGAGAGTATTATTCTGAGTTTGCAAAAGCACTTCCTAAAGATACGATTATTCTCACTGCAGGCTGTGCAAAATACAGATATAATAAATTGGAACTTGGAGATATTAATGGTATTCCAAGAGTTCTGGATGCCGGACAGTGTAATGATTCCTATTCACTTGCAGTAATAGCACTAAAACTTCAGGAAGTATTTGGTCTGGAAGATATTAACCAGTTACCAATTGCCTTCAATATTGCCTGGTATGAGCAGAAGGCTGTTATTGTTCTTCTTGGGCTTCTGTCACTGGGAGTAAAAAATATTCACTTAGGACCTACATTACCTGCTTTTCTTTCTCCAAATGTAGCGAAAGTATTAATTGAGACCTTTGGTATTGCTGGTATTGGTTCTGTGGAAGATGATGTCGCGCTCTTTATGAACTAAAAATGTTTATAAAACAAACATATAAAATGTAAAAAGACGGGCTGAAGGAATAGGCTGCAGGAATAAATTCCTTCAGCCTACAAAAAAAGAGAAGGTTTCAGATAACTGAAACCTTCTCTTAAATTTTTGCCAGTTAAAAACCAGCATGTTGGTTTTATGCTAAAACTACGTTTACAGCCTGTAAACCACGAGCGCCCTGGATAGTGTCAAATGTTACTTTCTGACCTTCTTCTAAGCTTTTGAAACCTTCTGATGCAATTCCTGAGAAATGTACAAAGATGTCCTCGTTGTTAGTTGCGCTTGTGATGAAACCAAAACCTTTTTGAGCATTAAACCATTTTACTGTACCTTTATTCATGAAAGATACCTCCTAATATAATTTTTATATTTTAGGGTGAAAATAAAAAATCACACATTTTTGTAAATCGTTATCTAGTGATGCATTGATAATGACTTACAAAAACATGTGAATCAAAATTAAACAACCAAAATACTTTCTTTATTGTAAGATAACTTTGCAAGGAAGTCAAGCATTATTTAAAAAAGAAAAAAATATTTTTGGACTGTATTGTTTTATTGCTTTATATCTATTAAAATGTAACCATGCATAATTACATTTGCACGGATATCGAAAAGCCTGTTCTTGCTGGCATTCACTGAAGCTAATATTTTAGCTGTCATAGCCAACATCCTTGCTTATGTATATGAACGGCACTGGTGATTATTATAACACTTTTACGAAATATTCTGAAAAACACTTGAGTATAACAAAAATAAAAGCAATCCTATGGTAGGTTTTACGATAACCGTCATAGGATTGAGTTCTTTTATGGAAAAAATATACTTTATGGACAAGGGTTCCAGGTTACGCTACTATCAGAATTTTTCACAACTTAAATTTGTGCTACCAACCAAATTCAAAGGTTCGCGGCAGAATGGAGATTATTATGAAAATTAATCATATTGCCTTATATGCTAATGATCTTGAACGGGAAAAAAATTTTTATATAAAATATTTTGGAGCAGTTTCCAATGAAAAATACCATAATAAGACTACGGGTCTTCAGACTTATTTTCTTTCTTTTGAAGGGGGAGCCTGTCTGGAAATCATGTTTAAACCCAATGTAGACTGGTTTAACGGAGGCTTGAATCAGGCGGGTTATACACATCTGGCTTTTAGCGTGGGAAAAAGAGAAATAGTGGATGATCTGACAAAACGTTTAGCTGCTGATGGGTACGAAATTATCAGTGGACCAAGGCTGACTGGTGACGGGTATTATGAAAGCTGCGTTTTAGATCCGGAAAGAAATCAAATAGAAATTGTAGAATAATAAATGAAATGGGGTGCTTACATGGCAAATGATAAGAAACCAAGTTGGATTGATGAAAAGAGTGCACATATATTAAATGAATATCATGAATTTGCTGAGATTAAGAAAAAGATACAACCTGAAAGAGAATCTTTCCGGATTAGTATGATTTATCTGGTTATCGGAAGTGCATGGATTCTTCTTTCAGATAAACTGGCAGCTTTTTTGTCAAACAGTGATAAAGTTTTTAAGGCAATTTCTCTATATAAAGGCTGGTTTTATGTTCTTGCCACAGGCATAATTTTTTATTTCATTATATTTAGAGCATTAAATCTTTACAGGAAATCCATTGATTATGTACTGAAAAGTTACACAGAAGTGGACGACGCATATGAAGAGCTTATGTCAATGAACGAAGAACTGGCTGGTCAGTATAATGAAGTTGATAACAAGAAAAATGCCCTGCAGATCAGTGAACAGAGATACCAGTTAATTGTGGAAGGCGCAACAGATGGCATCTGGGACTGGGATCTTGTGAAGGATGTTTATTTTGTGTCAGAAAAATGGAAAAAACTTTTTGGCTATGCTACTGACGAAATAGGAAGTACGATTTATTCCTGGGAGAAACTTTTTTTCCCAGGAGACTGGGAAACTACCAAGGTTATACTTGATGAGTTCACAAGTGGCGGTAAGGATTTTTATGAGGCTACTTACCGACTTAGAAAAAAATCAGGAGAATATCGGTGGATATACTCAAGAGGAAAAGCAGTCAGGGATGAAAATGGAACTGCGCTTCGCATGGCAGGATCCCATACGGATATTACAGACAGAAAAACGATGGAATACAGACTGGAATCTCTGGCTTATTATGATGCCCTGACTGGTTTGCCAAACCGTATTTTTTTTGAACAGGAAGTGCAAATCTGTATGGAGGAGAAAAAGGATCTTGCCATTATCAATCTGGATATTGATGATTTGAAGCATATCAATGATATGTATGGACAGGAAACTGGTGACCGTTACATAAAACACATTTCAAAAATACTGGAAAACAGTATAAATAAGTCAGATATTGCTGCACGTCTGGGTGGAGATCAGTTTGCCATCATGTGCTATGGAAATGAGAAGGAACGTGAAATCACAGCTAAAATGGATTACATTTTGAGTCAGGTCAGAACGATTTGGGTGGTAGCAGAAGGAAGTATGCAAATCAGCGTAAGTGCTGGAATTGCACTTTATCCGGATAACGGAACCCAGTTTTCATCACTTATGCAGAATGCAGAAATAGCAATGTTTCGTCACAAGAATAAGGGAAAAGATGGGTATACTTTTTTTCATCCGGCAATGTATGAAGAGACCTTAAAAACAATACAAATGAATACCAGACTCAGAGAAGCAGTTGAAAAACATCAGTTTTTACTATACTATCAACCTCAGATTGACCTTGCAAGTAATGAAATTGTGGGAGTGGAAGCACTTATCCGATGGATACACCCTAAGGAAGGTTTTATTCCACCAATGTCCTTTATTCCCATTTCGGAAAAAAATGGATTAATTATTCCAATCAGCAGATGGACGTTGGAGACTGCAATCAGGCAGACGCGAAAATGGAGTGAAACCGGTAAAATACCCGTAAAGATAGCGGTAAATATGTCGGGAAATATAATCACAGATGATACTGCTCTGGATGGAATCTGTGCAATGATCGAAGAAATGGAAGTAAAACCCGGAGAAATCGAAATAGAAGTTACAGAAACAGCGGTTATGATAGATTTGGAAAAAGCAAAAGAAAGTCTTGAAAGACTACGTACCTATGGAATTACCATTGCAATGGATGATTTTGGAACAGGATACTCCTCCCTTACTTATCTTCAGAAACTGCCGTTGGATTATCTGAAGATTGACAGAGAGTTTATTGCAAATATAAAGAAGGAAGATGAAAATAGTTTTATATATAAAGCTGTTATTGACCTGGCTCACAATATGAATATCCAGGTGGTGGCTGAAGGAATAGAAACGAAAGAACAAAGAGAATTTCTTATCCGCAATGGATGCGATATCGGGCAGGGATATTATTTTGCCAAACCCATGACAGCTTCAGAACTGGAGCCCATGTTGTTGACTTCAAGAATCTGATGTGGTAAATTAAAGAAAAGAGAGAATATAAATCGTAATGGTTTATATCAGAAGAGGTAAGTTATGTTAAATGTTTCTGTTATGGAGAACACAACTTTATAGTTGCCGTTAGTCAGTAGTACGTTAGGATGGATGAAGTTTGTTACCGGTTGCCTGCCATTGTGGACAATATTGTAATGAGTGAACCGATTTTTCGCTTTTTCTCGGTTGTATCCAGTTTCGTGCCTGATTGCCATATCAGATTTTCATATTGTTTATTGTTTTTAGGTTGGTTGAAATGAACAATACCTGTAAAACTGTATCTATATGGTACGGCGCTACAGGTATTTTTTGTGTATCCATTTTTCTGAGTACGGATAGGAATAAACAATTTACCCCAAAACCATATAGCAACTTTGACAATATCCGAAATCGGATTGAAATATTAAATATTACATATTATATGATAAATATAAACAGGAGAAAAATAATGAACAGAGATTTACAGACAATAGAATTTAATAAAATAATAGACAGGCTTGTGGAATTTTCCTATACAAACAAAGCAAAGGAAAAATTCTTGAATCTGGAACCATATATATCAGAAACTGAAGTGAATCTTAATCTGAGGGAAACCTCAGAGGCAAGAGAAATGCTGGACAAAATTGGAACACCTCCGCTGGTTACCATGCAGGAAGTGGACAAACTAATAATGGTTGCAGAAAAAGGAGGAATGCTCCAGCCAGAAGAATTGGAATATTTAGCTACTATACTTGTATCCGTTAAAAGGCTTAAAGATTATCTTGAGCGTGGAAAGACCTATCAGTTGCCTATTGCCTTTTATGCAGATGAACTGACTGATCTTGAAATGGTAAGAGAGGAAATCAGGAGGGCTATAAGGGGGAACAAGGTAGATGATTACGCCAGCGGCACATTAAAAGATCTAAGAAAAGATATTAATTTAACGGAAGATAAGATGAAGAAAAAAGCCGACATGCTTATGCGAAGTCAGAAAGAATGCTTTTCAGATTCTTTTGTGGTAAACCGTAACGGACATATATGCCTGCCTGTAAAAAAAGAATATAAATTTAAGATAAGTGGTAGTGTGATTGATAAGTCCTCCACAGGAGCAACTCTTTTTATTGAACCTGCCAGCATCATGGAAATGAATGAAGAACTTGCAATACTTAAACTGGATGAAGAAAATGAGGTTCGTAAAATCTTATACACACTAACCCAGCTCATTGGAGAAAACGGTGATGTTTTTGGCAATAATAATAAATATATAGAAAAATTGGATTTTATGTTTGCTAAAGGAAAACTCAGTGAGTGCATGGATGCAAAAGCTCCGTTAATTAACACGGAAAGATATATGAAGATAGAACAGGGAAGGCATCCGCTTCTCGCCAGAGATATTTGCGTGCCACTAGATTTTGAAATAGGGAAAGGTATTTATGGTATTGTTATCACTGGTCCGAACACTGGTGGAAAAACAGTTGCCTTAAAAACAGTTGGGCTGTTAAGTGCAATGGCACAATGTGGACTTCATGTCCCTTGCAAAGCAGCGGATCTCTGTATGAACAATCTTATTTTGTGTGACATTGGGGATGGTCAGAATATAACAGAGAATCTGTCCACTTTTTCGGCCCATATCACGAATATTCTTGATATTTTGAAAAAGGTTACAAATGAAAGTCTGGTAATATTAGATGAGCTTGGTTCTGGAACTGATCCGGCGGAAGGTATGGGAATTGCCATAGCAATATTGGAACAGCTTCGAAAAACCAGATGTCTGTTTATCGCTACTACTCACTATCCGGAGGTTAAGATATATACAGAAAAAGAGCAGGGTATCATAAATGCCAGAATGGCATTTGATAGAGAGTCATTAAGACCACTATATGAAATGGAAATTGGAAAAGCAGGTGAAAGCTGTGCTCTTTATATTGCAAAACAGCTTGGTATGCCGCAACATATGCTAGAGTTTGCGGCAAGTAAAGCTTATAAAAATCATCAGGCGGAATCTGTAATGGAAGGCCAGAAAGCGCTGGAAGAGATAGAATTTCCAAAATCACCATCCCCTAAATTGCAGAAAACGAAAAAGCAGGTATCACTTTCAACAAATGTGGATAAGTTTAACATTGGAGACAGCGTAATGGTTTTCCCGGAAAAGAAAATTGGCATTATATGTAAAAAAGTTAACGAGGAGGGAGAAGCCCAGATACAGCTTAAACAAAAGAAAATAATGGTTAATCATAAACGTTTAAAGCTCCAGGTAGCCGCAACTTGTTTATACCCAGAAAACTATGATTTTTCAATAGTTTTTGATTCCGTAGCAGTACGTAAAGCCAGACATCAGATGGAAAGAAAATATTGTGAAAACCTTGAAATTACTGAGAATATGCAAAAATAATGAAAAAAACGGACAATACACAGAATATTCAAAGGAAATCATTAATTTATAAAAAGATTATAATTGCATTCATTGAACAGACTTAGTATTTGTGTTACTATAATACTTGTTAATAAGAAACTAATTATAAATTTTATGGAGGTGTAGTTATGCAGAAATATGAATGTGTTTGTGGTTATGTTTATGATCCAGAATTAGGTGATCCGGATAACGGAATTGCAGCAGGTACTGCTTTTGAAGATCTACCAGATGACTGGAGCTGTCCAGTTTGTGGATTGGAAAAAGATGTATTTACTAAATTAGGCTAAGTTACAGATTGGATTAAACAGAGATCAACAAACATCAGAAACTCAGTAATGATTATTAAGTTAGTGATTCAGGAACGTACAGAAAATCCGCACATGCGGACTTTCAGAAAGAGGTATTTAAATGAACGAATTGAAAGGAACAAAAACAGAAGCCAATCTACTGGCGGCTTTTTCGGGAGAATCCCAGGCAAGAAATAAATATACATTTTATGCATCAAAAGCAAAAAAAGAAGGCTATGAACAAATTGCGGAACTGTTTTTAGAAACTGCTGCAAATGAAAAAGAGCATGCAGAAATTTGGTTTAAATTACTTCACGATGGTATTGGCGATACTATTGCAAATCTGACAGATGCTGCTGCTGGTGAACACTATGAATGGACTGAAATGTATGCTGGTTTTGCAAAAGATGCCAAAGAAGAAGGTTTTGATAAGATTTCAGCTCTTTTCACTCTGGTTACTAAAATTGAAAAGGAGCATGAAGCAAGATATCTTAAACTGTTGTCAAATGTCCAGGATGGAATTGTTTTTTCAAGAGATGGGGATACAATCTGGCAATGTGGTGTTTGCGGACATGTTCATGTAGGAAAGAAAGCGCCTGAAAAATGTCCTGTTTGTGATCATTCACAGGCTTATTTCAGGGAAAAAGTTGTTACCTATTAAACCACGAACAAAACAGTATCATCATATAATATATTTTGTAGAAATTAAAAATGGAGGAAATTAAAAATGAAAAAAGAACCTAAATTTTATTTATGTAAACACTGCGGTAATCTAGTTACTTTTGTATATGAGTCAGGTGCACCTTTAACATGCTGTGGAGATTTGATGACAGAAGTGGTTGCAAATACAGTAGATGCAGCAAAAGAAAAACATATTCCAGTTGTAACCATTGAAGGCGATACGGTTACAGTGGCAATCGGAAGTGTAGAGCACCCAATGCTCCCAGAACATCATATCCAGTGGGTTTATCTTGAAACCGATAAAGGTTTACAGGTAAAAGCTTTATCAGCAGGAGACAAACCATTGGCAGTATTTAAATTAGCAGATGAAAAGGCAATTGCTGCTTATGAATATTGCAATTTACATGGTTTATGGAAAACACAAATCTAATAATTAGAATCGTTGCAGTTCTTTAAAGAGTTTTATCTGCCATGAATTAATTTCCGCTAATCTGGGTATTTTTCTTGGATTAGCGGTTTTTTTATGGATGGGTTGCCTTTCAGACAGTTTTATAAGTAGGAAGGGATTTGTCGTTTCTAAGGAGGTTTTGATATGTTAAGAACAATAAAAAAAATCGTTACAGGTACAACGGAATATGATGGAGCGGGAGTGAAATTAGTCCGGGTCATTGGAAATGCTACAGTAACGGAGTTTGACCCTTTTCTTATGCTAGATGCTTTTGATTCTAAAGACCCAAAGGATTATATCAAAGGATTCCCATGGCATCCCCATAGAGGAATTGAAACAGTAACCTATCTGATAAAGGGAGATATTGAACATCAGGACAGCATTGGGAATAAAGGAAGTATCTTGGATGGCTGTTGTCAGTGGATGACCGCAGGAAGCGGAATCATGCATCAGGAAATGCCACAGGCATCAGAACAGATGCTGGGGATTCAGCTTTGGCTGAACCTTCCCAAAAAAGATAAAATGGCAAAGCCTGCTTATAGGGACATTAAAGCTGATATGGTGCCTGTAGTTAAAAAGGACCTTGCAGAAGTAAGAATAATTTCGGGTTCCTATGATGAGACGCAGGGAGCAGTCCAGGGTGATTACGTAAAAACCTTGTTTTTGGATGTGAGCCTGCAAACTGGTGGCGAATGGAAACTTCAGACGGATGCAGAGAACACTCTGTTTATCTATATTCTGGAAGGTGAAGGCTGGTTTGGAGATTCCAAGGAGGATTTGCAACCGGCAAGACAGGCTATTCTCTTTAATAAAGGAGATGAATTTTTTGCAAAAGCAGCCCATAATGGGATTCGTTTCCTATTACTATCAGGCAGGGCTTTAAAAGAGCCAATAGCTTGGGGTGGACCCATTGTTATGAATACACAGCAGGAACTAACTCAGGCTTTTGAAGAACTGAGAAATGATACCTTTATAAAATAATTTTTTATGAATAAAAAACAAATAAATACAACATCAAGGAGACATACACAATGTACGAAATGAAACCAGAATATTACACAGGAATCGAAGAAATCGATGCAGAACATGCAAAACTTTTTGAGATAGCAAATGAAGCACACGAAGTATTAACAAATCAGTTTATACCTGATAAATATGACTATATTATAAAAGTTGTCGAGGATTTAAGGGATTATGCCCTATATCATTTTACAAACGAGGAAGCATACATGGAAAAAGTCGGATATCGCAGACTGCTCTCACAAAAAATCGATCATGCAGAATTTATGGAAAAAATGAATGAATTTAATCCGGAATCAATCGACGAAAATCAAAAAGAATCACTTTTAGAACTACTGGATTATGTAGCTTCCTGGCTTGTTGAGCACATACTAAAAAAAGACAAATTAATCGGCGAAATTTAAATCTATATTTCTTTCCACCTACTGGACTTTTTCTGGTGGGCATGTTACGATATCAGAACCCAAAGCATTCTGCGTTTGGGTTCTGATATATTACAAATCGAAAATTCACTGCTACAATCACAAAGTAAATCAGCAAATCCAAAAAAAATAAGAAAGTTTATGTTCCCCTCACAAAGAAGACAAATGACACTAACAATTAAACAGAGGAGGTTTCTTTTTTATGGATAAAAATAAACATAAGTTCTATTTTTTTAAGAACTTTTTAAATCCCAAAGCGGTTAAGGCGGGGGGATTTCTATTAATGCTGACCTTATGGAGCATTTTAAATATTCAGGTAAATGCGGCAGATGCATTCTGCCACACTCACAGCGAATCCTGTTATGTAACAAGGCAGGTGGACTGTTTGACTAGTGGACATTCAAGAACCCATTCTACTCAGGCAGTACAGAGATACTGCAGCAGGTGTGCGAAAACAACAGCAACCACTTTTCACTTATCTATGGAGTATTGTCCTTTTACTAATTCACTTCATGAGCACGGCGGTTACTATGTATGCAATGTGTGCTCCACAGAAGGCTATGGCTATGGGTTATTTAATGATGTATGGAACCATACCCGTCCTGAAACTGTTCTGGGATGTGGACTTAATGCAGGGGATACTGTTGCAAATGTTGCGATGACAGCGAATACAGGCCTCTGGGTAAAAGGGGATGTTACCCTACAACTTGCTGTAAACTCCATAAACCCAGTATTTTCCGGGACAGGGATTAGTTATTCTTTTGATGGCGGAAGCAGTTGGAATTCATCTGGCTCAAAAACAGTATCAGAAAATGGAACTTATACAGGAATGGTCAAAGATTCGGTAGGCAATATTGTATCAAAATCCATTGAAGTTAAAAATATTGATAAGGTACAACCTGTAATTGCGTCCATAGGAACCGAAAAAGATCCATGGTATGAGGGTAGCCAGACAATTTCCGTGCAAGCTGAAGATTTGGAATCTGGCATGGATTCAAATGGATATTCTTTTGATGGGGGAAATACATGGCAGCAGTTGGGGTCAATCATAATTGAACAAAGTGGGACCTTTTCGGTTGCAGTAAGGGATGCCGCAGGCAATGTGACAGCATCGTCGGTAACAGTAACAAAATTACAGCCCCCGGTTAAAGAAACTCCAAATACAACTGAAGGCAGTGGAAGTAATGGAAACAGTGCCAGCACCGGAAATAGTGGTAGCACCGGAAATAATGTCAGCACCGGAAATAGTGGTAGCACCGGAAACAGTGCCAGCACCGGAAATAGTGGTAACACCGGAAACAGTGCCAGCACCGGAAACAGTGTCAGCACAGGAAATGGTGGTAGCACCGGAAACAGTGCCAGCACCGGAAATAATGTCAGCACAGAAAAAAGTGCCAATGCGGGAAGCGACGGAAACAAAGTAAACTCTGAAAATATGGCCAAAACAGGCACCGTTAGTAATACAGTCGGTGGTAAATCTAGTATAAATAAGCTGGTGACAGAAGATGATATTCTACAACAACTTTATGGATATGGATTGTACGCACGGAAGAAAACGGCAGAAACTATAACAAGTTCAGGTTTGAAAAATTCCACCTCGTTGTATACGGACTCAGCAGATGCAGATTCAACAAATTCAGCATTTACAGATTCAACAAATTCAGTGGATGCAGATTCAGCAGATACAGCTGCGACGGGGTTAGCTGTAATAGATTCGGATACAGAGAACTCTAGGTCAGAAGAGAACATGGACGGTTATGACATAGAAACTTCGAAGGTAGAATTGAATCAGCTCCCAGCTTCTAATACAGCAGAAAGTACTTTTCAAATTCTTCAAGCAAGCCAGACTAGGAAAATTTACTTAATTGTAATATTATGTATAGGTCTTGCGGGAATAACTCTTATTTCGATGGCCTTGTTAAAACTAAATGACAGTGGACTTTTATATAAAGAAGATACCAATGGAAAATTTCGTTTAATAGGCAGACTGCCTATTAAAATCAACCAGGATTTAATCGAAATAAATATTCCCGAAAAAATAGTGAACTATAATCCAGCAAGTGTTTTTTGCGTTAAGCCAGCCGGAATTTTTAATAAAAGGCACAACGGAGAACCATTTCATATCCATTTAGGAAGAAGAAATATTAAAACAGATGTAAACAGCCGCATCCATTTTACGACGGTTTAATAAAATAAGGAGCTAAAGGCGTGCGCCTGCCTGGGACATTTCATCTGTTTAAATAATATAGAATGGTTGAAATTCCCAAGAGGCGTATTGCATAGCAGGTTTTTTTTTGATACTATGGGGGTTAGTAATCAATAATAGGAAAAGAGGTACCAGTTATGTCTTGGGAATCAAATGTACGTAAGGTAATTCCGTATACACCGGGAGAACAACCGAAAAGTGAAGATGTCATTAAATTAAATACTAATGAGTGCCCATACCCACCGGCACCTGGAGTGGAAAAAGCAATTTTAGAATTTAAAAGTGACAGCCTCCGCCTTTATCCCGATCCTAATATATCTTCCCTGGTACATTGCCTTGCAGACTATTATAAAGTAAATCAGGATCAGGTTTTTGTTGGAGTTGGTTCTGATGATGTACTTGCCATGGCGTTTCTAACATATTTTAATTCAGATAAACCAATCCTCTTTCCTGATATAACCTATTCTTTTTATGATGTATGGACAGAACTTTTCAAAATACCTTATAAACAGCAGCCTCTGGATGAAAATTTCAGAATAAATAAAGAGGATTATCTTATAGAGAATGGCGGAATTGTAATAGCAAATCCGAACGCGCCAACAGGACAGAGTGAGTCAGTAGAAATGCTGGAGGAAATTATAAAAGCAAACCCTGAGGTGGTAGTGATAGTAGATGAAGCCTATGTTGATTTTGGCGGAGTAAGCTGCCTTTCCTTAATTGATAAGTATGAAAATTTACTGATTGTGCAAACTTTTTCAAAATCCAGATCCATGGCAGGTATGAGAATTGGCTTTGCTATGGGAAGTAAAAAGTTGATTCAGTATTTGCAGGATGCGAAATATTCCTTTAATTCCTACACCATGAACCGTCCAAGCATAGAATTTGGGGTGGAAGCAGTCACGGATGACAAATATTTTAAAGCTACCATTCAAAAAGTAGTAAATACCAGAGAACGGGTAAAAAAGGAATTAAAAGAATTAGGCTTTTCTTTTCCTGATTCAAAGACCAATTTTATATTTGCCACCCATAATAAATACAGTGCGAAGGATATTTTTGATGCGCTGCGGGAAAAAAATATTTTTGTCAGATATTTTAACAAACCAAGAATTAATAATTACCTGAGGATTTCTATTGGTACAGACAAAGAAATGGATACTTTACTTGCTTTTCTTCGGGAATTTTTACGGTAACCAGCACAATACCTGCAAATTTCTGCTAAGTACAGGCAAATTTCTGAACAATATAGGCAAATTCCAGTAAAGCACATGGGAATTTCTGCAAAATATCTGCAGAAAGGATATACTTAATGTATCAGAACAAATAATTATAGTTATAGAAAGAGGGAAATTATGGAAGCATATACAGATTTTGCAACTGTTTATGACACTTTTATGGATGACACCCCTTATACTGAATGGTGTGAATTTATTCACGGGTTATTAAAAAAATATAAAATAGAGACAGGGATTATCGCTGATTTAGGCTGTGGCACGGGAACACTTACTCAAAAACTTGCCCAAAAAGGTTATGATATGATTGGAATTGATTATTCTCAGGAAATGCTTAATATAGCAATGGAGAAGAAAGCAAAGGATCCTAATAATATTTTATATTTACATCAGGACATGCGGGAACTGGAACTTTTTGGAACAGTTGCGGCTATGATTAGTGTTTGCGATTCCATTAATTATTTATTGGAGGAAGAAGATCTGACGGAAACTTTCAGGAAGGTGAATAACTACCTGGATCCACAGGGACTTTTCTTGTTTGATTTTAATACAGATTATAAATACCGGGAAATAATCGGTGATACAGTAATTGCAGAAAATCGTGAGGGCTGCAGCTTTATCTGGGAAAATTATTATGATGAAGAAGAACAGCTGAATGAATATGATATTACGATTTTTATTCAGGAAACCCAGTCGGACTTATACCGTAAGTTCGAAGAAACACATTTCCAGAAGGGATATACGCTGGAGATTATAAAAAGCTGCCTTAAGTCAGCTGGAATGATTTTTGTGGAGGCTATTGACGCAGATACCCATAAAGCTGTTACACAGAAAAGCGAACGAATCTATGTAGTGGCTAAAGAAAATATTCCTGGGAAACATGGAGCTTGAAACATGAACTGGGACTGAAGCATCCACGATACGTAAAATAGTAAAATAGTAAAAGAAATGTTTGGAAAGATAGAGGTTTACCATGTCAGATTATATAGTGCGGGCAACCGCGGCAGATGCCCAGATTAGGGCCTTTGCAGCAACAACAAAAGAAACGGTGGAAGCAGCCAGAATGGCTCACAATACCAGCCCTGTAATTACAGCTGCTTTAGGGCGGTTACTTACCGCAGGAGCCATGATGGGAAGTATGTTAAAGGGAGAAAAGGATATTTTAACATTGCAGATACATGGAAGTGGTCCTGTCAAAGGAATAACAGTTACCGCAGATTCCAGCGCAAATGTAAAAGGTTACGCCATAGTTCCGGATGTAATGTTACCTCCAAATGCTCAGGGAAAACTTGATGTTGCAGGTGCAGTAGGAATTGGGTTTATGAATGTTATAAAGGATATGGGTTTAAAAGAACCATATGCAGGACAGACAGTTCTTCAGACTAGCGAGATTGCGGAAGACTTAACTTATTATTTTGCAACTTCTGAACAGGTACCTTCTTCAGTAGGCCTTGGAGTTCTTATGAACCGCGACAATACAGTACGCCAGGCAGGCGGATTTATTATCCAACTGATGCCATTTGCCGAAGAGTCTGTAATAGCCAGATTGGAAGAAAATCTTTCCAAAGTAAGCTCAGTTACTTCTATATTGGATGAGGGTCATACGCCGGAAGAAATGCTGGATATTCTGTTGGGCGACCTTGGCGTTGAGATAACAGATATTATACCAACCCGTTTTCATTGTAACTGTACTAAGAAAAGAGTAGAAAAGGCTATTATTTCCATCGGTAAAAAAGATCTTCAGTCTATGGTGGATGAAGATAAAGATATTGATGTAAATTGTCACTTTTGCAACACAAGTTATCATTTTACAGTAGATGAATTAAAGGATATCTTAAAAGTGAAATAAATAAACCTCGCGGCTAATAAGTTTCGCAATTAATAAATTTCGCCAAAAAAAAAATTTCATACGAAGCGGTTTTAAACGGAAAATATTTTTCGTAGACAGGAGTCAGTTATGGTACATGGATTTGTAAAAGTGGCAGCTATTACACCAAAAATAAAAGTGGCAGATCCAATATACAATGCCGAAAAAATAATAGAATTGTTTGTAGAAGCAGATAAAAATGGAGCAAAAATCATAGTGTTCCCGGAACTTTGTCTGACCGGTTATACCTGTAATGATTTATTCCTTCAGGAAATTATGCTGAATCAGGCAAAAAAGCAACTAATGCGTATTGTAGAAAGTACGGTTGGCAGTGATGCATTGGTTTTTGTAGGGCTTCCGCTGGAACGTGACCAGAAGTTGTATAATGTGGCAGCAGTACTTCAGAATGGCAGAATTCTTGCATTTATTCCCAAAAAATATATTCCAAATTATGGTGAATTTTATGAAATGAGACATTTTGTTTCAGGGAATGAAGAACCTGTAATGTTCTTGTTTGAGAAAG
>Ga0302296_1001580_pt1 | contig 16201 bp, 12 predicted proteins | sample III_Fen_N3_1_FD_194546 | JGI IMG/M metagenome (GOLD analysis project Ga0302296, IMG submission 194546) | Peat permafrost microbial communities from Stordalen Mire near Abisko, Sweden - III_Fen_N3_1 | ecosystem: Environmental > Terrestrial > Soil > Wetlands > Permafrost | place: Sweden: Abisko...
TCATAATTTGCAAGCATTTTGCCCAAATATAGGATTTTTCTTGCAATTTATGACTACTCAATTCTACTGTTTTTATGAATCAACAGCTTAGATCTATGATTCTTATATCTTTCTTAAGGAGCGACTAAATAGAAACATAAGAAAATTTACAAAAAATAAAACAATGTTCCCTGATGATGACGCTCTTAGAAAATCGGTATATTTAGCTCTTGGAGAAGCAACTTTTAGATGGAATACTCCTATAAAAGACTGGTCTCTAATTGCTAATCAATTAATGATATTATTCCCTGAAAGATGTAATTTATCTTTAGTATCTTTGGATATGAAAACTAAATAACCATTTACACAGTTTTCTGGACTCTCTCTTATTGTTTTTTATCGAGCACAAATCAACGCGATTCTATTCTGTATGTTTAACACATTGTCTGAATTTATAAAATTCATCTTTGATGTTTATGTTCTTCCACGGTGTATGTCTGAACCACTTAAGATACCATGTAATATATTTACCATATTGTTGGTGACCGAGATAATGGAATGCCAGAGTATTCATTTCCCAATATGGCACATTAAAATATTTCCAATATCGGGGTGGTAAAATTGTTTTAATAATATATTCAAGATCCATGGCATCGAATAAGATTCTTTCGAGATTCTTGTCAGAGATAATGGTATTGTCGTGTCGTCGATAAGCAAGGGTTACTTTGGGAATATAACCAAAATCGCCATGAAGCCCGTTATAAAGATGAATGAGATAATCCCATTGGATATGAGTATAGAATAATGCAGGGAGTTCATCGGGCATTGCCGATTTCCGGAACATCTTGGTATTATTGGGAATGACTATTCGATAATCAGCAAAATATTCATCGAGATTAAATAACTCAGGTGGATGCGGTTTATTCTTTTCACCAAATTTTATTTCACCTTCATCAATTTTACCATCCCAGAAAGTTCTACAATTTGTAAAGCAAGCCGAACAATTGGTATGTTCATTGAGAAAATCTGCCTGCATTTGCAATTTACCGGGATGTAGCCAATAATCATCACCTTCCAGTAACGCTATATAGGTACCACTACATTTATGTATTACATCAACAAAATTTTTATGCAACCCGATGTTTTCAGGTCTATCAATAAATTTAATTTGTGGATATTTCTCAGCATACTGCAAAATAATGGCTTTTGTTCCATCGGTTGAACCATCATCGCCAATGATTATCTCAACCTGGAAGTCGGTCTTTTGACTCAAAGCACTTTCGAGGCATTGTGCTATATACTTTTCCTGATTATAGCTTAATATTGTGACACTAACAAGAGGGTATTTCATTTTTGCTAAAATAGCGTTTTTGCTATATATATAACTTTCATCAAAAAAGGTTTTTTGCCATATTTATTGGTAAAAATAAAAAGCAGACAATCCCAAAGAAAGTCGAATTTATTTTGATAGAGAATTTTATTAAACATCATCTTATCGAAATATAAAAGAATAAGATTATTAAACGCGGAGTCATATTTATAATTAAAATATCGATTTATCTTATTATGAGAATTAATAATACTTTTAAAAAAATCAATAAGTTTATTCCCATTTAGAGTTATAGCTATACCACTACTTCTCATATTATATACTGACATTATTTCACTAAAAAAGTAGACATCCCCTAGATTTGCTAAAATTGCATATAAAGTATAATCTCCCACAAGTGCATGTAAAAAGATACCTCGAATCTTATTATCAAATTTTATACTATTTCGAAAAACAAGACTATTAACATGAAAAGGAATGGGTGAAGTAATAAATTCTTCACCCGTATACTGTTTTTGAGGTATTATATTCAACCATTCAGAATATGTCGTTTCTCGACAAGAATTAGTCACATAAAATCGGGCGAAACACTCATGTCCGCAAGCTACATATTTAGGATTTGCTTCTAAAAAGTCAATCTGTTTTTGTAGTTTATTGGAATCTGTCCAATAATCATCACCTTCACAAATTGCTATATATTTACCATTACATTCCTGCAATGTTTTAAACCAATTTGCTTGTATTCCTATATTTTCCTTATTGAAACGAACTTTGATTTTATTAGGGTATTTTTGTAAATAGTTTTTTAAAACATTTGCAGTATTATCCGTTGAACAATCTTCGCCGATAACAATTTTAAAATCAAAATTTGTTTTTTGCATTAGAAAACTTTCAATTGCTTGCGATATATATGATTCGTGATTATAAGTTACACAAAAAATACTTACTAAGGGTTTATTATTCATTTTAACTTTTTTTAACATATCATCACAGGTTCTGGTAAAACGAAAAGATTATATTAATTTTTCAACAGTGTATAAAACTGATCGGTTATGAATACCATATTTCTCAAAAGTAGTATTACCAAAATAGTTAACATCTAATTGATTTACTTTAAATCCTGTTTCCATTAATTTTTGAACGAAACCATTCTTTGAATACATTCTTACATGATCATTTTGTCCATAATATTTACCTCTTTCGAATTTAGATGTCCAGTTATTATTCTCTAAATCTTCTTGTAATGTGAGCATAATGGGTACCATTATGATTGCAACTCCATTATCTTTTAAAACTCTACAAATTTCAGCCATTGCTTTTTTATCATGTTCTACATGTTCTAGTACATGAGAACAAAGAATAAAATCAAATGATTTATCATCATAAATTTTCATGTCTGTAATATCGATCTTATCGTCAACGTCTTCCATATATAAATCAGCAGATCTATATTCAATAAAACTATAAGTTTTAATGATACGTTCTAAGTGGGAATTTGGAGCAAAATCTAAAAAATTATATTTTTTATTGGGATCTAATTTTGCAAAATAATCTTGCAAATAAATTGCATAAAGTCGATTTCGATCAGAATTATTACAATAAGGACATGAATAATGTAAAAAATTAAACGTTTCGTAACAAAAAATTGAATGTACAAATTCATACACATCATACACATCAAAAAAAAGATCCGATAAACGATTAAAATGAGATACCTTATTTTTACATACTGGACAATATTGATTTTTTCTTTTAAAGAACTCTTTACAATCGAAAATAAGGTATTTCAAGTGCAATTTTCTTTTAATAAAATCTTTTAATTTTATTGGTATTAATGATTTAATATAAGATACAGGATTCATTTAATTATGAATAAATATTAAGTGCGAATTAAAACGTTGTAATATTAAAACAAAAATAATATTTTATAATATATAAATTTTAAAAATACTCATCCAATAAAGTTTAATTAAATTTTAAAAACTAGATAACCGCTATTGTTATAAATATTCAACAGTAATTTTCAATTAATTTTTCTAAATTTGTTTAATAATTGAATGCCACATTATTATTCAATATTTATTCGATGATTGCAGAATTAAAATTTCACAAACTTATTAATTTCTCTGTTCAAAATTATCCAGTAATTTTCAAAAAGATATGTCTATTATTCGTTCTATTCGCATTTTTAGACGGTTATTCTCAAAATAGACCAAATCAAATTAACGGTTTACAGCTATGGTTAAGAGCAGATTCAAATATTACCTATAATGGTTCAAATGTTTCATCTTGGAATGATTGCAGTGGAAATGGATATTCAATTACACAAAATTCAAATGCTAATCAACCAACAGTTGTTCATAATGTTTCGAACTTAAATAATCAAAGTGTTATTCGATTTGATGGTTCTGATGATTTTTTAGATGGAGGAATAACTATTGGAAATTTAACATCAAATGGTGCTACTGTTTTTATTATTGCTAAAAATAATGTTTCACAAGGTACCTATTTTGCGAAATCGCTATATGGTGGTGCTCCTGATAGATATGCTTTAGAATACGATCCTCAATGGAATGGTGGATTTGCATTTTTTTATCTCGCTGGAGGTCAAGATGGATCAATTCGTACATCATCACACGTGTTCGGTAATTACGAATTAATAACAACAAATACTGATTATACTAAAGCAATAAATTCTCTCTATATAAACTCTATTTTAACAGGAACAACACCTATTAGTAATACAAACCTATTAACAAATTCTTATGATTTTTTAATAGGTGCTCTAAATAGTGGATCTGGAGGCATACCTCCTACTTCTGGATATTTTCTTAATGGAGATCTCGCTGAGATTATACTCTATAATAGAGCATTAAGTGACAATGAGAGAGTTTCAATTGAAAATTATCTTTTAAAAAAATACACTAAAACTATAAATTTAGGATCTAACTTTATAGTAAATAACTCTTTCTGTGATACAACGATTCATGCAGGAATGGGTTTTATATCTTACAAATGGAGTACTGGAGCGACTTCTGAATCTATAACAGTTGGGAAAGGAACATATTCGGTAACAGGAACAAATGCCTTTGGTTTTGTATCTTCAGACACTATTTCTATTTCATACAAATATGCTACCTTAAAAGATACTACTATTTGCAAAGGTGAAACAATTGTTCTGGATCCTAATCTGGATCCTTTATTTATTTATAATTGGTCAACGGGGCAAACGACCCCAACAATCACGATAACATCAGTCGGAAAATATTGGGTTTCAGTAAGCGATTCAAAAGGGTGCTCTATAAAATCGGACACAATTACGATAACTGAAGATTTGTTTCCAATGGTTGCTTCATTGGGAGCTGATACCTCAATTTGCTCTGGGAATTCAATCGGATTACAAAAAAATATTCCATTAACAGGAGTAACATATCAATGGTCGACAAAAGAAACAACGCCCAACATATCAATAACAAACAATGGGACATACTATGTTACTGCAACAAATGCAAATAATTGCATCGCAAAAGATACTATCTATATAACGGTCAAAGGAACAGCACCAAATCCAAATTTTACGGTACCATCAGCTTGTTTGGGTACACCTGTATTATTTTCGGATTTATCAACTCAAAGCGATTCTTGGTTATGGAATTTTGGCGATGGAACAAGTTCAACCTATCAAAATCCAACTCATAAATATGCACAAAGCGGAACGTATGATATTACACTAAAAGTTAAATCGGGTACTTGTGAAAATCAAATAAGTAAACAAATCGCTATTCCACAAAAGCCTGATGTCCCGATTTTAGTGAGTCCTGCATCAAATTATATTGCAACCGATTCGGTAATAACATTCAAATGGACAACATCTTCAAATGCTGATTATTCAGTTATTGAAATAGGGTCAAATGCAAGTTTAAGTTCATTGCTTTATACATCAGATCATTTGACTGAAGATTCAGTACAATACACCATTTCGAGTCCATATAACGATATATATTGGAGAGTGACATCATATAATTCATGTGGGAATATTGTTTCGGTAATCAATAAGGTAAGTTTCTTTTTTACAGCAACAATACCTGGTTTGAATGTATGGTTCAATGCTGATAAATTAATGGTGGGCAACAATAATCCGGTTGCGACATGGACATCTTCTAATGATGCTTTAAAAAAGATAACCCAAACAACGACTGCAAATCAACCAGTATTAAAAACGAATGTACTTAATGGACATGCAGTTGTTCGATTTGATGGAGCTAATGATTACTTTGACGGAGGAACATCATTGGGCAATATACAATCAACAGGTGCCAGCATTTTTATTGTTGGCAAATCGAACATTGCACAAGGCTCATATCTTTCAAAAGCAGTATATGGTGATGCAAACTCGCGCTATGCGATACAATATGATCCCACATGGAATGGTGGATTTGTCTTCTTTTATCTTGATAATGCTAATAGAACCATTAAAGGAGCAGCACATGATTATGGCAATTATGATTTGATATCGACAATTGTTGACGTCCCTAATTCAAAGGCTGAAATGTTTGTATATGGAACATCATTGGGAACATCAACAATCAGTTCAACCTATTCTATGGAATCGTCATATAATTTTCTTGTTGGAGCATATAATGGTTCAAGTGGTGGAATACCACCAACAAGTGCTTATTATTTGAATGGTGATATTGCTGAAATATTGTTCTTTGACAGAGCATTGACCTCCAGCGAACGTAAAACAGTTGAAGACTACCTACATAAAAAATATTGTCCAACCTTAAACCTTGGTCCCGATATCAATATTACAAAATCATTATGCGACACAACAATTCATGCAGGGAAAGGTTTTAAATCATACCTCTGGAGTACTGGAGATACAACAGAATCGATAACGGTAAATAAATCGGGGAAATATCTGGTGGATGTTACAGATATTTTCGATTATAAATCGTCGGACGATATAAATGTCTATTTTGGAATACTGCCAAACGTTATTAGAGACACAACCATTTGTCCGGCAACAGCCATCAACTGGGATACGAAACTAAATACAACAGATTTCTCTTATAAATGGAATACTGGAGCAACAACCCCCGCCATTAGCATTTCATCGGCAGGCCACTACACCGTAACGATTTACGATAAATCCGGCTGTAGCTATAAATCAGACACCGTAACTGTTAGCATTGATGATTTTAATACAGCCATCAACTTGGGAAACGATACAACACTATGTAAATACAACGAGATAGCTCTTAAAAAAGGCAACAATCGCTGTGTTTCATATCTATGGGACGATGGGTCGACTTATAAAGCATTACCTGTTTTATCATCAGGTATATATTCCATTACAGCAACCGATGCTTATGGATGCAAGGCAAGCGACAGGATTGGTATAACCATTTCAGGCATTGCACCCGATACAAAATTCAGCTTCATCGGACATTGTCAAAATGAACCAATATCATTTACCAATAATTCAGTTTCGCGAGATGCATCAACAATCACATCGTGGATCTGGTTTATGGGGAAAGATACACTGAAAGGTAAAGATGTCAGCTATCAATATGGAAATCAGGGTACTTTCTATATAACCTTAAAAACCTATACCGATGGAGCATGTTCGGGCGAAAAAACGCTTCCCATCACCATAGATCCTACACCGGTAGTCTCATTCAAACCTGTTTCAGTCTGCCAGTATAGTAAAAACACTTTTATCAATACCAGTACAATAAATTCAGGGAAAATGGTTCATTTCGCTTGGACATTCAACGATAGTTTGATCTCTGACATCGACAGCATCTCTTTGTCGTTCGCTACAGCAGGAACTGTCGGTTCAAAATTGCTGGTTACATCCGACAAAAACTGTAGCGACTCGGTTATTGTTCCATTAGAGATTAAATCATCGCCCAAAGCAATCATCGGCAACAGTGCATCGTGCAATAAAGGGATTTATTATCTTTTCGACGAATCGACGATTCCAACTTCAAACAGTCTTATGGAAAGAATCTGGTATATAAATTCGTATCCGGTTAGTTACGCACAAACTCTTAATTATAAACCAGATACTACTCGCGAATATGATTTGACAAAATTATATGTTAAAGGTGTTAATGGCTGCATTGACACGGCATCGAAAAAAATAATCTTTAGCCCTAAACCCATTGCCGCAATGAAATTCGAAAAGGCTTGCGTTGGAGACTCCGCCAGATTCTATGATAAATCGACCGTTACAACAGGATCTATTGTCAAATGGAAATGGAACATCGGTGATAATGAAACCTTTGAACAAAATCCTGTACTAGTATTCACAAAATCGAAAAGCTATCCGGTATCGCTTCATGTAACATCGGACATGGGCTGTGAAGACACAATCGTGTCAACGATAAAAACAATCGAAAAACCAGTTGCCCACTTCGATTTCGGACCAAAAATAGTTGGAGCTCCCGTCGATATTACCTTTACCAATAGTTCCGATTCAGCAACTAGCTACCTTTGGAATTTCGGCGATTTATCGACCTCAACAGAATTCGAGCCAGTTCATGAATATCTTGACAGCGGGAAATATATCATTACACTGAATGCCTATAACGATTATTTGTGTGCCGATTCATCGAAACAAACCTTTGTACTTCCTTGGTCGAATTATAAAATAATACAAACGAACATTCAAATCACCGAAAAAAATGGCTATGTAGCTGTTTCAACAATCTTCATAAATGCAGGACTAAATCCATTTACAACCATTGATTTTATTCTTACCAAAGACGATGGTACATGGGTGAAAGAAACATGGACGGGTCTTTTGACCACCGGCATTGTCGATACCTTCACCTTTGCCAGTCACTTTAGGGAACTTGATGGAGTGTTACCAAAATATATTTGTATTGATGCAAACGTGCTTGATAAACACGACTCAACCGTAGCAACAGACAATCTCTGTTTAACACAATCACAGGATTTTACCTGTTATGCCGTCTATCCAAACCCTGCGGACAAAAAAATAACAATTACATTAGCCACTCCCGAAAAAGGACTAATTGATTATACAATCTACGATAATACGGGAAGATCGGCAATTGTCGGTAGCAGATCGGTTGAAGAAGGATTCAATGCGATAACAATACCTACCTCTGATCTTTCGCAAGGATACTACATCTGGAAAGTAGGACTAAACGGAAAAAGCAAAACCGGATCGTTTATAATTAACAGAATGACGAAATAAGACATCTAACTCTTTAAACTCCTATTCGGGAATTGATCCCTACAAATACATCTTCGCTTTTAATGCTTTAATATTTTCATCCGTAATATAATCATCATAATTCATTTGTTTATCGATAATTCCTTTAGGAGTCAATTCAATAACTCGATTACAAACCGTCTCAATAAATTCATGGTCATGTGATGACATAAGAATGATACCTTTAAAGCCTGTCAATGTATTGTTGAATGCCTGTATTGATTCCAAATCAAGATGATTGGTCGGCGAATCCAAAACCATTGCATTGGCATTCCGAAGCATCATACGGGCAATCATGCAACGCATTTTTTCTCCTCCCGAGATAACATCAGCTTGCTTAAAGATTTCTTCACCGGCAAATAACATTTTACCCAAAAATCCGCGAAGAAATATCTCGCTCGAATCGTCAGAAAATTGTGCTAGCCAATCAAGAAGATTTTTATCTGTCTGAAAGAAGTTGCTGTTGTCCATTGGCAAATAAGCCGTAGTGATGGTTTGTCCCCATGAATACGAACCTTTGTCGGGTTTCTGCACATCGTTGATTATATCAAATAAAGCGGTCATTGCCCTCGGATCGTGTGAAAGAAAAATAATCTTATCACCCTTTTCGACATTGAAACTAACATCTTTAAACAATAATGTTCCGTCGATGGTTTTACTTAATTCTTTTACTTCAAGAATCGTATTTCCCACTTCGCGTGAAGGCGTAAAGATGATGCCGGGATATTTACGTGTTGATGGTTTAATTTCTTCAAAATTAAGCTTCTCAATCATTTTTTTCCGGCTGGTGGTTTGTTTCGATTTAGCAACATTAGCACTAAACCGTGCGATGAATTCCAAAAGTTCTTTTTTCTTTTCTTCGGCTTTCTTATTTTGCGATTGTTGCTGACGTAGAGCTAACTGACTTGATTGATACCAGAAACTATAATTCCCTGCAAATTGTTCAATTTTACCAAAGTCAATATCAACAGTATGTGTACAAACAGAATCGAGGAAATGTCGATCATGCGATACAATAAGAATGGTGTGCTCAAAATTCGAAATATAATTTTCCAACCACATCACCGTATCAAGGTCTAGATCGTTGGTTGGTTCATCGAGTAACAGATTATCGGGTTGACCAAACAAAGCTTGTGCAAGAAGTACACGTACTTTTTCTTTACCACTCATATCTTTCATTAATGATTGATGCTTATCCTCCGTGATGCCAAGTCCACTAAGCAAACTTGCTGCATTACTTTCTGCATTCCAACCATCCATTGCTGCAAATTTCTCTTCAAGATCAGAAGCCAGCAGTCCATCTTCTTCAGAAAAATCGACTTTTGCATAAAGAACTTCCTTCGCCAAGGTTACTTTCCAAAGTTCTGTATGTCCCATTAAAACGGTGTTTAATACCGTACATTCGTCAAACTCATGGTGATTTTGTTTCAATACAGACAACCGTTCACCCGGTCCAAAACTGATATTTCCTTTTGTGGGCTCAAGGTCTCCACTCAATAATCGTAAAAACGTTGATTTCCCGGCACCATTGGCGCCAATAACACCATAACAGTTACCCGGATTGAATTTTATATTAACATCTTGAAATAATACTCTTTTACCAAATTGAATGGCAAGATTCGAAACTGTAATCATTTGTGTCTTTAATAATTTAAACTTTGGCAAAGGTAGCCTTTTTAAAAATAATGTACATCAAATAAATATCGAGTTTTTGAATGTATAGATAATGCTATCCATCAACAATTTTCAATATAACAATGTCATTTCGCTTGGTGTTATTATAGTCCTCATCGTCGATTCTTTTGATCAATTCCAATTTTTTGGGAAAGCAATTTTTTCATGTTACCTTTGTCTCGTACATTAAAAACTGATATAAATGATAAAAGCAGAAATTCATACCGCAAAAGGCTTAATGAAAGTTGAGTTTTTCGAAAAAGATGCACCAAATACGGTTGCTAATTTTGTAAAACTATCGAAAGATGGTTTCTATAATGGATTAACATTCCATCGTGTTATTCCCGATTTCGTTATTCAGGGAGGATGTCCTTTGGGAACTGGAGTTGGCGGACCAGGTTACAAAATTAAGTGCGAATTAGACGGCGGTAATCAATATCACGATCAAGGTGTATTATCAATGGCTCATGCAGGTCGCGATACGGGAGGTTCTCAGTTCTTTATTTGCCACAGTCGCAAAAACACCGCTCATCTTGATCGCCATCACACTTGTTTTGGAAAAGTCTATGAAGGTCTTGATGTCATTGACGCTATCCGTCAAGGTGATAAAATCGATAAAATTGTCATTATTGAAGAATAATAATTGACCCATTAAAACAGCAAAGGCTACTAATAAAGTAGCCTTTGTCGTTTTTAAAATTCACTATTAGTTGATGGGAATCAACTTCACGGGTTGAGGTTTCGCTTCCTCTTTTTTAGGTATCGATATATTTAAGATACCGTTAACATAATTGGCTGTTATTGCCTGAGCATCAACTTCTCCTTGTGGGAGAGTCAACGAACGGGAAAAGTTATGATACCAAAACTCTTTTCTTGAATATGAACCCTTTTCAGCGGTTTCTTCTTTCTTTTCATTTTTTTCTGAAGAAATTGTAAGCACATCATTTTCGACACTCACCTTGAAATCTTCTTTCGAAAAGCCTGGTGCCGCTACCGAAATTTCATATTCATTCCCCGTTTCTTTGATATTCAACATCGGGACAGCACTTTGACGACCAGCAGGTTGATACCATTGATCTCCTAAGATATCATTAAAAATAGCTCTTAACGCAGGAGATGCACCGTGATATAATTTTAAAGCTTCCATAATTGTATATTTAAAGGTTAATAACTATTAATTTTTTAACCTTACTTTCAACATATATTCCAACCAATAGAAACAAGTCAAAATGTCTTAACTACCTAAGCACCAAGTGACAATATGGCATTTTTACAATAAACAATCATCCTTTTTGACAGTAAAACCAGTATTACAGATCAATTATTAGATCATCAATCTTTTGTTTGTTGAGCAAATATGTTTTCAATCGTAGCTGTCCATCGCGATAAACCAATTCGCAAATGTGATGTTCTGATAATTGAACCTCGGTTTTATGGCAACCTTTCAAATTTTTATGTAATTCGCCACCAGCTCCACCGGTAATAATATACCAAGCTTTCTTTTGTTTAATCCTTTCATAAAGATGATTGTGACCTGAGAAAACCATTTTTACCCCATATAACTGCAATAATGGTACAATATCCTGCTGAAGATTTTTTTCATCTCCACTATGTTTTTCATTTGCACAGCCAAATGGTGGATGGTGAAAAATAGCAATAATAGCCGCAGATTTTGCCGACGCATTTGCCAGATCATCGGTAAGCCATTTAAATTGAGTCGATCCATCAGAGAGACTGTCGTTGCTATCAAGGACAATAAAATGCAACTTTGAAATATCTACTGAATAATATTTTTTACCATTTGGCGTAGATTCATATTTAAGGAAATTTGGACTATCGGTATCGTGATTCCCAACTGTTGGATAAAATTTTGCCTTATGCCTATACTTTGCAGACTCCTGATTAAAAGCAATCCACTCGTTTGTATCGGCAGCATTTTCAACAATATCGCCAACATGAAATACAGCGTCGGGATTAAGAGCTTCTACCAATTTACAAACATCGTGATGAACTTTATGATTCGATTGAGAATCACCATAAATAACAATCTTGATGGTTTTGTCATCATCATCCTTTGATGATGATGATGATGAACAAGCAATTAAAAGACAGACGACGGCAAATAATAAAATTCGTACAGCCGGAACATTTGTTTTATTTAATAAAATAGACATAATTCGTAAGTTAATATTTTAGCAAATGTATACATTTTCAGTTTGTAACATTAAAAATACAGAACAAAAGCTTTCTCTTTCCAACTATATTATTTTTCCGTACTTTTGAAAAAGAAATACATGCAAATGGATTTACAAAAAATAGAAGAATCATATAAAACGGTACCATATCAACAAAAACCCGATAATCTGACAGCTCAAGAATGGCAAGTAGCACTTCGCCGTCAATTTGCTGAACGACATCCGTTTGTGGTCGAAAACCTTGGAAATCATCCTGTTTTTAGTGATTTCAGAGTAACAAATCCAGAGAACAACAGTTGTTACAAAGTAGCAATTAGAAGCAGTAATTATGATTTGAATTTCTGTGAATGTATGGATTTTAAAACCAATGGTTTAGGAACATGCAAACACATTGAAGCAATCTTGTTGGCGATTAATACAAACCCGTCGCATAAGCACATTTTAAAATGTCACTTTCAGCCAAACTATTCATCGGTACATTTGAAATATGGAAATATCCGAGAAGTGAAGTTTCGCATTGGATATGAACACGAATCTGAATTTCTTGCATTAGCTACCAATTATTTTGATAATGATCTGACATTAAAACCCGAAGCTTTTGCACAATTCGAAACATTTGTAGAAAAAGCGGTTTCAATTCATCCATCGTTTCGATGTTATCCCGACGCAATGGAATATATTCTTTCGGTAAGAAGTCGCGAAATGAGACAACAAGGCATTTCGGCCGATAGCTCCGTTTTTTCATCCTTAATAAAAGCTGAACTATATGAATTCCAGAAGCAAGGCGTTTTATTTGCAGCCAATGCCGGACGATGTTTACTTGCCGACGACATGGGACTGGGCAAAACAATTCAAGCAATTGCAACAGCTCAACTATTGAAAAAGATTTGTAGAATTGGAAAAGTTGTGATTGTTTGTCCAACTTCGCTTAAATATCAATGGAAATCGGAGATAGAAAAATTTACAGATGAAAAAGTCTGGGTTATTGAAGGCAATGCCACAAAACGTTCATTACAATATGAAAATGACGATTCGTTTTACACCATTGTATCGTACAATATTTTATTGACAGATTTAGCCAAAGTGAACCAACTTGAATCCGATTTTATTATCTTGGATGAGGCTCAACGAATAAAAAATTTCAAGTCGAAAATTTCGAAACAAGTTAAACAGCTCCAGTCATCTTATGCTATGGTATTGACAGGTACTCCTCTCGAAAATAAGCTTGAAGATCTTTATAGCATTATGCAATTTGTCGATTCTTTTAGTCTTGGACCATTTTATCGTTTCATGGCAAGTCATCAGATTAAAGATGAAAAAGGTATAACAATTGGTTATCAGAAATTAAACGATATCGGAGAGAAACTTTCGAAAATTCTGCTTCGCCGGACTCGTTTACAAGTGCTTGACCAATTACCCGAACGAACAGTAAAAAATTTGCTGATACCAATAACCACAAAACAAATGCAGTTGCACAACGACTGCAAATGTGAAGTAGCTAAACTTATTGATAAATGGAAACGTAGTGGAACTCTTGCCGAAATTGATCGTCACAGACTTATAACTCAATTAAATTCCATGCGAATGCTGTGCGACAGCACCTATTTACTCGACCAGAAAACTCGCCATGAAACAAAAGTGGAAGAGACCTTGAATATAGTGGAAGAAATAATTGGGCAAGGAACTGAAAAAGTGGTTATTTTTAGTCAATGGGAACGAATGACAAGGCTTATTTCCTTGGAACTAGATAATCGGAATATTAAATACCAATATTTACATGGAAATATTCCGGGCAAAGATCGTGGTGAATTATTAAAAATATTTACCAATGACCAAAGCTACAAGGTTTTCCTTTCTACAGATGCCGGAAGTGTAGGATTGAATCTACAAACAGCCTCTTTATTAATAAACCTTGACATTCCTTGGAGTTCGGCAATATTGGAACAACGAATTTCACGAATTCACCGGCTGGGACAGAAAAAACAAATTACCGTAATAAATCTTATCGCAACAGGAACTATAGAGCAACGAATGCTTGATGTCATTGCCTTTAAAGATTCGTTGGCAAAAGGAGTTTTGGACAATGGCGACGATAGCGTTTTTATGGGTGAAAGTCGTTTCAAAACTTTTATTGGCGAAATTGAAAAAATAATAACCATCACAGCATCTGAAAATTCTGGGTCAATATCATCGGATGAAATTGAGCAACAAGAAATTAGATCGGAAAATACCATACAAGAACCAATGCAATTACATTTGTTTGATGATGAAGAATCAAATGACATTTTAAGAAAAGATTCGGTATTGACACAAAAAGAAATCGGTGAATTTGTAGATTCGGGCATAACCTTTTTCGACCATTTTGCCGAAATCATCTCCGATGAAAACAAACTCAATGAACTTTTAAATACAATTACCGAAACAGAAATTTCAACAGGTCAAACCTTTTTGAAAATACCAATAACTAATGAACATTTACATAAAAAAGGTCTAGCATTGCTGGCATCATTTATTTCAAACATTAAACCATAAGTATTATGACATTTCCTGAACTACTTTCCAATCCAGACACAATAACCCCGCTGATAAAACCAATGGGATTCTGCATTATCTCTTGCAAAATAATTGACGAATCGGAACCTGTTGGCTATATGTACCGTGAACGCGGTGATGAGGAAGAAGATAGTGGATGGCGATTCCTTTCAGGAAATGAAACCGAAGAATATCTGGACGATGAAGCCAATTACAAAGTAATAGCTGTCGATTTGGTTGCCACCTACGAACCATTGATTATTCCTCATTTAACCAGCAAATATGGAAATGAATTTGAACGATCGGAAGATGGACAAAGTTTTGTGAAGATGTAAAATCTCTTTCTGGGTTTAAACCTTTGGGAATTCATTTATTTTGCTATATTTGGAAAACATTTATTATAGGAAAATGAATTGCATTATCATTGACGACGACAATCTTTCCAGTAGATTAATTGAAGAATATATCCTCAAAACGGATGATTTAAAGCTCATTGGTTCATTTTTAAGTCCCAAAAAAGCTATTAAAAAGAATAGTCTATTGGAAAAAATAGATATTATTTTTCTCGACGTTGAATTTCCGGGAATGACAGGTTTTGATTTGCTTAAAAGCCTCGAAAAACCACCATCTATCATTATAATATCATCAAAAGGAACTTATGCCGTTGAAGCGTTTTCGTTCGAAGTTGTTGATTTTCTTTTAAAACCAATTTCCTATGAACGATTTTATAAGGCTATTCAGAAAACAATTAGCATAAACAAATCAAAAGAAGCTTCCGTTCAACAACTTTCCGATGAAGTGCTTTTTATAAAAAAGAACAATAATTCATTTGTCAAAATTAAATACAACGACATTTATTATATTGAAGCAATGGAGAATTACGCTTTAATAAAGACTAATTCTCATTCTTATACAATTCATCTATCCATGAAAACTATTGAAGAAAAGCTTCCTGCCAATATCTTTAAACGTATTCACCGATCTTATATCGTTAACCTTAAAAAAATTCATAGCATTGAAAAAGCAGAACTCTTTATCGAAAATAATCATTCATTGAAAGCCCTTCCTATTGGTAGATATTTCAAGAATCAGATCTTAAATGCAATAAATTCTATTTAGTCGCTCCTTAAGAACTCAAAATCAAACAATAATTATTTGAGAATAAGAAAAGGTATATTTGGAGAAGCCCATTTTTGAGCTTCTCCATTAATTTCTTTAAGTTCCAACCAATTGCTGCCATCA
>Ga0302296_1001582_pt1 | contig 16195 bp, 13 predicted proteins | sample III_Fen_N3_1_FD_194546 | JGI IMG/M metagenome (GOLD analysis project Ga0302296, IMG submission 194546) | Peat permafrost microbial communities from Stordalen Mire near Abisko, Sweden - III_Fen_N3_1 | ecosystem: Environmental > Terrestrial > Soil > Wetlands > Permafrost | place: Sweden: Abisko...
GTTTTCAAGAATGGTTTTTTCCAGTAGATTGTTATAAGGTGGATCCATAAAAATTACGTCTACCGGTTCATGAATAGAATCCATTGCAAACTGTGCATCCTGCTTTAAAATCACAGCCTGATCCAGGAATTTGGTAAAGGTAAGATTTTCATTGATACAGGTGATTGCTTCTTTTCCCTTTTCCACAAAATAACATTTTTTTGCGCCTCTGCTTAAGGCCTCTATGCCAATAGAACCACTTCCGCTGAACAAGTCAACAAATACACAGTCACCAAGATAGGGCTGAAGTACATTAAACAGAGTTTCTTTCACTCTGTCTGTGGTAGGTCTTGTTTCAAGACCTGTGGGTGCTTTTAAGGGTAAACTTCTTCTTGTCCCTGCGATTACTCTCATGGGTTCCTCTTTTCATAATAGAAAAATTAATGCCTAAGTTCTTACTTTTACGCCTTTGGTATCTCTTTTTCCTAATTTAATTTTGTTTAATTCCAATTTTTTGTTTTTGTACATCACATTTGTATCCACAGCATTCTGAGTATAGTATACTGCTTCAATCTCATCTTTGCCACTAAGCTTTATGCCTCTGACTCCAATTGCACTTTTTTTCTTTTCCGGAATTTCTTCAATAGCAAATCTCAGGAAAAATCCTTCAACGCTCTGCAATACGATATTACGTACATCCCTTAAAATCTGAATGCTGATGACGGTATCATTATCTAATAGCTTCGTAGCTGCAACTGTTCTTTTCAAAACATCAAATTCTCCGCCATCTACCACTTTTAGCATACCCTGTCTTGTGGCAAAGATAAGTCTGTAAAGATTTAAGTCAGACTGACTGGTTATCAGTATGATATTTTCTTTTGCAGTGCTGTAATTACTGATATTGTCAATAGGAACACCCTTGTCTCTGAATTTTCCAAAAGGCAGATCGCTGACTTTGATGGTGTGAAGCTGTCCCTGATCGGTGAAAAGGCATACCCTTCCGGTGTTTTTACACTGGATAACATATTTGTTCTCTGCATCAGCTGCTTCTTTATTTCTCTCATAAGCCTGAATATCTATAGTTTTTGAATAACCAAAGCGATCCATAAGAAAAATAATATCCATCTCTTCAATTTTCTTTTCTTCATAAACAGCAACTTCAGAGTTTTCAATTACGGTTTTTCTGGGTCTTCCAAACTCTTTTTTTATAGAATCCAGTTCATTCATAATGACCTGCGCCATGGAATCTCTTCTGGATAAAATATCTTCATAACGGTAAATGTTTTCCAATGTCGTTTCATGTTCTGCAAGCAATGCATTAATTTCCAGACCAATCAGCCTGTACAGACGCATTTCCAGTATGGCATTAGCCTGAACATCTGAAAACATAAGCTGCTGCGCCATAATTTTTGATTCCTTGCTTTTAAATCTTATTCCATCGGTATTTCCATCTACCAGGCAGGCTTTTGCCATTGTTCTGTCCGTGGAGCCTCTTAGAATCTCAATAATAAGGTCAATAACATTACAGGCTTTTATGAGACCCTCCTGAATTTCCCTTCGTTCCAGTTCACGTTTTAACAAATTATTGTATTTTCTTGTAGCTACTACAAACTGAAAATCCACACTGGATTTGATGATTTTCTTAATACCCATAATTTCAGGTCGCTGTTGGCTGATTGCAAGCATATTAACGCCAAAAGTATCTTCCAGTCTGGTTTTTTTATAAAGCATATTTTTAAAATTTTCCACATCTGCGTCTTTACGAAGTTCAATTACGATACGAATTCCGTCCTTTGAAGACTGATTGGAAATATCCACAATATCTGCTGTTTTTTTTGTTTCTGCAAGTGCTGCCACATCCATAAGGAATTTTGAAATATTCAGTCCTATCATAGGATAAGGGATTTCGGTAATTACCAGATTGGTCTTACCTAATTTACCTTTTTCTATTTCAACTTTACCCCTGACTTTGATCTTGCCGGTACCTGTCTCATAGATACTTAGCAGTTCATCCTGGTTAATGACAATTCCCCCAGTAGGAAAATCCGGACCCTTTATATATTTCATCAGTTCTCTGGTGGTAATGTTTTCGTCCTTCATATAGGCTTTTGTGGCATCTAATACTTCAACCAGATTATGAGGTGGAATGCTGGTTGCCATACCAACTGCGATTCCTTCGGCTCCATTCACTAAAAGGTTTGGAATTTTTACAGGTAAAACAGATGGTTCTCTTTCTGTTTCATCAAAATTGGGAATAAAATCTACTACATCCTTATCAAGATCTCCAAGGAATGCTTCCTGGGTAATCTTTTCCAGTCTGGCTTCTGTATAACGCATAGCTGCTGCGCCATCGCCCTCAATATTACCAAAATTTCCGTGTCCATCCACTAAAGGCAGACCTTTTTTAAAATCCTGACTCATAACTACCAGTGATTCATAAATAGAACTGTCACCATGTGGATGATATTTACCCATGGTATCACCAACGATACGGGCACTTTTACGATAAGGTCTGTCATATTTAATTCCAAGTTCGTACATATCATAAAGCGTTCTTCTCTGAACAGGCTTTAAACCATCCCTGACATCAGGAAGAGCTCTTGCTATTATTACACTCATAGCATAATCAATATAGGATTTCTGCATTACTTCAGAGTATTCGGTTTTAACAATTCTTTCTTCCATTATGCATCTCCTATACGTCTAGTTCTGCTTCTGCAGCATTTTCATAAATAAATTGTTTTCTTGGAGGTACTTCTGTGCCCATCAACATCTCTGTAACTTCTGAAGCCATTCTGGCATCTTCGATTTCAACCAGTTTTAACATTCTGGTTGCGGGATCAAGCGTAGTTTCCCAAAGTTGCCTTGCATCCATTTCTCCAAGACCTTTATACCGTTGTAACGTAAAACTTCCCTTATGGCTTTTTCTGTATTTATCCAGTGCTTTGTCATCATAAAGATAGCATTCTTCTCCTTTTTGAGGCATAGCCTTATAAAGAGGTGGCATAGCTATATAAACATGACCTTCAAAGATAAGTTCCGGCATAAATCGGTAAAAAAGGGTTAAAAGCAGGGTGCTGATATGTGCTCCATCCACGTCTGCATCGGCCATTATGACAATTTTATCATATCTTAGTTTACTGATATCAAAATCATTTCCATAGCCTTCTGAAAACCCACATCCAAAAGCATTAATCATTGTTTTTATTTCTGCGTTGGCAAGTACTTTGTCAATGCTGGCTTTTTCTACATTCAGAATTTTACCACGGATGGGAAGAATTGCCTGGTAGTTACGGTCTCTTGCGGTTTTGGCACTGCCTCCGGCCGAATCTCCTTCCACGATAAAAATTTCACACTTTGATGGGTCCCTGTTTTCACAATTTGCAAGTTTTCCATTGGAATCAAAAGAAAATCTTTGTTTTGTAAGCAGGTTTGTTTTGGCTTTTTCCTCAGTTTTACGGATTTTTGCAGCTTTTTCTGCACAACCGATTATATTTTTCAGGATTTCCAGATTACGGTCAAAATATCGTGTAATTTCTTCACCGGTTACTTTACTGACAATTTTTGCAGCATCCTGATTATCCAGCTTTGTTTTGGTCTGTCCTTCAAATCTTGGGTCCGGATGTTTAATAGAAATTACCGCAGTCATTCCGTTTCGTACGTCGGCTCCTGTAAAGTTAGCATCTTTTTCTTTTAAGATGTTAAGTTCTCTTGCATAGTTATTGATTACATTGGTAAACATAGTCTTAAATCCGGTAAGATGTGTACCACCCTCGGCATTATAGATATTATTGCAAAATCCAAGAACATTTTCATGAAATTCATTTACATACTGAAACGCAACTTCAACCGTAATTCCTTCACTTTCTCCAGTAAAGTAAATCGTGTTATGTATGGTTTCCTTTGTTTTATTCATGTCCTTGATAAATCCTGCGAGGCCTTCAGGTTCATGAAATTCTATTCTTTCCAACTGGTCTTTTCTAAGATCTTCAAACTGTATTGTCAAAGTTGGATTCAGATAGGCAGTTTCGTGTAAACGGCTTTTTACTTCATCCTCTTTAAATCTGGTTTTATCAAAAATCGTATCATCCGGTAAAAAATTAATGGTAGTTCCTGTTTCTTTTGTTTTTCCAATAACAGGAAGAAGTCCTTTTTCAAGTTCAATTGCAGGATTTCCTCTGGAATATCTGTCTTCATAAATAAATCCACCTGTTTTTACCTGCACTGTGAGCTTTTCTGACAGGGCATTAACTACAGAAGATCCTACTCCGTGGAGTCCACCACTGGTTTTATAGGAATTATTATCAAATTTTCCACCTGCATGTAGCGTAGTAAAAACAAGTCTTTCTGCACTCATACCTTTTTCATGCATGCCTACAGGAATTCCTCGTCCATTATCTGAAACAGTAGCTGATCCATCTTCCTCCAGCGTAACTGTTATTTTGTTGCAAAAACCAGCAAGATGTTCGTCTACCGCATTATCTACGATTTCATAAATTAGATGATTCAGCCCTTTTGTGGAAATACTGCCGATGTACATACCCGGTCTTTTTCTTACAGCTTCCAGCCCTTCAAGCACGGTAATGCTGCTTGCATCATAAGTGTTTGTAACTCCCATAAAGAACAACCTTTCTGACTTAAATTATTTTCCCAGAATCCCCCATGAGTACTGGAAAAAGTCACGTTTTACTTTTCATTTCTGATATTTTCAGAAAAAATCTCAGTGTTTATTATAACATACGTTCTATTTATTTGAAAGAAAAAAATACATGATATGGTGTTAATGCTCAATGGTTCACCATATCATGTATATTAAATTTTGAAATACAAATCAATTATATAGATCAGCAAGTTGCTTCATAGCAACTCATTTTTTTACAGCAGGCAATAGCCAGTGCCCCTGGTCCTAAATGGCAGGCTACACTTAATGATAAGTGATCCACAAAGATTTCATAGCCATCAAATTCCACGCTTAGTTCTTTTCTCAATACTTCAGCAGCTTCTTCACTATTGGTATGTGCTATCTGAATCCAGATATTTTTTTTATCATGAAATCCACCAAACCGGTTAATGATATCATTTTTGATAGCGGTTAACATTAGCGTTTTCCCTTGAGCTGATGTTCTTGCTTTGGCAAAAGCATCCAGTTTTTCTCCCTGGAGCTGTAAAATTGGTTTGATTTTTAAAATTGTACCCAGCGCGGCAGCAGTAGATGTTATTCTTCCGCCCTTTTTCAGATAATATAAAGTATCCAGCATAATATAAATACTGGAGTTATATTTATCCTCTTCCAGCATTTGTTTTATTTCAAATGCATTATGTCCTCTTTTAACAAGCATCAGTGCATCCAGAACGGACTGTCTCTGGGTTACTGAGATTCTCTGATTATTTACTACAACGACTTTTCCATCAAAATCCTGGGCCAGCATAAAAGCACTCTCACAGGATCCGCTTAGTCCGCTGCTCATAGGAATATGTACTATCTCATCATATTCACTAAGCAAATTCTCCCATAAATCTCTTACATCAGCAGGTGATGGCTGGCTTGTTCTGATATCCACATCACTGGCAAGTTTTTGGTAAAATTCCTCATTGCTTAAAGTGATATCCTCATAAAATGTTTCCTCATTTATCATAAATGGCATTGGCAAAACAGAGATTCCCAATAAGCTGGCCTGATCCTGCGTAATTCCACTGTTGCTGTCTGTAACAACTGCAATTTTTGACATAACGTTACCCCTAACTATCTAGTTTTAAATAAAATGTTGAAAAAACCATATGTCTATCTTACTTTTAGATACTCTTAAAGTCAACGTTAATTGACTGTATTTCCTTTAATTTAATATTTAGCAACTGGTTTTCTTCACTTTCAAGGTAAGGATCTTCTTCCTGTATATTGTCAGCACACTGACTGGCATTTTTTAAGATACCTGCATCCGTAAATACATCACCAATTCTGAAATTCATGATTCCACTTTGACGAATTCCAAAAAGATCTCCCGGTCCCCTTAGCTTCATATCTTCTTCCGCAATAAAAAAACCATCATTTGACTTGTTAAGTATATTAAGCCGTTCAACCTTATCCCCATTATCAGATCCACTAACAAAGATGCAATATGACTGGCTGTCGCCTCTTCCCACCCGGCCCCTTAACTGGTGAAGCTGTGCAAGTCCAAACCGCTCTGCGTTTTCTACCATCATGACTGTAGCATTTGGTACATTAACCCCAACTTCAATAACAGTAGTAGATACCAGAATATCAAAAAAGTTGTTGGAAAAGTCCTCCATGATTTTGTTTTTTTCTTTTGAAGGCATTTGACCATGAAGACTCGCAATTCTAATGGATTCTGGAAATATACTCTTTAATTTATCCGTATATTCCAGAACATTTTCCACGCCTTCAAGTTCGCCTTCTTCTACCATAGGACAGACCACATAGATCTGATGACCCTTTAATATCTCTGCCTCCATAAATTCATAAGCTTTTTTTCGATATCCTGTATTTACAACTGCATTTTTAATAGGCAATCTGTTTGATGGCAGTTCATCCACAAGGGATATTTTTAAGTCCCCATAAATAATAATTGCCAGGGTTCTTGGAATGGGAGTCGCACTCATTACGAGAACGTGTACATTTTCTCCCTTGTTTGCAAAGCACTCCCTCTGGCGAACTCCAAACCGGTGTTGTTCATCCGTTACTACCAGACTGAGATTTTTATAGATTACTTTTTCCTGAATGAGTGCATGGGTACCGATAATCAGATTTGCCTCTCCTGATTCAATCTTTTTATAGATCTCCTTCTTATCTTTGGCAGATACCGACCCTGTCAGAAGCACTGGTTTAAAAGGAATATGATATTGTTTTATAAGATGATTTACACTTTCAAAATGCTGGGCCGCTAAAACTTCTGTAGGCGCCATAAGTGCTCCCTGAAAACCATTGACAGTTATCATTAGTAATGCTAAAAGTGCAAGGATTGTTTTTCCACTGCCTACATCACCCTGAACCAATCTGTTCATAACGTATTTCCCCTGAAGATCTTCCGATATCTCGTTCCAGGTTCGAAGTTGTGCCTTTGTCAGCTTATAAGGCAGGCTTTCTATAAGTCTTGTTGTTTCCGCAACAGGAAATAAGGTGTAACCTGTTTCAATAAGTTGTGTATGTTCTTTTAAAGTTCTGATGTTCATTAAAAAAAAGAAAAATTCATCAAAAACCAGACGTTTTCTGGCTGAAATCACAGCTTCCATACTACCTGGAAAATGAATTTTTTCAATTGCAGTTTTGATATCTTCAAGCTGATATTGTTCTTTTATATTTGTTGGCAGATATTCTGTTATTTCACAGTTCATTGCCTGTTTTATTGCTTTTCGAATTGTTTTATTCGTTAAGCCTATGGTTGTGGAATAAACCGGCATGAGAACATTTCTGTATTCTTCATATTCTGTTTCATGAAATATAGTAGGATTTTCCATACAAAGGTTTTTGCCTTTTTCTTGGACTATTCCTCTGAAAATATATTTTTTTCCTTTTTGAAGGATATTTTTTATATAGGGCTTATTAAAAAAAGTCAGTTGCAGTTTTCCTGTTTCATCACCAGCAAAAAGTGTAGTGACTGTGATTCTTCCAAATTTTCGGGAGGAAATATTCCCTATCACAAAGGCACCAATGGCATTAACATTTTTTAACTGTGCTGCTGAAATCACCACGGTATCTTCATATTTTTCATAATCTCTGGGATAATAAAAAAGCAGATCCTCCAATGTATTAATATTTAATTTATGAAATAATTCTGCCGTTTTTTCTCCGATACCCTTTAAAGAAGTAATCTGTCCTGATTTTTCCACCCTAAATGCCCCCATTTGGATTCTAAAATAGGACGACTTTCATCGTCCTATCTCTTGAAAATGAAACATTATTCTGCTGAAATAATATAATAATAGATTGGCTGTCCGCCGTACTGAAGTTCAATGTCACAGGAAGGATATTTTTCTTCCAGTTGGCTTTTTATGTTCTCCGCATCTTCTTCAGTTACATCTGCTCCATAATAAATACTGATTAATTCATCATCTTCATCAATAATGTCATTGGCAAGTTCTAAGGTAATAGCTTCCATATCGGTTCCTACTGACAGAATGCTCTTATCACCGATACCCATAAAATCGCCCTGATTAATAACTTTATCATCAATAACAGTGTCTCTTACTGCATAAGTTACCTGCCCGGTTTTTACATTTGCAATTTCACGTTCCATTGCAGCACGATTTTCTTCACCTGATAAATCAGGTATAAAATTAATGACTGCAGTAATTCCCTGTGGAACTGTTTTGGTTGGAATTACAATGATTTCTTTACCTTCAACCAGATATTTTGCCTGATTTGCCGCCAGAATAATATTACTGTTATTTGGCAGGATAAAAATTGTATCTGCATTGATATTATTAATGGCATTTACCATGTCTTCCGTGCTTGGATTCATGGTCTGTCCACCTTCAATAATATAATCCACACCCAGACCTTTAAAGATTTCGTTAATTCCTTTTCCCACACTGACAGCAATAAATCCAAAAGGTTTCTTTTCAGCAGGCTCATTTTGAATAGCTTCCTGTTTCTCAGCCATCTTAATGATTTTTTCCTGATGTTCCAGTCTCATGTTATCAATCTTGAGATTAGATAATGCACCATATTTCAAAGCATTCTGAATAGCAAGTCCTGGGTCATTGGTGTGAACATGGACTTTTACCACATCCTCATCGGCAACTACCACAATTGAATCTCCAATGGATTCCAAAAACTCCTTAAAATCCAGTTCATGTTTTACATTAAAAGTTTTATTTGTAAGAATGATAAATTCTGTACAATAACCAAACTTAATTTCATCATCTTCCTTGGCTTCCATATTCGAAACCATGGTAGAAGCAACCGGTTTGAAATCAGTTACAATAGTGTAATCAATTTCTTTACCAAGAAACGCATCATAAGCTCCTCTTACGACTTCCATTAATCCCTGTCCGCCTGAGTCTACAACGCCTGCCTGCTTTAATACCGGAAGAAGGTCTGGAGTTATACTTAATACATAATCTCCATGTTTAATTACTTCTTCAAAAAATACTTCAAAATCAGTGACACCGCTTTCATCCAATTCCACGGCTTTATCTTTCATTCCTCTTGCAACAGTCAAAATAGTTCCTTCTTTGGGCTTCATAACCGCTTTATATGCAGTCTCAACAGCTTTATCCATTGCAAGTGTTATTAAAGAAACACTTATTTTTTCATACTCACTAATACTTTTTGTAAAACCTCTGAATAACTGGGATAAAATAACCCCTGAATTACCTCTTGCTCCACGTAAAGAACCAGAAGAGATTGCTTTTGCCAGAACAGGCATGGTAATATCTTCCAATAAACTTACTTCTTTCGCTGCGGCCATAATGGTCAATGTCATGTTGGTACCAGTATCGCCATCAGGAAAAACGTTCAGCTCATTAATCCATTCTTTTTTAGATTCTAAGTTTTTCGCACCTGCTAAGAACATCTTTGATAGTGTTTTAGCGTCGATTGTTTTTACCACAACAAAATCCTCCTTAATCAATCACTCTAACACCCTCAACAAAGATGTTGATCTTTTCAATTTCTAAACCTGTAAATTTTTCAACTTTATACTTTACATTGCTGATTAAATTATCAGCCACCGCAATAATGCTTACACCATAGGAAATAATCACGTTAAAATTCAAAGTCAGTTTATTATTTGTAATTTCTACCGATATTCCATGTGTGATAGACTCTTTTTTTAATAACCTTACAAGTCCATCTTTCATATTGACGCTTGCCATTCCTACAATACCAAAGCACTCTACCGCTACGCTTCCTGCATATTGTGCAATTACCTCATTATCAATTTCGATGTTCCCAATGTGGGTATTCATTGATCCGTTCATGTCTACCTCCTTAATTTCATCTCATATATAGATGACATTATAACCTCTTTTCACCAAAAATGAAATAACAAACATTTAAATTCTATTCTAAAGTAATAAAAATTGCAATGAAAAAGTAAATTGTATATTTTATTCATAAAAATAATTTTTTACTTGCATTCTAAGTTTATTTCTGATATCATACTCATGTTGTATGTCCAAGGACAAATTTTATATTAGGAGGTGCTAATATATGGCAAAATGTGAAATTTGTGGTAAAGGCGTTCATTTTGGAAACGCAGTCAGCCATTCTCATAGAAGATCCAATCATATTTGGAATTCAAACGTAAAAAGCGTAAGATGTAAAGTTAATGGAGCTGCTAAGAAAATGCATGTTTGCACAAGCTGCTTGAAATCAGGCAATGTTGAAAGAGCTTAATTTTTAAACTGATTGATGCGTTACGCAATCGAATAATTAGAGAACTATCCACAAGGATGGTTCTTTTTTTATGCTTACCCTATTACTTTCTAATGAATTAAAAAAGCAGGCTGTTGCTTCTGATACCATAATCTTTTATGGTTTCTCAGCTTTGCCCGCTCATGCCTGTTTATTATAATCAAATATTTTTCGTAATGATTCATATTCTTTATTTATTTTCTGTATGGTATTAGTGTCTCCACACATATTATCAGGGTGATATATCTTTAATAAGTCCTTGTATCTTTTTCTTAAAGATAATAGGCTGTTTACACCACCAAAATACATGGAATGATTGTCGTAAAAAATCTCATCTTCCGCTTTGCTTAAACGATCTTTTCTGGCCTGAATCAGTAATTTTTCTTTTTCAAGTTTTCTTTTATCAATATCCAACTGTTTAAAAGCATCTTTCAAAACATCAAGTTTCTTCTGAAAATACAGCTCTTCCTGTTCCAGACGTTTCTTACGTTCTTCCATAATTATTTTTTCATGCTGTACCCGGACATTTTCCTTGAAAAGGAATCGTTTCATTTCATCAAGTGCTTTTTTTGAGTTCTTATCTGGCAACTCATTAAAATCAATAATTTCACCTGTTATTTCTTCTTCCAAATAATCCATAATAACTCCATACAGTGATTTAACAAAACTATTTATATAGCTTATTAATTCCGTTTATTATTTATTTTTTTGGGAAAGCGATATCTACTGCTTCGTCATCGCTTACTTCCGCCTTTTCCTTTTTGGTAGAAAATTTTTCAATAATATCCGGTATCATATCAAGAACTTTTGTTACGCTATCCTGATTTTTGATATTCACCAGTTTTGCGGAACCATTTTTAATAACAAGGACAGCACTAGGTGACATCTTTCCAGACATACCACCAAACCCACCATTCTTTTTATCATTTGTTGATGCTCCGGCACCCACTCCAAACGTTACATCCACTAAAGGTAATATTATGGTATCCCCTACCTGCGTAGCTTCTCCAACAACCGTTTTTGTGGAAAGAAAACTTTCCATACCCTTCATCAGTGAATCTACTACAGCTCCAAAACTATTATCAGCCATTATTTCTCCTCCTTTTTAAGTAGCCTTACGAAGGCTCTTAAATTCTTATCAAAATATAATTTGCATGCGACTATAACCAGGACTGCGATTGTAATATGACCCCGCAGATATATCTTTCCTCTAAAAACTTCTTCATCAAAATATGGTGTTATTCTTATATGATTTTCAAAAACCGGATATAGCATACCTGCTATTCCAAGTATTTTACCTGTGGAAGCAGGATCTCCCATCCCTATCTCCAAGGCAATCTCAAGCTTTCTGGGTTTTATACTCTTTAAAATCTTAAAGATGCTTTTTTTAACTTTTTTTACTGATTTTGTTCCAAGTTCACTTTGAAGCAGGTCTTTATAATAAGTTACATCATTTCCCACTTTTTTAAGTTTATCACATATGTCCTGAAATTTGAACTTAATATTTTTTAAAATCTCGGTGAGTTTTAAATATAGCGTTTTTATTTTGTTGAAAAATTTCAATGGTTTAGGGTTATTCTGACTTTGAGGGTCTTCATTGCTACTTTCTTTGGTGTTATATTCTTCTGCTTTTATATTCTCTGACTGAGTTTCATCAGCTTCTTTTTTGTCGAATTCGTTCTTATGTACTACTTTATCTACTTCTTTATCTACGTCTTTATCTACTTGTTTAATTTCTTTTTCTTCTACAATATATAACTCTTTCGCATTTTTTATTGTTTCTTCCCGCAGGGTATAAATTCCCGGTTTAACATCATCTGGATTATCCATGTTGGGTTCGATTACAGTGGGGGAGGGGATATCTGTTTTTAATATTTCTGCTGTTTTCAGAATTTCGTTGTCTTCTTTTGTTTTGTCTTTTGTTTTGTCTTTTGTTTTGATATTAGTCTTGTCTTTGATTTTATCTTTTTTTACTTTTCGTTTTCTAACAGGTTTCTCTGGTTTTTCTTTATCAGAAAACAGTGTGAAGCCTGCGATTTTTAGTCCATATTCCAGGTGTTTCTCATAACTTGCTTTAATACTGATTAGATGTAGAAACCAGGTCACCTTAATATATCCTTTGATATCATCTTCCTTTGAACCAATCGCTTTATAGCGAATTGGCACAAATAAAACAGATAATAAGATAAAAAGCAGTACTAAGAAAACACTTAATAAAATCCATCCTATTACTTTTAATATCATAAGTAAAATACTCAGCATAATCTCACCATTCAAACTTTTCATAGTTTAAGGACTCTTTAAAATTAAATGTTCCTGTTTTATTATAATATTCCATCACTATCTTTTCTACCAGTGCAAGTGCTTCATCATAACCATTTGCGATTCCAATAATATAGGGGGGATTTTCTTTGTAATATATCTGCTTCAAAAAACCAGCATGAATGATTTCAAGCAGATCATTTCCCTTTGCTGGCGTAATAATGTAGATATTCAACTGTCCTGCATTTTTCTTTAATTTTTTTATTATTTTTTCCGGTTTTTTTATGGAATCTCCCACATAAAGCTGATCATAAAATTGTATTTTTCGTTTTTTCATTTCAACTCCACTTAGTGTTTTGGGCATTTCAGAATTGGCATATTATCCGTTCATACTACAGACTGCGAATATATAAAACTGCTTGAAATCATCATATCATATTTATTCTAAAAACGATAGTTTCACATGAAATTTATTGACAATAACTTAGAATACCATATACTAATATTAGATTTATATGAATAAAAAGGGGAAGGTACGCCTATATGAAATCAATAGCCCGTATGTCGTTAAAACCAGGTATGGAAATAGCGGAAAATGTTTATTCATACGATAATAAGCTGATTCTTAAAAAAGATACCATTCTAGAAGCCGCTGACATTAAAAAATTAGCTATATATTCCATCGTCTGTATTTCAATAAAAGATGCCGAGGACTATGCAACAACACATTTCGAAAAACTTCGTTTAACTAATGCTTTTCAGAATTTTGAACGAGTTTATAAAAATAACCTAAATGTTTTCAAATTCATGACTAACAATCTTATTACAAAAGGCACTCCTATTAATATGGAATCTCTGATGCTACTTCATAACAATGTAAGAGCCTGTGCTACGTCAGGAGAACAGCTGCTGGATATGCTTTATAATATGCTCCCCAGCGAAGATGATATGACTTATGTACATTGCTTTAACTCAGCACTTGTCTGTAATGTCTTTGGTCAGTGGCTGTGCATTTCAAAAGAAGATATCGTTACGCTGACACTCTGTGGTTTTTTCTATGATATTGGAAAAATGAAATTGCCAAATAATCTGATATGGAAACCCGGAAAATTAACTGATCTGGAATATGACTGGATAAAAACTCATACTGATTTAGGTTATGATATTTTAAAAAACAGTGGTTTAAATTCTCATATTCTTAATTGTGCATTAATGCATCATGAAAGATGTGATGGATCCGGCTATCCTAACCATTTAACTGAAGACAAAATTGATTTTTTCTCAAAATGTATTAGTATTGTAGACAGTTATGAAGCAATGACTTCCGCCCGTATTTACAGAACCTCATTAAATCCATTTCAGATAATCAATGATTTTGAAAATAAAGGTTTGGAAAAATATAGTATTTATATCATAAAACCCATTTTGGAACATATCGCAAACAATCAACTGGGTAAAACGGTCCGCTTATCTGATGATACTATAGGTGAAGTTATTTATATAAATAAAGATGCTCTTGCTTATCCTTTGATTAAGGTTAACAATACAGTAATAGATTTATCCTTAAAAAAAGATATTGATATCAAATATATGCTCTAAAATATTAAGAGGAATAAAAAAAGACTTTTCAGTCTTTTTTTATTCCTCTTTTGTACCCCAGGAATTATTTTTTTTCATTTCAAGATATTCATTATATGCTTTTTCCAATATCTGCTTCTCATTGGTAAATTTCAATAAATGATATGCCTCGTGATACTTATAAAAACCGGAATCCACAAAAAATTCCTCACGTTGCGGTTTGCTGTAGTAACTGTCTGTCATCATCAGATACCAGTGAACTTCTTTCTCAACTATATCTTCAGGTACATTAAAAGTATATTCGCTTTTTCCCACATATTTTACTATGTTTGCTTTTGCGCCTGATTCCTCTAACACTTCCCTTAATGCAGTATCTGTAAATTCCTCGTTTTTTTCTACAGTTCCTTTTGGCAATACCCATCCTTCATACTTGTTTTTATAATTTTTATACAAAAGTAGTATTTTGCCTCGAAAAATAACCACACCGCCGCAGCTTGTTGCTTCAATCATGCAATGCCTCCTATTTTCTGGTGGGTGATACGCTGCAATAAGTATAAACTATTTAAATTTAAGGTGCAAGGCTAAAATACGCGTCCATTACTTCCTTGGCAATTGGAACAGCCGCCTCTCCACCGATTCCACCGCCTTCTACCACTACAGTAACAACAATCTCAGGATTATCATAAGGTGCAAAACCTGTGAACCATGCATGGCTTTCTTTTCCACTGGTATATTCAGCAGAGCCTGTTTTTCCAGCCGCCGTATAATCCTGACCCGATAACTTTGTTGCCGTTCCATCTTCTACAACCGCTAACATCAGCTGTTTTAAAATCGTACTTTCTTCTGTTGTCATAATCTGACGATATTCACTTTTTTTATATTGTTTGATAACGGTTTTATTTGCTGTTTCAATATAATCAATAAGATAAGGCTTCATAACCACACCCTGGTTTGCTATGGCCGCGGTAATCATTGCCATATGCATTGGTGTAACTAATGTTTCCCCTTGCCCGATTACAGATTGTAAAATCTCATCTGTTGTTGACTTTGATGTTACAAGACACTGACTTTTTTTATAGCTCATATTAAGTGGAAGCGTTTCATTAAACATACATTCTTCCAATGTTTTTGAAAACTTGTCCATATCCAGCATCAGACCAATGTTAGCAAAGGATGAATTACAGGATTTTGCAAAGGACTGTGTAAAATCAACTACTCCATGGCTCTTATTATGATAGCAGTCTATTACGCTTCCCTTATACTCAAATTTTCCAGTACAGTCAAATGTATAATTACTGATATCGTTATTATATTCCTTCAAATATTCCAAAGCTGTTAATATTTTAAAAACAGAACCCGGAGGGTATACTCCCTGGGTTGCCCTGTTTACCAGAACTCCATTTCCCTTTGTATTGTCAGCCGAATCTTCTGCAATCAGGTCATCCCAAATACTATCAATTTGATTTGGATCAAAATCAGGTTTTGAAACCATAGCATATATCTGCCCAGTTTGTGGATTCATGGCTATAACAGCCCCTTTTTCATCTCCCAGAGCATCATACGCAGCTTGTTGGAGTGTAGTGTTTAATGTAGTAACTATATTATCCGCAGGATCCATTTTTTCATTTAAATCATTTTGTAATTTATTCAATTCCGAAATACTGGATCTAACCAGATAGTAATTTGCCATATCCTCTAGGCCACTTCGCCCTTTAGTAGAAAACCCTACAACATGAGCAAAAACTTCACTATAAGGATAACTTCTGGTTTTATTTCCAGCATCGTCCACCTGGGTCTGAGCCAGTATCTGCCCATCTGCCGAATAAATATTTCCTCTGATATTAATTTGCTCCAGTAACTCCTGCCGTCCATTATAATCATTATCCAGTATTTTAGGACTTTCTATTTGGATAAAGTAAATAAGATAGCCTATTAAAAATACAAAAATACCTATAAAAAAATACATAACAAAACTGATATGCTTATTATTTTTGATTATAC
>Ga0302296_1001584_pt1 | contig 16185 bp, 11 predicted proteins | sample III_Fen_N3_1_FD_194546 | JGI IMG/M metagenome (GOLD analysis project Ga0302296, IMG submission 194546) | Peat permafrost microbial communities from Stordalen Mire near Abisko, Sweden - III_Fen_N3_1 | ecosystem: Environmental > Terrestrial > Soil > Wetlands > Permafrost | place: Sweden: Abisko...
CAGTTCTGTTTTAAAAATTCGGAAAATACAATACTGCCCGATACCGAAGGATAGAATTGATAGTCTCTCTTGACTCTTACCAGATTCGAGAACCAGTCGGTCCTTCCCGTAGCATTAAGATAAAAAGTAGAGTTATACGAAACTTCTGCCACTCCGTAAAGCGAATTCGTCCTGCTATTGCCATAAGAAGGATTACCCGGAGTTTTGCTTGTAGCATTAGCTATCGAGAAAAAATCACGGACAATAAAACTCGAACCGCTTAAGCTTACCCCATTGCTCTCCTCCCTGCGAGTGTTTCCACCAAAGTTTGCATTTGTCGTAAATTTACCGAACCGTTTATTATAGCCCAAAAGGAATTCGGCATTTATGCTATTTGACCAATTGCTACCTCTGCTGTAGCTTCCCCTATATGTACCGTCACTATTCTTCGGGTTGCTTACACCTATACCCGCCGGAACTTTTTCTTCGGTAGCGGAAGATGAACTGTTGTAGTTGTACCTGCCCTGAATATACAGCCAGTCAGTAAAATCGTAACGTAATGTGCCGGTTGCCAATAAATTATTGGCGTCACGAAGATTTTGATAACCTGCTAACACAGCATAATATGGGTTCAGAAGCGTACCCTGAAAGCCCGAAGTTACCCTTTCGGTAGTTGTTGCTGGGTCGATTGCAATTGCTGGATCTCTGAATTTTTCTAACGGAATACTCATGGACATACGGGTAAGGAAGTTCATTGAACCAGTGCCCTGTCCCCCTGTATTCGGTGGATTAATGCGATTTTCTTTGGAATAGTTAACACTAAGAGAAAAATTGAGTTTTGGTAAAATTTTTTGATTAAGATTAAGGTTCACAACGTGTCTCTGGTACTCGTTGTCCGGTTCAAGACCTTGGTCTTTAGCATTCGAATAAGAAAACCTGAACCTGTTGCCACCAGTGCCACCCGACATTGCTATGGTATTCGTAAGCGTTGTTCCTGTTCTGTAGTACTCCTTAACCCTTGGTCCAATAAATGAATAAGGAATTTCGGATCCATCAAAAGTAATAAATGGTTTTCCATCATACGGAGCACCCCATGACTGACCAGCGCTATTTATTGCATCTGACTTAGTAACAGGTCTTTTCCCTGAAGTTCCCTGTCCAAATAAATTCTGGTAATCGTATAAATCCAGCATTTCTTGTGCCTGCACGTTTGAAGTAAACTCAAGACCGATTCCCTGTCCTGCCCCCGATTTTGTAGTAATAAGAATAGCCCCGTTTGACGCACGCGAACCGTAAAGAGCTGCTGCAGTAGCACCCCTTAATACTACCATCTCTTCAATGTCATCAGGATTAATGCGGTTAAAATCATTACCTTGGTCGCGGCCAATACCACTATTACCTCCGCCTGCCGTACCCATAGGAAGACCGTTAACAACAAGAAGTGGACTACCACTTCCGCGCAAATTAATAGCCACACTACCGCCAGCTCCGGAGGTAGGTACATTGATGTTCAACCCTGCAACCCTGCCATCGAGCGATTGCGCGGCATTAAGTGCCTTGTTTTCCATCAAAACGTCATTTTTTACAGATGTTACCGCATAACCAAGACTCTTGGATTCTCTTGAAATACCAAGTGCAGTAACCACGACTTCTTTCAACTCTTCAGTTGATTCCTTAAGAGAAATGTTGATCGTTGTTTGCGATCCAACCTGAACTTCCTGAGGCTCGAAACTAATAAATGAAAATTGTAAAATTGCCTGACCATTAGGCACCGAAATGGAAAATTTTCCACCAGCATCAGTAGCAGTCCCGATAGTTGTACCCTTAACAACAACAGAGACACCTGGAAGCGGTGCATTGTCGGTTGAGGTAACCGAACCGGTTACTCTTTGCTGAGCAAAAACAACCTGTAAACCTGCGAAAAGCAGGAGCACAAGAAAAACTGTTAGTCTTCTCATAGTTGATAATTTAAGTTTAATAGTTAGTTAATGCATATAAAAGAATAATTGTGCAGTATTCAACAAAACAGGATTGTCTAAACTACACCAAGTCTCCTTTTATATTTGATTTTGCTCTAAAATACCAACTTTTTTGTTAATAACAAATTTTTTGTTATTTCTTGTTAATGATATAAATCAACAAATTAAATTTAATGATTTAATAAAATAAGCTATGATTTTGGTAGTGATATGATAATCAAAGAAGTGCTAAATATTTATTTGGAAATTTAGAAGAAGCAGAAGTCGAAAAATTCCAATTAAAGGTCGATTTTTTAGAAAATTTACGACCAATTATATGAATTACATTTCAGAACGTTTATACCCTAATTTAATTTCAAGAAATTATTTAAACGGATGAAATATCTTCAGTTTTTCATTCATTGTAAAAAAATGTTGGGGGATAGCTTCAGTAGCTATCCCCCAAATATTTTTATTGACATACTATATTTTAATAGTGTCTTAAGATAGTGATCAATAATCAGAATAATCTATCGAATAACCCTGGCACTGCCGCCTTTCATTACTGTTTCAGCTTCTGCTCTGGTTGCCCAGTTCCAGTCGCCCATGAATCCATGACACAATGCAGAATAAGCTGCTGAAAATTCTATCATTTCCTGAGGATCTCTTCCCTCAAGCATTGAACAGATAAGTGCTGATGCAAAACTATCTCCACCACCGGTTCTATCCCAAACTTCAAGGTTCTCATATTTTCTTGAAGAATAGAAGTTGCCTTTATACAACATAACAGTTTGCCAATCATTCAAAAGAGCTGTCTTAACATGTCTCAACGTTGTACCTACCACCTGAACATTAGGATATTTTTTAACTACCTGTTGAGCAACTGATTTATAGTTTTCAGGATCGAGATCTGAATAAGCAGCAGTAGCACCTTCGGCTTTAATTCCTAACATTTTTTCAAAATCCTCTTCGTTGCCAATAATTACGTCAACATAAGGCATTACTTCTTTCATAACTTCCTTTGCTCTTTCCGATGTCCAAAGGGTTGATCTGAAATTCAGGTCAAAACTGGTAGTTACACCAAGTTTCTTTGCAATCTTCAAAGATGTTACAGCTTCGGCAGCTGCATTATCAGAAATTGCAGTAGTGATTCCGGTAGTATGAAACCATCTTGTCTGTGCCAGCGTTTTTTCCCAGTCGATATCGCCAGGTTTGATCAGACTGATAGCAGAATGAGCCCTGTCATAGATTTGTTTACTTGCCCTTGGTCCAATTCCTACTTCGAGGTAGCATAAACCATTTCTTACTGTACCTTTTCCATCGAATGGGAGAAGCACAACACCTGACATGTCAACTCCATGTTCCCGACCTTTGTTAATGATATACTGTCCCGACCAGATATCAACAAGTTTTGACACCCAGGCAGTTTTAAGACCAAGCTTTGAAACATTAACAGAACAATTCAATTCAGCTGCCGCAATTGCAACATGTAGGTGAGAAGATTGTTCGAGTCTGGCATGATCAGGTGCTGTAAACCTAACCATTGCCTCACCAAATCCAATCAAATCGTATTTTTTATCTGTACTCATGATTTTTCAATTAAGATTTAATATTAAAGGTTTAGACCTTTTCTGTTAAAAATAGACTTTGGCATTCTGCCTTCAAGAACATCTACAATTCCTGAAGCTGCTTCACAGGCAACCCTGACAGTACATTCAGCAGTAAGTGCTGCAGTATGCGGGCTAACTATAGTTTTTGGGTTCTGTAAAAATACCTCACCATCAACCGGAGGCTCATTAGCAAGAACATCAAAACCTGCTCCGGCAAGTCTTCCTTCATCAAGCATTTTTGATACATAAGCTTCATCAATCATGTTTCCCCTTGCTGTATTAACAATATAAGCTGAGGGTTTCATTAATGAAAGTAACGACTCATTGATATGATTTCTTGTTTCAGTTGTCATTGGCACGTGAACAGAAATCACATCGGCTTCTTTAAATACATCCTCTTCTTTCTCGTACTTAGTAATACCAGGAGCAAGTACATCATCATTAATAAAAGGATCGTATACTATCACCTTCATATTAAAAGCTCCAATACATTTTTTTGCAACTTGTTTTCCGATTCGGCCATATCCGATGATCCCAAGTGTTTTACCATCGAGGTCTACCGGAAGATATAACCTTCTTGCAGTTTTAAATTTGCCTTCGCGGGTTTCCTTATCAAGAAATAACAAGTGTTTAGTTAATGCACCGATAAACGCAACCGTGTGTTCTGCAACTGTTACCGTATTGGCATCAGGAGTATGAAGCACCATAATTCCTCTGTCGGTAGCAGCCTGAATATCAACGTTGTCAACTCCAGTTCCTGTCCGGCTAATAACTTTTAGGTTAGGAGCCATATCCATCAGTTCTGGTGTAAACTTTATAGTTGTATCGAGCATAACAGCAGTTACGTCTTTAACAAGTTTTCTAAACTCATCATGATCGCCAGATGGCATATAAACAACTTCACCAGCCTTACTCAAAATTTCCAATGCAGTAGGGTCTACTTTTTCATTTACTAGTATTTTTTTCATATTAAGTTTTCTTTTTTAAGATAGTCTTCAATTTTCTTTTTGGTATCGTCGCCCAATGGCAATAATGGAAGTCTGGCGTTTCCACCATATAAACCAGCAAGATCCATGGCATATTTAACAGCAGCAACACCACCAGTACCAGACACTGATTTATTTGTCAGAATTACTTTCTCATTCAGTTTGAAAGCTTCTTCATATTTCTTTGCTACGACGAGGTCATACAGTTCGCAAGTCATATCCGGGAAAATATTGGCCAGTGATATAACACCACCATTAGCACCCATAAAGAGAGCATTCATAAAGAAATTTGCTGAGCCGGGAACAACATTAAATGAATCCCGAACAGCGAAAAGATAGCCTTCAATATTACCGGCATTTGATGAATCTTTAACCCCGACAATATTTGGATGCTTGGCAAGCTCTTTAATCAGGCCAACTGACAAAATGGTTCCACCGCAAAATTGTGGAGCATTATATACCAGACAAGGTTTCTTAACACTGTCTGCAACATCTGAAAAGTATTTCAGCAGAACAGCATCGGTCATCTCCTTTTTGAAATACGATGGTGGAAGTAAGGTGATAAAATCAGCTCCCAACCCCTCTGCAACTTTTGCGAATTCTATGGTCTCTTTTGTAGATTCGAAGATACAACCGGCCATCACATATTGGTGAGCACCTTTATTCTTGATTATTGTGTCAAGAACTTTGGTTTTCTCATCAGTTGTCAAACTTTTATTTTCACCGTTTGAACCAAGAGCAAGATATCCTTTCAGTCCCGATTTGGCATAAAACTTCATGTTTTCTATGAGCTTGTCGTATGCCACCTCCCCGGTTTCGTCAAACGGAGTTGTAATAGGCGCAAAAACTCCCATTAATTTTTCTTCCATGGTTATTTATTTTAGTTGATTTGAATAAAAAAAATATTTCTATTTCTGTCCGTTAGCTGCATTCATAAATCTTCTCTGGTATGACACCACTAGAGGAGAAGTTGTGAATTTAGCAAGATATGAAGGTTCTGCAGTTATTACAACCTTATCTGCAACATCTATAAATTCAGGCTCAGCAAGAAGTTTATCAATAGCTGGATAATTTTCTTCGCCTTCCATACTACATATAATTAGCCTTGTATCCGGAAGATTTGCAGTTTTAAGCAGTCTTAGGTTATGGCGTACTGAATCCAGCTGATCACTACCTTCGCTATTCTCCCAATTTCTGTATTTAAGAACTCTTTCCGCGGTCGCCTTCACGTCCGACAAGCTCATATTACTTCCCGGAGCAATAAAATCCTTTTCAATAAAGAACTTTTTCAATTGTTCCAAAACTAAATTATCGTTTGACATGGCAAACTGATCAAGGTAATTTTTCATGGCAATGCTAGCCATACCGCGATGCCTTACAAAGGTATTAATGAAATATGGTCTCGCCTGAAGAGCCAGTGCTGTCTGGTATGGTTCGAACATGAGAGTGAAATTGATCCGGTATCCATGTTCATGTAATAGTAATGCCAGATTATGACCTCTTAAAATATCTTCAGTTGTTCCGGCATCATAAGCTCTCTGGAACTTTTTATCACCAGTAAGCAATTCGTTTACATTTTGAGCATTAACTGGTCCTGTATGAGGAACTTTAATAACCACTCTGTGCTTTGAAAGCATTTCCTTGAATCTGGCTGCTTCTTCGAGTATCTCATTAATTGAATTAGAAAATGGATTATTTAGTTCCACAGATATATCACAACCAGGTCCTAAAATATTTCCTAATTCCTGCATGACTTCATCCCGAGTCTTGAATTTATTCCCAACATTTGCCTTGGGATTGTTGATAAAAAGGTCGTAGATGATCCCAGGATTGCAGGTTAGGTTTGCAATCATATTCTTAATTGGTTCTACCTCGTATGGATTTGCACTGTCAGCGGAAAACAGAACTTTTGTCGGTCTTTTAATGCCATTCCTGTCATATGAAATATTGCGAACAAGATCGATTCGTAAAACATTATTCTCGGTTAATTCATACTGAACTTTAAACCCGGCAGGAGTTTCTCCGATAGGGGTCTTAAAACAATCTATAATTTCACGAAAACTCTCTGTAACTCCCACATACCTAACAACGCTTTTCAGAAAGTTGAAATGATCTGCTGATATAGGAGTATTCAAAACCCTGTCGACATATTCTTTATCCTTTGCAATTACGGCAACCGAGCTATCGCTTTGGTTGTGCGCAAATAAAAGGGTTCTCAATGATATTTTTATTTCATTCATTTTTGATTTTGATATAATATACATTCAAAACAAAATCTAAATCCAGATAAATAACTGAATTTACAACGTACATTCCGGGTAACACTGCTACTCCGGATGAAATAAAGTCTTGACAATATCTAGTGCATCATAAATCAGATGCAGAAAGCTATCGTTGAACCGGTGTTGGACTCGTTGTTGGAGTTGTCGGAGTCTTTTGCGGAGTCAAACTAAATGGATCTTTCCATTCAAGCTGGGAGGCAATATTCGAGCTTAACTTATAGGTAATAATACTCTTATCGGGATCATTACTACCAATAATTTCTATCTTATTCCTATCTGTATTGCCCAAACCTGCTGCAGCCAGGTAATTAATATATCCAACATTCTCAAGTGGAATGCCCATTAGTCTTGCGCACATACTATCGATTGCGATAGTATCAAGTCCAGCCATTGCAATTCTGTGATCTACCGGAGTTCCATTGATTGGACCATTACCTTCCATTCCTTCAACGCCATCAATAATTGTGAAGTCAGGCCGAACACTTTGAGCCATAAGGAACATATTATAATGTAGCCAGCGTGCACCTCCTGAATGCATATTTCGTTTGTAGCTAATCGGTCTTCCCCCATTAACTACTGTTCCAGGATTTAAGGGTGCACACATTGCTATATTCTTTATGCCTCCAGTCATCACAACGGTGTTATGAGTTTTCAGCCTGGATAATGATATCACATAATATTCAGGATTAGAAAATATATCTGCAATCTGAATTTTATCGAGATGCAAATCTTTGTCGATAATGTAATATGGTTTACCAGTATTTGAGGAATTCAAATCAATAAATTTGATGTTGAAATCTTTTTCAAGATCGGTATATCCATAATTTTTAAATCCGTCAGAAGAGTTTACACTTGAACTTGATTCTGCAATAAGAATCTGCCCTTTATAAATTGGCTTCAAATATTCAAGAACAGCTCGCAACGCATCCTTATGAGTTGCGCAAAGTTCTTTATTGGTAACTACCATATTTGGTTTAATTACCAATTGCTTGTTTTTAATACCAGCCTTTAATTCACTATGGAAGGGCTTCATCACTTCAAAAATCATTTGCATCCGGTCGGTACCCGTAGTAAAAGCTATAGGACTGCGGCCTTCGTCAATGAATCGCTTTATAGGAGCCTTCATGTCTGAAGGTTCAACAGCCAATATATCACTAAACCCAGATGATAGCATTACAGCGGATCCCAACCCAAGTAATTTAAGGGCATTACGTCTGCCATTAACTAATTCTTTTTCGGATGCTTTCATAACTTTTGCGTTTGATATTGTTTTCTATCTTACTATTAACATATAAACACTGAGAACAAAATTAATTACCTCCTGGACGTGTCCCCCCTTGACGTTCTTTTGCATAAGCCTTGATAAATTCGGGTGATGGAGCTTCACTTGGATCTTCGAAAAATTTCCCCATTTTATCGGCATTATCCAACAACCATTGTGTAAATTCCTTGTTCATTTCCGGTGTGTATGATCCGTCAGCCTGCTGAGCAGTGAATCTACCTTCTTTTACACCTCTGTGCGCCCAATTATCCTGCATACGAGTTTTCTCAGAAGTTTCAACTACTTTCTGTGCGAGTTGTGGTGGAATAAAAACTACACCTTCGCGGGTTCCAAGAACAATATCACCAGGCATAACAGTAACATAACCAACCTGAATAGGACAATTAACCCCAATTACAAGATTTGAACTATTAGCTTGTGGCCTGAAATCGCGTACCATTACATTCCATTTAGGATTTACGGCAAGGTTGCCATAAAGATCTCTTAGAGTCCCTTTAATGACGGCTCCATTACCAGTTTTAGCCCAAATTGTAGTTCCCAAATTATCACCTACATGTGAAGCATCAAGTTCACCCTCACATACATTGGCAACATAGCAATCGCCTGTTTGAAGCTGGTCGATTCCCCAGGTATATTGTCCCCGTCCTCTTCCGTCTTTTGTTCCCTGTTGCTGAATTAATCCGTTCAAATCAGGACGATAAGGAAGAAAATGAATTGTTGAAGCTCTGCCACAAATGACAATTTCTTCTCTCATCATTTTGAATCCACCGAAATATTGGTTAGAGTATGTAGATCTTCTCATCTCACCAAAACTTGTTGGGCCTTGTCCTTCGACAGGATCGCTTGATCCATTAAGGGTTTGCCATGCTTCAGTAACTGAAACGTACTTCATTCTACGAACAAGATCGTCTGAAACTTTTGGTCTTCCATCAGGAAAACGATCACCTTTCCAAACTGAGGTATAATAAAGCATTTCATCTTTTGTCAGGGAAGTAGGCTGAGCACTAACTGAAGTGGACAGTATTATCCCGCATAATAAAGCAAGGCTGAATGAAATAATTAAACTTTTAATTTTCATAAATTTTTCCTCCGATTTATTGATTTAATTTAGTTATATGATGTAGGTTTAATTCATTTTCTCAATTACAAAGTGAAGTCAAAAAAGCTAAATATTATTCAATTTTGACTTCACTCAATTTCAAATACTACTCTTTTTTAGTTTTGGTTCTTTAACCTTTAGTTCTCTTTGGCTCCAGAATGTTGCCAATGAAGAGGCTGAAATATTCATCCATGTGCCAAAAATAAGTGGTGCAAGGGCGGCAGCCTGACTCTTGAGAACATCGTAAGCTAAACCTACTGCAAGGCCTGCATTTTTTGTTCCAACCTCCATTGTTACGGCTCTGGCATCTGCTTCGTTAAAACCGAAAGCTCTGGATAAGGAATACCCGGAAATATATCCAAGCGTATTATGAACAATTGTGGCAATAAAAAGTGCTGGTCCAATTGACAATAAAGTATCCTTGTTATGGGCAGCCACAATAACTATATACAACATAATTGCCGACAAAGAGAGTTTTGGCAATATAAGATCCATCCAGTTTTTAGGACCATCGGACCGGCGTACTAAAATTATAGTAATAGATACAATTGTTATAGCCCAAGCAATAAGAATAAACCCAGTTTTTAAAGAATTTAAAGATTCTGGAAATGGAACGAAAAGGAGAGCAAATCCAACAATAAAACTGATAGCTGCCATCAAAGAAATATTCCCATCCTTCTTTGTCCAGGTTAAATTTCCATAAAGAATCTTATTAATAATAATACCAGCAACTACAGGAATGAAAAGCATGTTGAGAATACTGATCATCATTCCAACTGCATCAACTTGAATCAACTGACCGGCAAGTAATTTCATTAGGAAAGGTGTTGCAAGTGGTGCGATTAAAGTAGTAGCTGTTGTAACTGTCATTGAGAGAGCGAGATTTCCTTTGGCCAGGTATGTCATAACATTCGAAGCAGCACCCGCCGGGCCAACACCCAGCAATATGATACCTGCTGCAACCTCAGGCGGAAAATTGTAGACTTTAATGATTAACAGAGCAATTAGAGGCATTAGTGTATAACACATTACAGTAGCAATAATAACTTTGCTGGGTTTTGATAATTCCTTGACGAAATCAGTAATACTCAGCTTAGTACCCATACCAAACATAATTATCTGAATGGAAGGAACGATCAGGCTATTTGTATTAAATCCCCAATCAGTGAATATCTGCGGAAAAAAAAGTGTAAATGATACAAAAGCAAAAATTTGCATTGTAAATGATATTCCCTTAAGTTTTTCGGTTCTCTGCACGGTGAATGCAAGTGCATAAAACATTACAAAAAGGATAAGTCCAGAAATCGGGAGATTCCCCTTTCCAAAAGCTAAGAGTATAGCTTCAGCTATGGCAAGTAAAATTGCCATTGAGAAATACATTTTCATTTCACTGGAATTTTTCATATAGGTTTTTTAGTTATTTAGGTTGATAAGAATTTAATTACAGTTTCTTTTATTTGTTCAGGTTGAAGTCCATATTTTCCGATTAATTCTTCATAAGGGCCGTTACTTGCGTAAAGATCGTCAATCCCAATCATCTTCATTCTAGCAGGGCATTCCTGACTGCAGATCTCAGCAATAATGCTCCCGAGTCCTCCAGCTAAAAAATGTTCCTCAACAGTGACAATCTTCCCAATTTCTCTGGCTGCAGCAAGAACAAGTTCCCGATCGATTGGCTTTAAAGTATGCATATCAATCAACCGAACGCTTACACCAGCCTCTTCGAGAAGTTTGGCTGCAGCTACTGCTTTTGATAAAACCGTACCTGTTCCAATCAAAACAACATCTGTACCTTCCTGTATAACAATACCTTTCCCAAGTTTGAAATCAACATCTTCAGGGTAGAGTACCGGCATTTTTGGACTACCTATCTTTAAATAGCATGGCCCCTTATGCTCAATCATGGCATGAACAGCTTTTTTTATTGTAACCGGATCGCCAGGGTTTAATATAGTCACACCAGGGATTGTGCGTATAATGGCAACATCGTCGATAGAATGGTGAGTTGAACCAAGTGTGTCGTAAGTTAAGCCTACACAACGGCCTACCACCTTAACATTCTGATTCATATAGCCCAGGTCATTCCTGAACATCTCAAAAGGACGAGCAGTAACGAAAGGTGCAATGGCTGCAAATACAGGTATCTTTCCGGTTGTAGCAAGTCCGCTTGCAAATCCCATTATCCCTTGTTCCATAATTCCAAATTCAAAATGTCTTTCCGGAAATTTCTTAAGGAAATCGCCCAAACCTGAACCTGAACTGCTATCGGCAGACAGGACAATAACATTTTGATTTTCCATGGCCGCTTCAACAACAGCCTCTCCAAAAGTTACTCTTGGATCTTTCATATCATTAATCATAACCCTGCTCCTTCCATTTTTGCTTTCAACTGTTCTTCAATTATATCCAGATCTCGTTCGGCCTGTTCCATTTCTTCAGGTTTTGCTTTCCAGTAGTGGTAATTAACCTTACCTTCTGCAAAACTGAGTCCTTTGGATTTTATAGTATCAGCAATAAAGACTGTGGGTTTACCCTTTTCAAGGGGAACTTGATTTACATCGCGAATAATAGCTTCCATGTCATGACCATTAATAACCTTGACACTCCAGCCAAACGACCGCCATCTTTCGTCAAGAGGTTCGTAGCTCATCACGTCAACAGTTGGCCCGCTTATTTGAAGTGTATTCCTGTCAACAAAAACAATAAGGTTATCAAGTTTGTGCATTGCAGCAGCAGAGGCGGCCTCCCAGTTAGAACCTTCCGCAAGTTCACCATCGCCCATCACAACAAATACTTTCGAAGGCGATTTGTCTATCTTGAAGCCAAGAGCCATACCTCCGGCAATAGATAATCCATGTCCAAGAGCGCCAGTATTTGTTTCCACGCCCGGTAACTTATGCATATTCGGATGCCCTGGAAGTTTCGAATCTAGGGCACCATATGTATCAAGTAAAGATTTATCGAAGAATCCCCGTTCGGCAAGTGCAGAATACAATACCAGACATTTATGGCCGGCTGATAGCACAAAACGATCTCGTTGTGCCCAACGCGGATTTGCAGGATCGATATTTAGCAGATTAAAATAAAGTGCTGTTAGAATTTCTACCGAAGAGAGCGCCCCTCCTACATGTCCTGCCTCGCCTGCTCGAATAAGCCGCAAAATATTTCGTCTAATATTTAGAGCTGTAGATTCCAGCTTTAAAATTTCTTTTATGTCCATAAGTAAGTAATCCCCTATTATTTAACCTGGTGTTTTTTTGCATATTCTATATAACTGGCAACCTTAGGTTCTGATGATGTACCGGTCTGCCATTCTGCTTCCATCCAGGTTTTAACAATTTGTTTGGCAACTTCAGTTCCGGTGGTAAATGCACCAATGGCCAAAACGTTGGAATTATTACTTTTTATGGCTCTTTCAGCTGAATAGGTATCTGGACAAAGAGCTGCAATAACACCAGGCACTTTATTAGCGGCGATACTCATCCCAATCCCTGTTCCGCAAAGCAAAATGCCTCTATCAAATGAGTTTTCAGCAACTGCTTCTCCCACTGCGAAAGCGACTCTGGCATAAATAGGATCATCACTTCCGAAATCCTTAACCTTATGTCCCATTTTTTCAAGCTGGTCAATGATAATTTCCTTGAGGGTAGTAGCATTGGGATCACAACCAATTGCAATAGTCAGCTTATTTTTATTAATTTCACTCATTACCTGTAAAGTTTAATTAGGTTTAGTTGTTCTACTTTAATAGAGGCTAAAACTACTTACTTTTTTTCAATCATCAAATAAAAATCATAGAATACACCACTTACATGTTGTGAAAATATAAAATCACAAAATTAGTTTATCGCGAAATTTTGAAAAGTCAACGAAATTTTGTCAACAAAAAAATTAGTTTAAAATTTTGAATTTCCATATTACCTTGTATGTATTCTGATTACTGTCAGAGACATAGCTGGGGCAGAATATTCGAAAGTTTTATCGGTTTTAATCACTGAACTGTTTGGTATTATGTTTTGGGTATTTTCAAATGTATTTTCAGCATCAGGATTTCCGGTTAACACGATCTGTTCTGCCTGTGCGGCAATCTTCCCAAACTTGCTAAGATTAATCTTCATAGTTTTGCTTGCATTCCCATAGTTCACCATTTTCAGAATAACATCTCCGGTTTTACTTTCCTGCACGCACGAAGCAGCTAAAGAATTATCCTTTTCATCTTTTGAAATTATCTTATCGAAATAGTAATCGCCCTGGTTGGCCGAAAACATTTTTTGCACATAGTAATTTGGGGTTGGGCATATTACTTTGTTGTCGAAAAAAATCAAATCGGTTTTCCATTGGGTGAAACTCTTCTTGGCAAGCAAAGGTGCATAAGAGGCCATCCGTACAATATCGCCGTTCCGTTCAAGTGAAGTCATACAAGCCGCTTCTGCAATAGCGTTGCGCAATTTACTTCCCCACGAGGCATATTCTCCCAAATAAACTTCGCTTGATTTACGGTCATAAGCGTCATACCGCTGCTGGTTCGCAATGAACCATTCAGGACTGGTATAATAATGCTCATCAACAACCGGAACTTTCTGATCATTGGCCAATTGCCAGCCTTTGGTGAAATCATCGCCATCGGGCGATGGGCCAACAGTTCCAACAACAGTAATTTCAGGGTGCTTTGTTTTAACAACTTCGTATATCATTTTGAAGCGTTCCTGAAATTCAGGTGTCATTTTATCCTCATTCCCGATTCCAACATATTCCAAATTAAATGGAGACGGATGCCCTGCTGCAGCACGTTTTGCACCCCAGGTTGAAGTAGCCGGGCCATTCGCCCATTCAATCAGGTCTAATACTTCCTGAATGTAATCCTGCATTTCGTCCAAAGGAAGTGCTCTTTGGCCAGTTCCACCTATACTCCATGTATTGCCTGAATTTTGACAACTAACTGCTGCAGGTAATACTGGAAGTGGTTTGGCGCCTATATCTTCGCAAAACTGAAAATATTCAAAATATCCCAAGCCAGTTGTTTGATGATAGTTCCAAATATTTCGCTGTTCTTTCCTCTGTTCAATGGGGCCAATGGTGTTTTTCCAGCGGTACATATTTCCCAGACCGTCGCCATGAACCAGACAACCTCCGGGGAAGCGGATAAAACCTGGTTTCATATCAGCCAACATTTGGGCAAGGTCGGTACGAAGTCCATTCGGACGATTCTTAAATGTCTTTTCAGGAAAAAGGGAAACCACATCAATCGCAAATTTACCTTCAGTGGTGGCCAGAACAACCAGGCGAGCTGTGTCGTTACTTAGTGTTGGAATGAGGGTTGCAGTATACTTCGTCCAATCATTGGACGAAGTATACATTTTAATTTCAGCAAGAACTTTCCCTTTTGGCGTCTGCAAACTGATATGGAATGAAATCGGATCTTTACTAAGCTGTCGCACAAACATCGAAAAATTGTATTTGTCGTTTGCCCTTACGACTATGCCATCGAATCCTGTGTTTTTTAAACCCACTCCTGAAACACCTTCGAATTTTGCTTCGTGGCCAACATGCTCAACATCTAAAACCATATAGTGCGGATTGTTCGAATTAATGGGCTGACTTGTTTCAACACTGATCCTGCCATACGAAAAACCTGGAGCCGTGTATTCCCAGAAAGAATAGGGCGACCAGTCTTTTTGTTCCGTAGGGTTGTATTCAAACGAACGGTTTTGAACCAATTCTGCATATAGTCCACCATCGGCTGAATAGTTGATATCCTCGAAAAACAGGCCAAATAAATCGGAACTGATTTTTTTACCACCTTTCGCTGGTTGGGCATTGGCTGCAAATGAAAACCAAAAGCATATTCCAATATAAAAAGCTATTGTAATGGAACGATTTCTCATCAAAAAAATTTATTTAATCTGACTTGTCTCAATAACAGCTTTGTACGCTGGCTTTGGGTTCAACTGTCCATCAAACAAAAGCGCATCCTGACCTCTACGCCACGACCGGGTGTCGCTAAGACCCCAGAAGGTTACACGGTCGATAACGTCTGCGTGACGCATAAAAATTTCGAACAATTTTTTATATACCTCAGCCTGCTTCTGGTAGTTCTCTGCCGGGATTTTTTTATCGCCCTGACGCACACCCATAGCTCCGCTATTATCACCCGTTGCTGTCACGTCAAGTTCGGTAATAGAAACCTTCAGACCAAGAGAGGCGTAGTTTTCAATAGCTTTTTCAACGTCAGCAATGTTAGTGTCAAGGTGCCAATGTCCCTGAATTCCAACACCGTTAATAGGAGCTCCTTCAGCGATGAGACGTTTGAGCAATATCATAGAACTGGCGTGTTTACCTTTGTTTTCAACTGCACCTTGCTCGATATTGTAGTCGTTGTAGAATAGCATAGCGTTAGGATCGGCCTGGTGTGCCCATTTGAATGCCTTGGTTATAACATCGGGGCCAACGGCTTTATACCAACTGAAAGTCCGAAGATTTTCTGTTTTACCGTCACCTCCATCGGCAATCGATTCATTAAATACATCCCATCCTCTGATACGCCCTTTATATCGCCCTACCACTGTCTTGATATGTTTCTCCAGACGTTTCAATACGACTTTGCGGCTAGCCTGCGGGCCTGCATTGGCTCCACCGCCAAAACCCGCCATATTGGGGCGTGGACCATTTGGAGCTGCTCCTGACGCCGGAGGGGCTGTCGGACGAGCTACAGGAGGGGTTGCCGGTTTAGCAGCTTCCCCATTTTTCGATTTTTTTACCTTTTCCTGAAAGAACCATTGACCAGTCTGCCCATGCCAGCCTAAGGTATGTCCCCAAACCTTTAAACCATTCTTCTGACACCAATCAACCATTGCATCGCTGGTTACAAAGTTGTATTTATCCTCTGTAGGATGAATTAGCTGCGGTTTCATGCAATTTTCAGGGGTAACGATGTCGTACTGCGATTTAATGCTTGCCTGATAGGCCTCGTTATTCTGTGTCAGATCATC
>Ga0302296_1001587_pt1 | contig 16153 bp, 17 predicted proteins | sample III_Fen_N3_1_FD_194546 | JGI IMG/M metagenome (GOLD analysis project Ga0302296, IMG submission 194546) | Peat permafrost microbial communities from Stordalen Mire near Abisko, Sweden - III_Fen_N3_1 | ecosystem: Environmental > Terrestrial > Soil > Wetlands > Permafrost | place: Sweden: Abisko...
ACTGCCGATATTAGAGAGCAAGGTGATGTTGGAATGATAATCGATAGTAGTGATGAGTTTATTGGTGCAGATGATGTAATAAAGATAAAAGAGCTATACGACCTTGGATTTAATCTTGTTGGTACAAGTGTTATTGATGAAACTAATCATAAATTAGGAAAAGTAGAAGATTACACCCTGGAACTTACGAGCTTTGACGTAACTCAGCTGAACGTAAAACGTGGCGTCTTTAAAGGCCTTACCGATACTGGCCTACTAATCCATCGTTCGCAAATTGTTGAAATTAATAATGAAAATATAATTGTACGGACGACTGCCGAAAAAATTGAACCGGTCATGCAGTCTGAACGACGGACTTTCATTAACCCCTTCAAATCAGCTAACCCACAAATAAATAACAACGACGTTTAATTATTCCAAGGTCTGACCCTGGAACGACAACTATGACCCTTCTAGTGATGACTTGATATCATCGTACGAGAAACCTTGTCGTGCTAGGTAGGCCATGAGTTTTTGGTCGTCTGGATACTTCGAGCGCTTTTTGACGATAATCTTGCTGAGTTCATCGATATCATTTCTATCGCTCTCGTCCATAATTTCTTCGATTATTAAACTACCCACACCTTTTGCGTATAATTCAGATTTAATCTTGCGCATACTGGCACCCTTACGTAACGACCTATTTTCTATCCAGTACTTTGTAAATTTTTCGTCATTGATATAGTTTTTCTCAATCAAACGATCATAAACACGACTCGTAATCTTTGGTGATATACCTTTTTTTATGTCACCTGTTTTTGTCCTTGAGTCGCGAGTTTTTCGATATAAATAGTCACGAACTTCTTTTAGACTATGCGGTCGCATTAAACAATACTCTAGGGCGCGAGCATAGGCTTTCCCGAACGTGCTTTCCTCTACTAAAGCTTCAAGTTCTTCTTCTGAATATTCTTTTCCTACTTTTAATCCCAAATCACCGACTTGGAATATATCCAGGCTAAATTTGTATTTTCCATCCACAGAAACATTTACACGATTTTTATCTCGTGTCTGCGTGCTAATAGATGTAATTTTCATTGCGCGGGTCTATGCTGCTTCTTCGGCAACCTTTTTACGAACCTTTGCGTCAATTTCTGCCAAGACTTTTGGATTTTCTTTCAAATACTCCTTCGATGCTTCTCTTCCCTGTCCGATTTTCGCGTCGTTATAAGCAAACCAGGCACCAGATTTATCAACGATATTATGCAGTACTGCTAAATCTAGTACATCACCTGTTCGTGAAATACCCTCGTTGTACATGATATCGAACTCAGCGATTCTAAAAGGAGGTGCAATCTTGTTTTTAACTACCTTTACTTTGGTACGGTTACCAATAATCTCTTCGCCAGATTTAATTTGACCTGTTCGACGAATATCAATACGAACAGATGCATAGAACTTCAATGCGTTTCCACCCGTTGTTGTTTCTGGATTACCAAACATAACGCCAATCTTCATACGAATCTGATTTATAAAGATAACTGTTGTGTGGCTCTTGCTAATAATACCGGTGAGCTTTCGTAGCGCCTGGCTCATTAGTCTTGCCTGTAGGCCCATGTGGCTATCACCCATGTCACCGTCAATCTCTGCCTGTGGAACAAGTGCAGCTACGGAGTCAACAACTACTAGGTCGACAGCATTTGAGCGAACAAGAGTTTCGGCAATCTCTAGCGCCTGCTCTCCGTTATCTGGCTGTGAAACAAGTAAGTTATCAGTATCAACACCTAATCTTCGAGCATATGATGGGTCTAGCGCATGTTCTGCGTCAATAAATGCCGCAGTTCCACCAAGTTTTTGTACTTCAGCAATTGCATGCAAAGACAAAGTAGTTTTTCCTGAGCTTTCAGGACCATATATTTCTAGAATTCTTCCTTTTGGATAACCACCGCCAAGTGCAAGGTCAAGTGATAATGCCCCACTACTTACAAGTTCTACGTCAACAGTCTTGGTATCGCCTAAACGTCGAATTGCACCGTCACCGAATTGCTTATTAATCTGCTCTTGAGCAAGTCCTAAAGCCTTTAACTTACCCTCGCTAGCAGTCGGTTTGTCACCCATAGGTTCTTTGGTAGTTTTTTTAGTTGCCATGTACTCCCTCTCTTTATTCTGCTTATTATTATACGTTGATGAGTGATAATTTGCTATAATGATAGATGATGAAAAAATATAGTAAAGGTTTCACAGTAATTGAGTTGATAATTATCGTCGCAATACTTGGCACCGCCAGCATATTATTCTTTATACAGAAAAATAGCATCGAAGTTTCTGCGCGCGACTCAGACAGAAAAACTGCAATTAACTCAATGTACTACAGCCTAGAGCAAGTATTCTACAAAGTTAACGGATATTATCCATCTACAATCAATGAGACTGTTCTGCCTTCCGTTTCACCTGACTTATTCAAAGACCCAAATGGCGTTAAAATTGGCGACGCCAACAGCAATTATCGCTATGAGCCAGCTGATTGCCAGGATGTAAAATGTAAATCATACACTCTTCGAACAACACTAGAAAACGAAGCAGATTACATAAAAAATAGTATTAATAAATAGTTAACTGCCGTTAACTGGTCGGCCGTTCTTGAACGATTCGACGGCATTATTAAGTATATCGATTACCTTCTTTGGCCTATCTACATATTTAAATGTATAGGTAGTCTCGTCTCCGATGGTACTAAGTCTAATGGTGCCATAATTAACTATCTCTTCGAGTAAACCTTCCTGTAGATAACTTGCATCTTCGACGCTACCTAGGCTTATCGACTGCTCTCTTTTATAAAAAAGTCCTGTCTGTATTTGTTCAATAATACTTTCGTTAGTTAAATAAAATCTATTGCTGTTGTACACATAATATGAAACGTAGGTGAACAAAGAGGTTAAGATGATAAACAGTAAAATTATAAGACTACCTAGCCCGCTACTTGCAAGAGCACCTTGTAGGCCTAGGCTTGTAACTGTAAAGTCATAATTGAACATAACCGACAGTGCGATTGATACAAGTATTACACCGAGTGATAGTGGGAAAATAAGACCAATAATATGTCGCCTTACAGCAGCGATAACGTACTCGCCCTCACTAAGATTTAACCCTGGATAGAGCTGTCTGGACTGGTCGTGCTTGACCTTTGTTGCGTCACTTATGAATGGTTTTTCTATTTCTGTTGGCCTAGACATGTGAACTGCCTGGGATGCAATCATTGCTCCAGCATTTACATGTCCCGTTGGATGGGCATAAAGAGGATGACCTTCATTGTCATAGGCGACTGGCTGCTCATAATCTTCACTTAGTGGCTGCTCGTCTTCCATTTGATTTTATTATACCAATTTTTGTTGTTTTTCGTCGGTTTTCTTACCGACATGCTGATGACCTTTCGCAGTTACTCGACGTCCCCGAGGTGTTCGTTCGATAAATCCAATCTGCATTAAGTATGGTTCATAAAAATCTTCAATCGTTGTCGCCTCATCACCAGTCAGTGCCGAAATAGTATTTAAACCAACCGTGTTCGAACCATAATTATCAATAATGCTATTTAGCAAATTCCTGTCTCCTGGGTCCAAGCCTAAATCGTCAATTTCTAGTAACTTTAATGCAGCTTTTGTTGACGCAACGTCTATAATGCCGTCACCATTCACGTCGGCATAATCACGTACGCGCTTCAACAAACGATTGGCAATTCTTGGTGTAAGTCTGGCGCGTGTTGATAATATCTTCGCTGCCTCGGGTTCAATTTTGCTTTCAAGTATATTTGCAGCTCGTATAATTATTTTAGTTATTTCGTCAGTATTATAAAACTCTAGGCGGTGTATCAATCCAAATCGATCTCGAAGCGGTGCCGATAAAGCACCAGTCCTAGTAGTTGCTCCAATTACAGTAAACTTCGGCAGATCCAGCCTGACACTTCGTGCGGCGGGGCCTTTTCCAATCATAATATCTAATTTAAAATCTTCCATTGCACTGTAAAGAACTTCTTCGACAGTCCGACCAAGGCGATGAATTTCATCAATAAACAGAATGTCGCCGTCGCTAAGATTAGTCAGAATACTGGCAAGGTCCCCGGCTCTTTCAATCGATGGGCCTGACGTAACTCGAATACTTTTACCCATTTCATTTGCGATAACATTTGCCATAGTCGTCTTGCCCAGTCCTGGAGGACCATACAGAAGAACGTGATCAATTGGATCGCCACGTTTTTTTGCAGCATCAATCGCAAGTTTCAAATTATTCTTTAGTCTGTCTTGTCCAATATATTCCGAAAAATCTTTTGGTCGCAGACTAACTTCAATTATATCTTCGCTGTCGTCATCGTCGTGAAGGCTAGTATCAATAATTCTTTCAATTGCCATATATGTCAGTATATCATCTATGGAACCAGTGTTGGGTTCCAGCAAGTTCGAAGCCCTTTGTCTAGCGTGCTTAGTTTTAGAATATCTTCTTTATCAAGACTAAAGTCGAAAATATCAATATTCTCCTGGACTCTTTTTGGCGTGACTGATTTAGGTATTACTATAATGTCATTTTCAATACACCAACGTAACATAATCTGCGCATAACTTTTATTATGTTTTTTTGCAATTTGTTTGATAACTGGTTCATCAAAATCTTTTGCGTGCGCAAGCGGCGAATATGCTTCGATTGCTATGCCTTTTTTTGCACAATAGTCACGAAGTTCCTTTTGCTGTAAAAATACGTGTAGCTCAACCTGATTAACCGCTGGAATAATGTTCGAGTATTTTTCCATCTCTTCAAGATGACGTATCGTGTAATTACTGACTCCGATGGATTTTGCCTTTCCTTCTATTTTCAGTTCTTCGAGTACGGGCCAACTTTTTTTACGTAAAATCGATACAGGGAAATGTAAAAGTAATAAATCGACATAGTCAGTATTTAGTTCCTCGAGAGATTTTTTAAAACTTTTTTTAGTTCTATCTGCTCCAAAATTCTGAACGCCTATTTTGGTCGTTATGAAAACATCTTTGCGCTTCAGGCCTGACGACTTAAGCGCCTTTCCTAGCATTATCTCGTTACCGTAGGCCTGAGCGGTATCAAAGTGACGATAGCCCGCATCAACAGCAGAGTTAAATGAAGACATAAAATCGGCTTCATCTTTTACTTGCCAAAGTCCAAGACCGACTTGTGGGATTGAGTTTCCGTCGTTTAGCTTAACTATTGGAGTTTTTATCATTGTTATCCTTTCAAGGCTTGTGTTACTCGCTGTGCAGTTGGAATATCAATCGGAACATTCTCAAGCGCCTTTGATGCATCCGAAAGATTATAGCCCAGCGCAATCAAAGCTTCCAGCGCTTCATCACTTGCCAGGAAGCTTGAAGACCCAATTTTTCGCGTCTGTTGAATCGCTAGTCCTACCTTGTCCGATAAATCAACTACAACACGTTCAGCAATACGTTTACCGACACCACTGGCTTTTGTTATATAGGCACTATCGCCATTAGCAACGGCATTCCTAACTTGCTCACTATTGCCCAGGCTAAGAATTGCCAGCGCTGCTTTTGGGCCAACTCCCTGAACTGTAATTAAAAGTTCAAATAATTTCTTTGCCGCCAAACTACTAAATCCAAATAATTCCTGTGACTGTTCACGAATGTGATGATAAGTATGAAATTTAACCTTTTCACCCAAAGTCGATGAATCAAAATCACCTGCGGCAACTTGGACTTCATAACCTATTCCATTGACATCAACAATAACGGCATTACCGAACTTTTCTACTACCTCTCCAAATACGTGCGCAATCATGCTACCTATTATGGCACAATTACTACAAAGTACGAGACATAAGCGAATGTGTAATGGCGGCAGCAATGGCATCAGCACAGTCGTCAGGCTTTGGCACTTCTTTTAGTCCAAGTTGTAACCTCACCATTTCCTGAACTTGCTTTTTATCTGCCTTGCCATAACCTGTTATACTTTGCTTGATTTGTTGTGGGGTATATTCAAAAATCGGAAGTCCAGCCTTTCGCCCGACCAGAAGCACAACTCCTCTGGCTTCTGCGACCGTCATGGCTGTCGTAATATTTTGAGAAAAGAATAACTTCTCAACTGACATCGCATCTGGTTTAGTCTGTTTTATAATGTCAGTTAAACTATCGAAAATATCTTCTAATCTTTCATCGTGTGGAGTATGAGCAGGCGTGGTAATAACTCCAGCATCAACAAGTTTAGACTTGCCTTTGATGACATCGACTACTCCAAAACCCAATATTCCAGTTCCTGGGTCGATTCCAATTATTCTCATAAATCTAGTATAGGCTATTTGTTAAATTGAAAGTATTTTCCATATTTTATAAATAGTTGCTTAATCTCGTACCGCCACTCCCAAATAGCGTAGCCAAATGCAGCCACCAATACTCCGCCAAGTATCCATAAGTCGCTAGAATTTCTAATTACAGGAATAGGTTCAACACGGTACTCAGCCTGCGGTATTGAACTTACTATATTTCTACATCTGTTGGTATCAGGATTTCTTTCCTGACCCTCAGCGCATGGGGTAGGCTCCGAACTAGAACTTGCAATCAATCTACACCTATTTGTTGCTGGATTTCTTTCCTGATTTTCGGCGCATGATTGAAGGACACTAACGTCACTCGCAATACTTCGACATCGATTAGTTTCCTCGCTACGGTATTGTCCATCCTTGCACGGTGTCTGAACAACTATCAAACGACACCGATTGGTATCAGGACTCAGGTATTGATTTGGGGCACATATTTTTGCACCCAAAACATCACCGCTATCCGTAACGAGTTCTTCAATTGATATAAGATTTTCTTGCCCCGGCGTTGGTTGATTCGTAAACTGCCAGACTCCACCAATAAGCGCCCACGCCATTCCTTCGTCCGAATTACTATAAGATGTTTTATCAACCTCTTCTCCATAGATATTTATTATTGAAACAGTACTGCCCGAATTTACTAGAGTAAAGCCAATATCATGGTTGTTATAGCTTTTATATTCATGCGGATTTATATAATCACCACTTGGAAATTGATAAGTTTTTACAGTTCCCGTTCCAACTTGCAATTTATAAAATGACAAATCAACAGTCTCATTATTCGGATTATATAATTCTATAAACTCATTACCGTCGTCATCACCAACTGCATTTGCAAGCAACTCATTAATTTTTATACTTAATAGATTTACAACACAGTCATTATCTTCGGACATTTTATAGCCAAAAGGAACAACCAATTGTAAGCCATCAAGATTTGGACAAAGATCTAGATTCACACAATTACCTCTTTCATCTAGGCCATATCCTACCGGTAAACTTAGTTGCAGTCCGTCAATGTTTAGACATACATCAGGAGGGACAACACAGTCGCCAGTACTATCAAAAACATAGCCATCCGGAATTATGTCCTGAGTACCAGCAATGTTTGGACAAATATCAACAATAAGTAAAAGCTCGCTTAGGCTACTCGGGACTATGCTTAGACTTGTACTTTTTTGAAAATCATCAATACTATCAGTATCCAGCATTTTTAAAGTAGAATCGCTTAAAAATTTACGTACAAATACTGACCCGCCCGTTAAACTTTTATCCCAAGTTACCGTATCGACATTTCCCCCATCTGCGTCTAGTAAAGTTATATTATCGGTACTACCCGTTATACTTCCTGACGTGTGATTCGTAGTTGGATATATAAAATCTGGTGTATAGCTATTTTGAGTAGAAAAACTATCCGAGCTTATCGTTGCATAACCAAAGCTTGGTAATATATATCGAAGGTTTAAAGTTCCTGGTATAAAACAATTGAAATGCACATTAGATTTGTTCGATAAACACCAATTCGTTATATCAATATCGTTAAGGTCGTTATTGTATATAGATATGTATTCTTTCGTTGCTGATGTTTCAGTTGTTATTGAAATTTCCGAAGACGATGCCCCGGCCTGAATTTGGCTTATGAGTACCTTGGAACTGATTGCTGAAACATCACTAAAATTTAGTACAAAATATAATACAAAAGAGAAAGCAAGCATTGCCACCGTCAATAACCTACGCATAAAGAAATAATACGAAATACTAAAGCTTATTTCAATATTAAAATAATCTAAATATCTGCAGTTATTTCTGCATTGGCATGAACGGCAATAACATCGTCCAATTCATCAAGAGCATCTAGTAGCTTTAGAACTCTCTGAGCAAGTTCCGTATCTTCAATAATGATATGAGAGTTTGCGACATATTGTAATTCTGCTTCGGTGACAGTCATGCCTGAGTCAATTAAACCCTGTCGTACTTTTGCTAAATCTTTCTGATCCGTATAGACAACGATTTCACCATCTTCTTCAATAGCATCTTCGGCGCCAGCATCAAGAACTGTTAGAAGCGCGTCTTCGCCACTTGCCTTAATTCGAATAACGCCTTTGCGAGAGAATTGGAACATAACACTTCCGCTATCGGCAACTCGTCCACCATTTTTAGTAAGAGTCGAACGAACCTCAGGAAAAGTTCTATTTTTGTTATCAGTCGCGGCCTCAATAATGATGCCTACGCCACCTGGACCCATTCCTTCATAAACCGTCTCCTCAAGTACTGCCGCATTTTTGTCGGCAACTCTATCAATTGCACGTTGAATATTTGCCGCTGGCATATTAGCTTGCTTGGCCGTTTCAATCGCGAGAGCTAACGTCGAGTTCATATTCGGGTCAATACCGCCACGAGCGGCAATAGCTATTTGATTTCCAATTCTTGTAAAAACAGCGCCACGTTTAGCATCCTTGACACCTTTTTCGCGCTTGATAGTTGACCACTTACTGTGTCCAGACATATGAATTTCTCCGCATGATATTTATCTTTACTCTTATTATAACAGATACATCGTCTCTAGATAAGGTATCATCGTGATACTATAAATCTATGAAGAAAATGCTTATCTCGATTTTGGTGACTTCTTATTTACTAATTCTAGGCAGTCAGCCTGCATCGGCATTATCGAGTGAGAGAATCCTAGACTTTGATAGTCAAATCTTAATCACAAAAGGCAATACTGCAAAAATTGCCGAAACAATAAAGTACGATTATGGCTACAGCTACCATCATGGAATTTATCGTGACATTCCAATAGATTATAAAGATGGTGATACTAAATATTACATAGATTTCAAACTTGATAGCGTTCTAGATGAAAATGGTACATCCCAGAAAACAGAATTAGATATAGTTAACGGCAATAAAAGAATCAAAATTGGAGACCCCAATAAAACTATAACTGGCGTACATACTTACAAAATAAGCTATGAGCTATTTCCGATAATAACCCTTACTAATGCAAAACCATTTTTAAATCTAGACATTCTTGGTGAAGGCTGGATGGTTCCAGTTGATAAGTTAACCGCTACGGTGTCGCTCGAAGATGGCCAACAACTTTCGAATATCGGCTGGTACGGATCAACAAATACTAGTGCGGACTTATCAGTACTTAGCGCTTCTGACATATCAGCGTACACGGGCGTAACAATAAACGCCAACCTTCCTGATGGTTACGTAAACGAGTATCTTCAACCAAACAAACAAAGACTCAGCGACATAATCGCAAATGTATTTTTGATTGTTTCTTGCGTTCTTGTCGTAACTGTATTTACTGGAGCTGGCATAATCATTCTTATACGAAAGGCACGCTCTGCAAAACGTAGAAAAAACCAAACTGTAATACCCGAATACGAACCACCGCAGGGCCTATCGCCTGCCGAAGTTGGAATGCTCCAGGACGATATCGCTGAAGGCCGTGAAGTAACAGCCACTATACTCAACTGGGCCGTTAGTGGTTATATAAAAATTGGCTACATTCCAAAGAAAAATATATTCAGTAAAAAAGATTACGAGCTGACTATTATAAAAGATACTTCGACTCTACCGAAAATTGAAAGTGATTTAATGTATGCATTTTTCAGCGTTGCCAAAGAAATAAAGTTATCAAAGATAAATAAAATGACTGCATCATCTGGAATTACAAAATTTAAAAAGGAACTCAAATCTAAGTTAACAAAATCTGGCTACTACGACGACAAGGGACAAATCTTCATGCGAGGAACTCTTACTGATGATGGCGCAAAGCAATGGGCCAAAGTTGATGGATTTCGACTTTACCTAAGCGTCGCCGAGAAAGATAGACTAAAGTTCTTTAATGCGCCGGAAAAAACTCCCGAGAAATTTAGTGAATACCTTCCCTACGCAATTGCACTCGGCGTAGAAAAAGAATGGGCAAAGCAATTTAAAGACATCGACCTTTCTGGAACAACCGACTGGTATGCAGGAAACTTTGCAACTTTTTCGGCGATATCGATTGCGTCTGATATAGGTAATAGTTTCGCTAGTACCGTCAGCACCAATAGTTCGTATAGCTCTGGTGGTGGCGTAGGTGGCGGTGGATTTGGTGGTGGCGGTGGTGGCAGCTGGTAACTATTCAACTATATTTGAATCTCTAAAATTAAACTTCGTTTTTCGCCACAGATAAATCACTACGGCTAGTATTATTAGGTAGCAAGCTAAAATTCCAAGACCAGGCAATTGAACTTTTGTAACCGCAAAAGGAAGTTTTGACAAATAATTAGCAACTCCAACCATATACTGCAAAAGCCAAGTAGCAGGAAGGCCAATAATTGCTGCAAGCCCAGGAATTATTAATGCTCCAACTCCAGAGATAAACGTCAATAACATTGCAAGCGGTACAAGTGGCAGTACCAACATATTAGCTACAATAGATACGTTTGAGATTTGACCAAAGGCGCCAATTAAAACCGGAGCTGTTAATATTGTAGCTGATACTGTCTCGCCCACTACTTGACGAACTATGCCAGGCTTTTTATCGCCAAAGAAATATCTTTGCAGAAGTGGTGCAAGTATCATAACACCAGCAAAAGCAGCAAACGATAATTGCCAACCTAAATCTCCCCAGGCATAACTTGGGTTAATCATGACTGTAACTGTCGCCGCAAAAACCAGTAGTACGATTGGATGAAATCGCCGTCCATAATACCAGGCTAGTAAGCTTAGTCCAGCCACAAGGCCCGCTCTAGTCATACTTGGACTAAGTCCTGTGACTGTGACAAAACAGAATATCATTAGGCTAGCTGAAAGAGCCGACAAATATTTTGAAATTTTTTCAAATAGTCGCCTTGCCAGCCTTACAAGTATTGTTAAATTGTATCCGCTTGCCACAACTATATGTGTCAGCCCTGCAATTTGTAAGGCCTCGACCAAATCGGTCGGCAATGCTCGTTTTTGGCCAACCAAATATCCAATCCCCAGACTTGCCTCGGGGTCAGGTATAGCTGTTCTAATCGCACCAGCGAACCAATCACGAACTTCCCTAGCAATATCACCAGGTTCGGGCCGCTGTATCTTTGTAACATTAGCCGTGTACATTGTGCCCGAAAAACTTCCAAACCCCGGACTAATTTTTCCCTCAAGAGTAACTTCATCACTTCTTTTAATATCTTTGTCGTTGTTAGTCGTAACCCAAAAAGTTCCGACCATTAAGTGAGAGTTAACTGTCAGATTGTCTATCCTAAGAACCAGCTTGTTGCTAGAATTCGTATCAGCATCTTCCTTCACTCGTCCGGCTACCTCAGACATTACGCCAAAAAAGGGCTGAATACGATTTAACGATGCTTCCTGAGCTGACCCTCGCCATAATCCTAAAATGATTCCACCAACAATCAAAACTGGTAGCAAATATAAGTACCTCCGCAGGAAAATAATCACAGCTACTACAAGGCTTATAATTAGCCAAGTATAAGAACTAAATGATACCGGATCAACGTAACGCGCACCAAAAATACCTACAAGAATACCCAGACAGTAAACACATATCAGCCATGATATGTGTATTTTTCTACCTAGAACCCACCAATTCATAAAATTTAGTATACAAAAAATACACTCATCTTTCGATGGGTGTATTTTTATGGAGGGACCAGTGAGACTTGAACTCACGACACCCTGCTTAAAAGGCAGGTGCTCTAACCAGCTGAGCTATGGTCCCATGTTAATTGTGAAATGTGCGCTGAAACCTATGCCCAAATAATTATATACCTGGTTAGAGCTGCTTATTATAATTTTGTCGTGCTAAAGCACTCCGGCAGCTGAGCTATGGTCCCATGTTAATTGTGAAATGTGCGCTGAATAAGTTTAAACAGACTCTCAAGAATTTACCACTAATAGAGGTGAATGTCAACGTCTTCGTCGTCTGTCACTCATGTATGCAGGCTTGGTCAAGAACAGATCTATCACCGCTAGTATCATGCCAACACTTATAATTACATTCTTGTATTGCAGGAGAGTGCCGTAAACATCCTTACCTAAACCACTTATGGGCAAAGCAAAACCTAACGGCTCAACCAAAAATGCAAGCGCTAGAGCGGTAAAGAGTAATGCCCCAACGGCTCTTCCAACAAAAGTCTTATACGTATAGCCGTGGAACAACAAAATTACTGCAGGCAGTAGCACAATACAGCCCAAAGTTATGGCAGTTGTAAGTGGGCCAGAAGGTAAAATCCCCAGGCTACCAACGACTAATCCTGCATCAAAGCTCCAAATCGTGCTCAATGTTGCTCCGGCCGCTAATGCTAGGCCTAGTAATCCAAATCGTCGCTTGGTTATATATGCCGCAGAGAATAATAACAATGCTAAAACAATGAAGACTACTAAAACGCTCATTCCTTAATATCCCCTTCAACTATGTCAAATACAGCCGCTCTACCGGTTCTTATTGTTTTACTTTCGACAGTTCCTGACGGAACTTCAACAACGTATCTAGCGTCAGTTTTTGGTGTATAAATAACATCTGTTGACGTATCTGGAGAAGCATTCTTGACGATATATATGACCTTTTTATCCTTATCTAGCCAAATTATATCAATCGGAACCTTCATGTCTTTCATCCATATTGGCCATTTATCATCACTAGCAAAAGCCAAAATCAGCGCCTGATTTGGTTTAAGATCAGACACTCCACCTAGCCCTTTCTCTCTAGCAGGCTGCGTATTTGCTATCGTTGCATCAAAAACACCATCTCCCAGATAAAGTGTTACTTTTGACTGGAATGTCGTCATCATGAATAGCGCAGCACTAGCAACAACTACTACTACAAACAAGCCAACAATAAAATTGGCGTTCACATTTTTTGACAATATTATCAAAGTAGCACCCTAATGTTTATCATAAGCACTATTATAACAGGAAGTTATATGAGGTTTATTTTGTATTTTACTATTACAAATATGACCCAAATAACAATCACAGACGTGTTAGTATTTTCTCTGATATAATGAAAAACATTAAATTAAGGTTAAAGAATAATTGAAAGGAGGGGCAAAATGCCTCCCGAAGACCAGAATAATATTACTCCGAATCCTGCACCAAGCCAATCAGCGCCAGTAGTCGAGACTCCTGTTTCGCAACCGATGCCAGTAGCGCCAACAACTGGTAAAACATTTGACATCAAAAAATTCATCACCAGCAAGATGGGTATGATTATAGGCGGAGCTGTTATCGTCATAGCGCTCGTCATCACAGGTTTAGTAGTGTTCAAAACACCTCTTGCCCAGGTTGCTAGCAATATAGGAATAAGTGGGATAAAACTTACAGACTACAACAACGACAAGTTTAAGTTCTCCATCAAGGCACCTGAAGGATGGGAGACGACGATAACTGATACTAGTTATGACAGTCTTGGACTCGCTTATATCGCAATGGACGAGCCAATTGGTGATCTAAAAGACAAGAGTGCAGCCAATACCCACTTTGGTAGTATGCGAATTTCCGTAAACGACAGCTCTAAAGTGTCATATGGTCAAAAGGATGAGGCCAAATATTTCAGTGACGTAAAGAAGAGCATACTCTCTGCAGTAACGAATAAAAGTACTACAACTGACAGCCCAACTTACAGCGTAGACTCAGAATCTTCAGTAACCGTAAATGGACTTAGCGCTTACAAAGTAAAAATGAAAGTCAATAATTACGATTACGAAGCTGGCGAATCAGGATATCAATATCAATTATCTGTATTCGTAAGCAAATCACTAAGCTACAAAGTTGAGATTTCAGCACACTCTTCGGAGACAGACGTAATAGCAAAGGCAGATGCAATTCTTGATTCCTTCAAGGCACTCTAGAGTATAAAAAATACTTTAAAGTAAAAACTACCTCTTGTAGCAAGAGGTAGTTTTTTTGTAAGTTAGGCGCCGATTTTGTCTTTTCGGTTGCTTCGTTTGGCGTTTTGCTCGATGTATTCGATGATTGGACTAGCAACGTCACGACCGGTAACTTTTTCAATACCGAATCCTGGACTAGCATTCACTTCTAGAATAAGTGGTCCCCTGTCACTTCGCATCATGTCAACACCAGCAACGTTAAGGCCCATGGCCTTGGCGGCCTTAATAGCCATTTTATTCTCTTCATCGGTAAGCTTGATTATCGTTCCTTCACCACCCTTGTGGAGATTTGAACGGAAATCATCATCAAGGCTTTGACGCTTCATACTTGCAATAACGCGTCCACCAACAACGAAGGCTCGAATATCTGTTCCAGCAGATTCTTTGATGAATTCTTGCATCAAGATATTTGTTCCGTCTTCATTTGTGATATACAAAGCCTGAAGAACCGACTTTGCAGCCTTTTTAGTCTCAGCCAAAACCACACCATTACCATGGGTACCGCTGGCAAGCTTGATAATAACAGGCATACCGCCTAGTTCGTCTAGGAGGACATCAATGTCGGTCGTGTTCCTAGAAACAACAGTCTTTGGGATACCAACACCAGATTTAGCAAGTAGTTGCATACTACGTAGCTTGTCACGCGAACGGCTAATAGCAATCGAGCTTGAAACAGTGTAAACACCTTGCATCTCAAGTTGACGCACAATAGCTGTACCGTAACGTGTCATATTAGCAGCAATACGTGGGATTATTGCATCAAAGTTAATCAAATCCTCACCACGATAACTTACCGCTGGATTGTTCTGTTCAATCGAAGCATAGCAATCACGATATTTAATAATCTTGACTTCATGTCCGCGCTTTTTAGCCTCTTCAGCAAGCCTCTTTGTAGAGTAGTTTCCGTTTCCGTTTGATAAGATAGCAATTCTCATTTTATAAGTCCTCCTCTACCAGAGGGAAATTAATTTCATAATCTCTCTTTAATAGTTCACGGTTAATATTATTCTCACTTGGATCCACCAAAAATCGATGATTCATAAGCTCACGGCCAAGCAGCACTGGATAGGTTTTTCTTGAACGATCGGCCAAAGTAAACTTAGCCTTGAATACCTTCGGGCCAACCTTTACCTTCAAATCAACCTCATAACGGCTTTCTTCGTGTCCGAAAGAGTTAGAAATTTTTACAATTTTAAACTTATCAACGCTAAATTTACCCGCCATTGCGCCACACATTGGATGACCGCCAAGCAGTGTAAAGGACAAAGTACCGTCTTCCTCTAGTTTAATATCAGAAGCATGAACGGAAGACTGGTATGCACCAGTGTCGGTCTTTGCAGGTACGTTAATAATATCGGCATCTACAAACTTAAGTAGCTCCGAACGTCCTATAACTGCTTTGTGGAAATCGTGTCTTGTTTTCATATTTTTAATTATACTATGCTATGCATAGCCATTATTTATTACACCTTAATATTAACATAAGTGTTGATAAAAGTCAATACTCTTATGTTTCTAAGAAGGTGTTTTTACTATTTTTTTGACTTTCTTTCGCTCTGTCTCGTCGGTATGATCATATTTACCAATAGTGATATCATCAAGAGCTCCATTGATGTCGTTTATGTTATCAACAAGAAACTTGGCGTTCTTTTTTAAACCTTCATAATATATCTTCAATTTTGAGAAAATCATGCCTCTCATCCAGAACTCTGTGCCACGAAAGGCGTTTTCGATGTGGACATAGGCTTGTTCCTTGGCCTCATTTATAGCAACATCGGATATTTCTCCGTCGTTTGAATTACGGACTGCTAAAATTCTCCAAAGAACTTCATAAACTTGACGCGCATCACGAGTCGGCTCATTCTCGGTACCAAGCGCCAAACCGGCCGTTATGTACCTGTCCCTGGCGCGGTTAATGGCTGGGTGATCATCAATA
>Ga0302296_1001589_pt1 | contig 16138 bp, 15 predicted proteins | sample III_Fen_N3_1_FD_194546 | JGI IMG/M metagenome (GOLD analysis project Ga0302296, IMG submission 194546) | Peat permafrost microbial communities from Stordalen Mire near Abisko, Sweden - III_Fen_N3_1 | ecosystem: Environmental > Terrestrial > Soil > Wetlands > Permafrost | place: Sweden: Abisko...
TTTCAATAATTAAATCCTTTTTACTATGTTTGAGCTCTAAACATGTAAAGTTTCAATAAAGACTAAATTATGAGTAATAAAAAGACATCCGGAGGTTTTTCATCACTAGTTGCCTCTATTGCAATCGTTATCGCATTAATTATCGGTATTTGTGTTTATCTCTTCATTTTCGGAGACCCTTCACACTTCGTAAACGGTGACAATACTTTAGAGCCATTAGACGGCGATTATCTTGGAATTATCTACAAAGGTGGAATCATTGTACCTTTCCTAGTTGCGGTTAACTTAATCGTAATCATCTTTTCAGTTGAGCGTTTCATCACTATGGCTAAAACAAAAGGTCGTGGAAACATCAACAACTTTGTACTTAAAATCAAATCATTATTGGACGAAAGAGATGTTCAAGGTGCTATTGCAGAGTGCGACAAACAACGTGGTTCAGTAGCTAATGTTGTTCGTGCAGGTTTGGAGAAATACAGCCACATGCAAACTAATTCAGATTTGGACAAAGAACAAAAAGTAGAGTCTATCAAAAAAGAATTGGAAGAAGCTACTGCATTGGAATTGCCTATGTTGTCTAAAAACTTGGTTGTTCTTTCTACGTGTTCATCTATCGGTGTATTGATCGGTTTGATCGGTACGGTATTAGGGATGATCAAATCATTCTCGGCGATGAGTAAAGGTACACCGGATACTGCAATGCTTGCAACAGGTATCTCTGAGGCCTTGATCAACACATTCTTAGGTATCTTGGCTTCTACATTGGCGATTGTATTGTACAACATGTTCTCTACAAAAATCGACCAAATGACTTACAGCATGGATGAGGCTAGCTTCACAATCGTGCAAAATTTCACCGCTACCGAGAAATAATTCGTTGCTGAAAAGCAATTGAATGAATGACGGTTAAGAAGTAACAATTAAAAGAAAAAGAATGGCAAAATTAAACATGCCCAAAAGTGCTCCTTCTATCGACATGACGCCGATGGTAGACTTGGCTTTCTTGTTGGTTACCTTCTTTATGCTTGCGGCGAACTTTAAATCGGATGACCCTGTTCAGGTTTCTACGCCATCCAGTATCAGTGACAAAGAAGTGCCTCAAAAGCACATGATTATGGTTACTGTAGATCCGGATGGACGCATCTTCTTCGGTGCAACAGGTGAAGAGACGAAAAAGCAGATTATCGCAACCATGATTGAGAAACGTGGCTTGAAATTGAACAAAAAGCAAGTGGAAGAGTTTGTGAAAATCAGCAGCTTCGGTTGTGACATCGCACAACTTCCGGCCTATTTGGATCATACAAGTATAGAAAGACAACAGCTGAAATGGACTATTCCGGCTGACTCGACGAACAATCAATTACGCGAGTGGATCAATGTGGCGCATCAAGCGGCATTGAATACAGGTAAGAAAGAATACGAAGACGAATCAAGTAAAACGAAAGACAAGTTAGAAGTCAATGACTACAAACCGATCTTCGTTTTGAAAGTTGATGGAAAAGCACAGTACGCAAAAGCTAAACGCGTTATTGAAACATTCCGTGATTTGAACATCAACAACTTGCATTTTGTGACTTCGTTGGAAGAGAATCCATATAAAAAGCAAGAATGATATGGCTGAGATAATTGAAAGTGGTGGCGGAGGCCACAAGAAAGGCGGTAAAAAACGCCCTAAGAAAGGCTCAACCAGAGTCGACATGACACCGATGGTGGACTTGGCGTTCTTGTTGTTGACATTCTTCGTAATGACTTCAACGTTCAGCAAGCCGAAAGTGATGAGTTTGGTTTACCCGGCAAAACCGGAACCAAATGAGAAGCCTGCGGAGCCAATCAATAATGCAATTACGTTTTTGCTGACGGAAGACAAGATTTTCTATTACGAAGGTGAGTTCAGAGCTACTCCAGGCGATGGAAAACCTGCAACCAAACTATCCGAAACAACTTTCGGAGCGCAAGGTGTGCGTAAATTGTTGGCTGATAAAAACAATTTCGTTTTGAAAGAAAAAGCGAAGTTGGAAGCTAAGTTACTAAACAAGGAAATCGCAGATTCTACGTATACACGTATGTTGATTGACGCCAAGAAAAACAGAGCTTCTTTGAAGGTACTTGTGAAGACAGACGTGAAAGCATCTTGTAAGAATTTCATCGACTTGATTGACGAACTAAAAATCAATGATATCGGGGTAATTGCTCCTGTTGACATGATGGCTAGCGAGGAAAAATTGTTAAACGCAGAAATAGAGAAGTAGTATGTTAGTAATCATTAGTGTGATGGTCTTGATTGCCGGCGTTTCATTGTACGAGTACTTCAGTGCAAGAAACTGGCAACAAGTAACCTCCAGTGAACGAAACGAGTTGGTTTTCGAACACAGAAACCGCGAATACGGTGCTTACCAAATTCGCAAGGGATACGATGTCCGATTGATGTTGATATTGGGAGTAATGATCTTCGGAATCGGATCTGCCTACGGTATCTACAGAATCATTAAGGCATTGCCTGCAGAAGTGATTGAAGAACCGAAGTTGGATTTGACGCAGTTCTCAATGGATGCTCCGGATATCAAAGAAGAATTGGATCCACCTGTTGAGGAAGAAATTCCACCAATGGAGAAAACAATTCAGTTCTTGCCACCGGTTGTTACAGATGACGTGGTTGAAACGGAGGTCTTCATTCAGGATGAATCTGACACAAAAGTAAGTACGGAAACAAACGAAACAGACAACGAGAACTTCGAAATCGCTGAGAAAAAGAAGGAACCGGAGAAAATCGTTGAGCCGGAAAAACCAACTGTTTATACCTACGTAGATGAACCTGCTGCGTTTAAAGGAAACTTGAAGCAATACCTTGCTGACAACATCAAGTACCCGCAAACAGCAGTTGAGTTAGGAATCGAAGGAAAATGCTACTTGCAGTTTATCGTGAGTGCTTCTGGAAACATCTCTAACGTTGAAGTAAAACGTGGTGTTCCGGATTGCCCTGAGTGTGACAAAGAAGCCGTTCGTGTTGTAAAAAACATGCCGGATTGGACACCAGGGAAAAACGGAGGGAAAGCAGTACACAGTACGTTCAACCTTCCTGTTTCGTTCAAGTTGCAGTAAAAATACGACTCAAATAAAACAGATTCCCCGATGTCCGCTCATACCGGTTTCGGGGATTTTTTTAGACCCCAATTCTACCATGCAACATTTCAACACCGTTCTTACGCTTTTTATTATTGTCATGTGTTTGGTGTTTGCCTATTTCATGACCTTTACCGACCTTAAGAGAGAAAGTCTGGATGGTACACCGCGCACTATTTTTGTGTTCATCATGCTTGGTTATGGCGCATTTCGAGGTTACCGCATGTACAAGACTTTCAAAGAACAACGAAACGAAAACCCAGAATAACATGAATGTATTCAGCAAAATTTTAATCCTTGGATCTGTTGGAGTACTGCTATTCTCCTGCGGAGGCGGTCCTAATGGTGGTATGGCAGATACGCATACCCGCGGAAAAGCTGAAATCTATTTCGAAGAATCGTACAAACCGTTGTTCGAAACAAGTATTTACACCTTTGAGGGGCTTTACCCTAGCGCGGATATCCAACCTGTTTACAAAACAGAAGGCGAAATCATCAATGCTTTCTTTGAGAAAAAAGTAAAAACCATTTGTATTACCCGCGATTTTACCGCCAAAGAAAAAGCCAATCTCAAAAAGGCTCAGATTGAAGTGCGTAGCAACATCATCGCTTTTGATGCCATTGCATTGATTATTCACCCAGATAATATGGATAGCACACTTTCGATTGAAAAACTTAAGCGCATCCTAACCGGAAAAGACACCTTGTGGTCAAGTTCCGGAAAACGCATCAATGTGGTGTTTGACAATGCTAATTCCGCCAATTTTAACTACATGCACAAGCTTGCCGGAGATGCACCGTTGCCTAAAAATATCTTTGCGGTTAAATCCAACGAAGAAGTGATCAATCATGTAAAAAACAATCCGAACTCCATTGGAATTATTGGTGTGAATTGGATCAGCGACCACGACGATAAAACGGTATTGGATTTCTTGAAAGGAATTCGTGTGATGGGTGTTTCCAAAACGGAAGGCGGCGAAGCTTTCCAGCCTTATCAAGCGTACATCTATACGAAAGAGTATCCGCTTACGCGTGAAGTGTGGATGATCAATATCGGCAGTAGATCAGGTTTGCATACCGGATTTGTAAATTTCATGCAACAGGAAAAAGGTCAATTGATCATACACAAATCAGCATTGGTTACAGCCTCTGCTCCTGTGCGCATCATTGAAATGACCACCGAATAAAAGCAACAGGAAAGTCATTCAATTGCTTGTCTTTGTGAGTGAATGAATTAAATAAACGTTAACAAAGTGCCACTTTACAAGCATTGAAGTAATTTGGCAAGAGAATTGCTAAAGCAATGACAACTAAAACAACGATCAATAAACACAGTATGAAAAATTACATGCTAGTAGCTGTTTCTTTCGCCTTAGGCACACTTGCTTACGGACAAACTTTGGAAGAAGCTCTTAAGAAAACCGATAACGAACGCTATGAATTAGCGAAGAAAGAATACAGAGCACTTATTGCGAAAGAACCCGCAAAAGGCGATTATTATTTTTATTTGGGTGAAAACTTCAGAAAACAAGGAGAATTAGACTCAGCTTTCGGAGCTTGGCAACAAGGTGTTAAAGCCGATGCTACAGGTCCGATGAGTTTGGTAGGAAGCGGAAATATTTTGTGGTACAAAGGTGATACGGCAGCTGCCCGCAAACAATTTGTAGCAGCCTGCACAACTACTAAACACAAAAATGCCGAAGTGATGCGCCAAGTAGGTGCCACTTATACGTATGCACCGATTAAAAACTTGGATGCGGCGATCAAATTACTGAATGATGCTATCAAGTTGGATCCGAAAAACATCGAAGGTTACTTGATTTTGGGTGATGCGTTATTGGAAAAAACACCAAGTAACGGTAGTCCGGCGATTGCTCAATACAACAAAGCGCTCGACATCGATCCAAAAAACTGTAAAGGAATTGTGCGCAAAGCAAAATTGTACCAACGTGGACGTGCTTATGAAGAAGCCAACGGTTTGTACAAAGATGCTCAAACACTCGACCCGACTTACGCACCAGCTTACCGTGAAAATGCGGAGTTGAATATGCTGTTTGACCAACACACCAGAGCAATTGAAAACTGGAAGAAATACTTGGAATTGAACAACAGTGACGAAGCTCGTTACCGTTTTGCCACTGCCCTATTCTCCGGTAAAAAATACTGTGAAGCAATCACAGAATTGGAAACTATTCAGGCAAATGGATTCGTTAATTTGTATACAAGACGTATGTTGACATACTCTTTGTATGAATGTAATCCGGAATCTAAAGTAGAATTGAACCAAAAAGGATTGGAACAAAGCGACAAGTTCTTCCAACTTGCACCAAGCGATAAAGTCATTGGATTGGATTACAAATACCGCGGATTACACTTAAGTAAAATGGCCAAAGATTCTCTTGCAATTATTGAATTGGAAAAAGCCATGTCGCTTGATTCTGCAAAACGCGGTGAATTGGCTGGCGATGTAGCCAAAATGTATTTGAAAGCAAAGAAATACGACCCAGCTATTGCCAACTACCAGATCAAATGGAACGGAAACGCTGAAAACCTGAATGCAACAGAATTTTATGAATTAGGTCGTGCTTATTATTTCGGTCCGAAAGATTACAAAATGGCTGACTCTTGCTTCAAAGCAGTGAGTGAAAAAGCGCCTGATTTTGCAATGGCGTATTTCTGGAGAGGACGTTCGAATTTGAAATTAGATGTTGCTCCAACAAAATACATGGCAAAACCCTACTACGAGAAATTCTTGGAATCTTTGACAGAAGAAGAAAAAGTAGCTGCCAACCAGAAAGCGAATCAAATTGAAGCTTCTAAATATCTTGGAGATTATTATGTGAACTCTAAAGAAGGAAAAGATTACGCAAAAGCAAAGATCTTTTGGAAGACAGTACAGACACTTGAACCAACGGATGCGCAAGCAAAAGCATTCTTTGCAAGTCCTGCAGGAAAATAAACGAAAACCACAGTTAAAACTGTCAAACAGCCCGCTCATTTGCGGGCTGTTTTTGTTTGTAATCGCTTTATTTACAAGGAATCCACAAAATTTGAATTCCATTTAATTCACTAACAATCCTAACGCTACCTTTTACTCAAACATTCCTACAGAAGAAGTCTTTTTTAGATGACGATTACTCCTTTTAGTTAAGTTAGATTAAGCGGTTTGACTTTGGCGCCAAAAAAAGAAAAACCTACAACACGAGTAATAATTAACTAAAAACCCATCAGTTATGATTGTAGTATTCATCATCGTAGCAGCAATAGCTCTAGTCTCGCTCTACGACTACTTCAGCTCTAGAAATTGGCAACAAGTAACGTCCAATGAGCGAAACAACACCGTTTTTGAAAAACGTAACCGCGAATACGGAGCATTTACAATCCGCCGTGATTATGACAAACGTCTTATGCTTATTGTTGGCGGAATGGCCACAGGATTCGGAGTTCTATTTGCAGCCACACGTGGCGGAGAGATCACCGAAAAAATAGCTGCTCCCCACATGGTAACCGTAGAGTATGACATCGCTATCGAAAAAGACAAAAAAGAAGATGTCATCGACGAGCCAAAAACGGATGTAACACCACAGCCAATGGCACAAGTTGTAGAGTTCAGAGAACCGGTTCCGGTTGACACCGAACCGACAGATCTTCCCGAAATTCCGGATCCGAATCAAAACACCGGAAACGTTTCCAATCCTGACGGACCAGATTTCGGCGGTTCATTGCCTCCAAATCCTCCAGGAAATGGCGGCGGAGACGGAATAGTAGAAATACCTGAAATTCCTCAAGGAATTGTTGCCATTCCAGACGAACCAGCTGAGTTTCCTGGCGGACATCCGGCACTAGTGAAATACTTAGGATCCAATATCCATTACCCGCAAGGACCTGCTGAATTAGGTATCCAAGGAAAATGTCACTTGAAATTCGTTGTAAGTAAAATAGGAGACATTTCCGATGTAAAAGTAATGCGAGGTGTTTCGGATTGCCCAGAATGTGACAAAGAAGCTGTTCGCGTTGTGAAAAACATGCCTTTATGGAGACCGGGACGAGTGAAAGGAAAACCAGTTGACAGTTACTTTAATTTACCTGTGAAATTCGCACTCGAATAACATTCCTAACCACCATCTAAAAACAAAGACCCGGGTATCCTATATCCGGGTTCTTTTTTTTGAACAAATACCGTGAATGCTGACATAACTTGTTAACATCCTGAATTTATTTCCACCAAAAATTGGCGTTTAGAAATAAAGCCTTATCTTTGCGCCCAAATTGAGAATACACTTTAAAGACACCATAAAATGTCCCAAATTCAAGGTAAAATTTCACAGGTTATCGGACCGGTTGTCGATGTAAACTTCGACAAAGGAATGGCACTTCCAAACATCTACGATGCATTAGAGGTGCGCAAAGCAGACGGAACAAGAGTTGTTCTAGAGGTACAATCTCACGTTGGCGAGAATGCAATTCGTGCGATTTCCATGGACTCTACAGACGGATTCCGTCGTGGAATGGAGGTTACTTCAACGGGTAGTGCAATCAAAATGCCTATCGGGGAAAAAATCAAGGGACGTTTGTTCAATGTAGTTGGTGAAGCAATCGACGGTATCAATGTGGTTGACAATTCAGACGGAATGCCAATTCACCGTGAAGCACCGAAATTTGATCAGTTATCTACTGCAACAGAAGTGCTTTTCACAGGTATCAAAGTAATTGACTTGATCGAGCCTTACGCAAAAGGAGGAAAAATCGGTTTGTTCGGTGGTGCAGGTGTTGGTAAAACAGTATTGATTCAGGAATTGATTAACAACATCGCTAAAGGTCACGGTGGACTTTCTGTATTTGCAGGAGTTGGTGAGCGTACACGTGAAGGAAATGACCTTCTTCGTGAGATGTTGGAATCAGGCATTATTAAATACGGAGATGCATTTATGCACTCTATGGAAGAAGGCGGATGGGATCTTTCGAAAGTTGATTTGAACGAAATGAAAGAATCAAAAGCTACCTTCGTATTCGGTCAAATGAACGAGCCTCCTGGTGCACGTGCTCGTGTTGCTTTGTCTGGTTTGACAATGGCAGAGTACTACCGTGACGGTGAAGGTGACGGACAAGGAAAAGACATTTTGTTCTTCGTTGATAACATCTTCCGATTTACACAAGCAGGTTCTGAAGTATCCGCTTTGTTGGGTCGTATGCCATCAGCGGTAGGTTACCAACCTACATTGGCTACAGAAATGGGTCAAATGCAAGAACGTATTACTTCTACGAAAAACGGTTCCATTACTTCCGTACAAGCGGTTTACGTACCTGCGGATGACTTAACGGATCCGGCTCCGGCAAATACCTTTGCTCACTTGGATGCAACAACGGTATTGTCTCGTAAGATTGCCGAGTTGGGTATTTACCCTGCAGTAGATCCATTGGATTCTACTTCTCGTATCTTGACTCCGACAATTTTGGGTGAAGCACACTACAACACTGCTTCTCGCGTAAAAATCACATTGCAACGTTATAAAGAACTTCAAGATATCATCGCCATCCTTGGTATGGATGAGTTGTCTGAAGACGATAAAATGATCGTTCACCGCGCTCGTCGTGTACAACGTTTCTTGTCTCAACCGTTCCACGTAGCTGAGCAATTTACAGGTATCCCTGGAGTATTGGTAGACATTCAAGAAACGATCAAAGGATTCAACATGATCCTTGACGGTGAGATGGACAGATATCCTGAAGCTGCTTTCAACTTGAAAGGTAGCATCGAGGATGTAGTTGCAGCAGGTGAAAAAATGTTGGCTGAAGCTTAATTTAAAGAACGCATCATGCATTTAGAAATCATTACTCCCGAAACGAAAATCTTTGTAGGTGAAGCACAATCTGTGCAATTGCCGGGTCTTGACGGTTCGTTTCAGGTGTTAAACAATCACGCTCCCATTATTTCCGGTTTAGCTGCCGGAACAGTGAAAATAGAGCTTGAAAGCGCTTTTGAAGCTGATGAAAAAACCAGCAAGCTGATTCAAGTTGACAACAACCCTTCTACTATCCGTGTAACAATCAAAGGTGGTGTTATGGAGTTGCTCAACAACAAGGTAATCGTACTTGCCGAATAAGAACTATAACTTTTAAAAAAGAGGGGTCTCAGCTGTGGCTGACATCCCTCTTTTTTGTTAAGGAGTGTTATAGAACTAATTTTTACCGGAACATAAACGATTCTTTCATTAATTTCGTTATTACGTTACATGAATCTATTAGCACAAATAGACAAAGAGAATACTCCCAACCATATTGCAATCATTATGGATGGAAACGGACGCTGGGCCAAAAAACAAGGTCAAATGCGCTTGTACGGTCATTCTATTGGGGTAGAGTCCGTTCGTGAAACATTAACGGCAGCCAAGAACATCGGCGTGAAACACCTTACATTGTATGCTTTCTCGACCGAAAACTGGAACCGACCAAAAGAGGAAATTGACGGATTGATGAATTTACTAGTGCATACCATTGCCAACGAAGTAGATGAATTGAACCGAAGCGGTGTGCGTTTATTGACCATTGGTGATAGAGCAGGTTTACCGATCGAATGTCAGGAAGAATTAGCATCTGCAATTGCTGCAACCGAAACAAACACCGAAATTGACCTTATTTTAGCATTAAACTACAGCGCACGGTGGGAAATCACCAATGCAATGAAACAAATAGGACAGCAAATAGCCAATGGCCAATTGCAACCCAACGATATTAGCGATGAAATCATCGCACAACACCTTACAACTACCGGTATTCCGGATCCTGAATTATTGATTCGCACAAGCGGAGAATGCCGCGTAAGTAATTTCTTATTGTGGCAAATTGCCTATACCGAATTTCATTTTACGGAAGTGTTGTGGCCCGACTTCAAAGAAGCCGACCTCTACAAAGCCGTTATCGATTATCAATCACGTGAACGCCGTTTTGGAATGGTTTCCGAACAACTTTAGCCTATGAAATATCTAATTGTCCTTTTCATCTCTTGCTTTTCATTGTTGTCTTTCGCACAAGGACCTAACTGGATTGTTGATGCAGTAGAAGATACACTTAAACCTGCCGGGACGAATATCGGTGGCGGATTTAGTTATGATGATCCGCAGAAATACGAGTTGGGACCTATCCGCATTGACGGAGCCGATAATTTCGATGCACAAGCCATCAAGTTGATTGCAGGTTTACGACCAGGACAAGAAATTACATTACCGGGTGAAGAGATCACCAAAGCCATTAAAAACTTATGGGACGAAGGCTTATTCTCCAGTGTTTCCATTGAAGTGGAAAAAGAAGTGGCAGGAGTGGTTTATTTGGTCATCAGATTGACTCCACGACCAAAATTATCGCGTTTCAAATTCAGAGGTGTTAACCGTCGTGAGGCGGATAAAGTGCGTGAGGAAATTGATTTGGCTTCAGGGAAAACCATTACCGAAAACCTGATTTTCACGACACGTAATAAAGTAAAGGGTTATTTCCGCGAGAAAGGTTACCACAATGTACAGGTAAATATCAATCGCATTAAGGATACATTGATCAACAACTCCGAGATCTTTTTGATCGAAATCAACAAAGGTCAGAAAGTAGGTATTAAAGAAATCAATATCAACGGAACGAGTGCCGTACCAATGTGGAAACTCCGCAAAGCAATGAAAGATACCAAAAAGATGGCTTTTTGGCGGATTTTCAAACGCTCTAAATTTTCTCAATCGGCCTATGACCGCGACAAACTAGCCGTTGTAGAAAAATTGAGAAGTGTCGGTTTGCGTGACGTTACGATTATTTCCGATTCGGTTTACTCCATCGACAAGCGTCATTTGGTGATCAATATTGAAATTCTGGAAGGCAATAAGTATTACTTCGGTGATATGTCGTGGATCGGGAATACTAAATTCTCATCAGGTTTGCTTGATACCGTTTTGGGAATCAAATACGGCGACATTTACAACAAACCGTTATTAGATCAGCGTTTGTTTATGAGCGAAGAAGGGCGTGATGTTTCATCGTTATACATGGACCGCGGTTATTTATTCTTTCAGGTAATTCCGGTTGAAACGGGAGTACTCGACAATCACATCAACTACGAGATGCGCTTGATTGAAGGAAAAGAAGCCCGTGTACGCAATATCATCATCAAAGGTAACTACAAGACCAATGAGCATGTTATTCGTCGTGAGATCCGTACTAAACCGGGAGATTTATTCAACCGTAATGACATTATCCGTACGCAACGAGAGTTGGCACAGTTGGGTTATTTCAACGAACAAGCTTTCCAAGTGAATCCGATTCCGAATCCGCAAGACGGAACGGTAGACATCGTGTATACGGTAGAAGAGAAATCGGCTGACCAAATTGAAGTATCAGGTGGTTATGGAGCCGGAAGAATTATCGGAACTGTAGGTTTGACATTCAGTAACTTCTCGGTAAAAAACATGTTCAAGAAAGCTGCTTGGCAACCGCTTCCAGCTGGTGACGGACAACGTTTATCAATTCGTGCACAAACCAACGGTCGTTATTACCAAAGTTATAACTTCTCGTTTACTGAGCCGTGGTTGGGTGGAAAACGTCCGAATTCATTTACATTCTACGCTACGCACACCCAAATCGGAAACAACTTCAGCAGAAGCAATCCGACTTACCAAGGTGTATCCATTTCAGGTGGTGGTATCGGTTTAGGTCGTCGTAAAAAATTCCCGGATGATTACTTTAGTGCTTACTACGAGCTTTCATACCAATATTACGACGTAGTTGATTACTCTAGTTTGTTCCCGAATTTCGACAACGGTTACGCAAACGATATCAGCTTGAAATACGCGTTACAACGTAATTCCATCAATTCACCGATCTACCCTACAGAAGGTTCCAAACTTTCCTTCACGGCAAAATCATCATTGCCTTATTCATTATTGGGTGGTAGAACTGATTTCGAAGATGCTACAGCGCAGGATCGTTACAAGTACTTGGAATACTACAAATTCAAATTGACGGGTGAATTCTACTTCCCGCTTACCAGCAACAAGAAATTGGTCTTCATGCCGCGTTTCGGATTCGGTTTCATGGGTTATTACAACGCATCGAAAGGATTGACGCCGTTTGAGCGATTCAACTTAGGAGGTAGCGGATTAACGGGTGTGAATCAATTCGGTGGTCGTGAAATCATTGCATTACGCGGATATCCGGAAAGTGGTTTGTCATCAACCGGAGGTGATCCGTTAATTGCGAAATACACCATGGAACTTCGTTACCCGATTTCATTGAATCCACAGGCGACCTTCTTTGTGTTGGCCTTTGCCGAAGCAGGAAACACCTTCCCTACTTTGAATAAATTCAATCCGTTTAACGTGAAACGTTCGGCCGGTTTGGGTATTCGTGTGTTCTTACCAATGTTTGGTATGTTGGGCTTGGATTACGGTTTCGGGTTCGATACCTTGGATTCACACTCAAGCGGCTTCAACGGACAATCCGACATCGACGTACGCAATAAAGGCTATTTCGGTAAGTTCAACTTTACTATCGGAATGAACCTCGGAGAGTTATAATAGAGCGTGGAACAATAAATTGTTTATTTTCGTCGTTCTTTCAATTTTTGATTTTATGAAAAACTGGTTGATTGGTTGTTTAATGGTGTTTGGCATGACCTTTGCCAGCTCTGCTCAGAAGTATGGATATATTGACTCGGATTTTATCCTGAACAATGTGCCGGAATACAAAGAAGCGAAAGAACGCTTGGATAAGTTAGCAGAACGTTGGACCAAAGAAATAGAAGAACGCTATGAAATAGTGAAACAGAAAAAAGAGAATTTTCTTCGTGAAGAAGACCTCTTGCCTGCCGAAGAAAAAGCCAAACGCGAAGAAGAAATTGCCAAATTGGAAACCGAAGCTATGGAAATGCAGAAAACGCGTTTCGGAGTTTCAGGGGACTACTTCCAGAAACGTCAGGAATTGATTAAACCGATTCAAGACAAAGTATACGAAGCCATGCAAGCAGTTGCTTCCAAACGGAATTATAGCTTTATATTTGACAAAGCAAATCAAAGCAACCTCGTTTTTGCCGATAGTAAATTTGATATCAGCGACGAAGTGCTAAAAGAAATGGGATATACCCCGAAATGATAAACAAATACAAATCATAAACAATCCAATGAAAAAACTATTTTTCGCCCTTGCAATTGCCTTGACTACAGTAACTGCTGCACAAGCGCAATCTAAAATTGCACACGTAAATTCTCAGACATTACTTGATACGATGGTTTCACGTAAAGCTGCTATTGCTGAAATCAATGAATTGAGCCGCAGAGCAGACGAAGAATTGAAAGGTATGGAAGCCAATCTTGAAAAAGAATACAATGCTTACATGTTGAGAAAACCTACTCAAACACCTGCAATGAATACATACGATGAAGGTCGTTTGGCAAAAATGCAAGCAGATATGCAAGCTCGTGAACAAGAAATCAATCAAATTTTACAGACAATGTCTGCCGAAATGAATGATGCTATCTTGAAAACAGTAAAAGACGCTGTAGATATCGTTGCTAAAAAGAAAGGTTTGAACTACGTGATCGACGAGTCATCTACCCTTTTTGCTAGTGGAAGTAACATTACCAATGAAGTAATTCCTGAATTGATGCGCCTTGATGCTGAAAGATCGAAAGCAAAAGCTCAAACGCCTCCAAAAGCACCGGGACAATAATACATTACAACTTATTTTAAGAGTCGTCTTCCGCAAGGTTGGCGACTTTTTTTGTTGTTTATAATTTTCACCACAAAGTCACAAAGAAATAGCACAAACTTGACGTGTTAAAAGAACACAAAGGAGATTTAGGTGAGAAGCAAAGGTGTTTATCGAAAAGTTGATCCTAAATTTTACGGCAAAGAAAAAACTCGTTAAGACCACGAGGGTGGTCTACCTATATCACCTTTGTGAACTTAACAAGTCAAACTCTTCAAAAAAACTTTGTGCCTTTGTGGTGAATTACAATTTATTATCTACCATGGTAATTAAATTATAACTACCTTCGTAAAAACACCGTTCATGGAACGCTCTCTATTTGTAAAATCGATGCTAGGATTTGCCGCATTAGGCGGATTAACCTCCGCTTTTCAATTAAAAAATATACTTTCCGAAGAAGATTATACCTACCCAGTATTGTTTATTGGTCACGGTTCTCCAATGAATGGCATCGAAGACAATGCATTTTCGCAACAGTGGAAAGCTCAAGTGAAAGATCTGCCAACACCCAAAGCGGTAATCGTCATTTCTGCCCATTGGCTTACAAAAGGCACATTCATTACTGCAATGGAACATCCGCAAACAATCCATGACTTCGGAGGTTTCCCTGAAGAACTCTTTGCAGTTGAATATCCGGCTCCTGGTTCACCTGAAATGGCAACAACAACAAAAGACCTCATCACGAGTACGGAAGTCGGTTTAGACCACGAATGGGGACTTGATCACGGTACTTGGACTGTAGTGCGACACATGTATCCAAACGCGAATGTTCCGGTCTTGCAATTGAGCATCGATTACAGTCAACCGGCAGCTTATCATTACGCGTTAGCCAAAGAATTGCAATCGCTGCGCAAAAAAGGTGTGTTGCTCATAGGTAGTGGCAATATGGTGCATAACCTGCGTTTGGTCGATTTTGCCAATATCAATAAACCAGATTACGGATACGATTGGGCGCTGGAAGCTCGTGACACATTCAATAAACTCTTACTGAACAAAGAATACAATCCACTGATCGCATACGAGCAATTAGGGAAAAGCGTGCAACTGGCCATTCCTACTCCCGATCATTATTATCCGCTCATTTACTCACTTGGGTTATCAAAAGAATCAGACAACATTCAGCTTTTTAATGACGAAATGGTTGGTGGATCGTTAAACATGACCTCGGTGCAATTCGGATAACAACCGAAAACACTATTTTTGTTTCATGTCAGAAAAAGGTCCTATTGGTATTTTTGATTCCGGATACGGCGGTTTGACCGTTTTGAAAGAAATTCGGGAACAATTGCCACAGTACGATTACCTCTACTTAGGTGATAATGCGCGTGCGCCTTATGGTTCACGTTCATTCGAAGTGATTTATGAATATACGTGGCAAGCTGTTCAAGCTTTATTCGATCAAGGCTGTTCTTTGGTGATTTTAGCATGCAATACCGCTTCAGCAAAAGCATTACGAAGCATACAGCAAAAGCAGTTGCCCCATTTGGATGGAAACAAACGCGTTTTAGGCGTCATCAGACCAAGTACGGAAGCATTGGGTGAAATGACACATTCCAAACACATTGGTATTTTAGCCACAGAAGGAACGGTGAAATCGGAATCGTATGTCATCGAATTGCAAAAAATTGCTCCTGAAATCACTGTAACACAGCACGCCTGCCCAATGTGGGTACCATTGATCGAAAATAATCAACACACTACTCCAGGAGGTATCTTTTTCCTGCAACAAGATTTACTAGCATTGCTCCAAAAAGATCCGAAGATCGATACAATACTCTTAGGTTGCACGCATTATCCGTTGGTAAAAGAAACACTCGAATCATTATTGCCTCCGCATATTCAAGTCATCGCGCAAGGATCGTTGGTGGCTAGTAAATTGGAGAACTACCTTCAACGTCATCCTGAAATCGAATCACGTTGCGGGAAGGGAGGAAATGTAACCTATGTTACCACCGAGAGTGCATCCGACTTCTCCATCAATGCAAGCAGAATAATGGGTTTAACCATTGAAGCGAAACACATTACACTTCATTAATCCGAATTAGGAATACGAGTATTGAGCAAAGTATTAAAAGCTACTCACAATCGAAATGATACTTTTGTGGCGTTGAACGCTGAAAAAGGATGAGATGTTGGAAATAATCGGCTTTTGCGCTGCACTACTAGTTGGGTTTGTTTTAGGACTCCTAGGTGGTGGTGGTTCTATTTTAGCGCTTCCGGTAATGGTATACCTACTCCACATTCCGCCACACATGGCAACAGCTTATTCTCTTTTTG
>Ga0302296_1001590_pt1 | contig 16129 bp, 15 predicted proteins | sample III_Fen_N3_1_FD_194546 | JGI IMG/M metagenome (GOLD analysis project Ga0302296, IMG submission 194546) | Peat permafrost microbial communities from Stordalen Mire near Abisko, Sweden - III_Fen_N3_1 | ecosystem: Environmental > Terrestrial > Soil > Wetlands > Permafrost | place: Sweden: Abisko...
CCAAGGAAATGCAAGTGGTTTTAGCGCTCATAATAAATGGACTGCTAACTTTTTAAACAACACGAGTGGCACAACGATTAATCACAACCCCAATCCGTTGTATTATTACCATGCACCGGGGGCAGCTTTTGGATCTAATCCAACTCCTGTTATTGCTGGTTCGCCTTATAATTGGTTTGATATAACTTTAAATGGAGCAACTACCACTACTTGTGGTAATTCACTGAATGAAACCCCCATTACGTTAACAACACCTGCTCAGGATCGTTCACGTGAAATGGGTGCTGTTGTGAATGGTGGGGTTATTTACGATAGTTTAGATGTTGAAATGAAACACTATTTGCATCAATCGGTATTGTCGCGTTTAAAGCAAAATCCAGCACTTCAAAACCTTAATCAACCCGATGATGCAAGTTATCAGTATTATGTGTTGAGTATGGAACAATCGCCAACGGGAAAATTATTAAAAACCCAAACTGCTATTGCCAATGAACAGAATGATTCTGCGCAAGTTTACATCAATTCGTTAGACATAAGTGATCCTAAGATTGCCTTAACACAAACTGTTGAAACTATTTGGAACTCAGCAAAACTGAATGAAACAATTATTTCAACCAGTGATTCTTTGATTCTCTTTGACATAGCTTGTTCTGACCCATTAATTAACGGTTCGGCAGTTTATCAGGCACGTGCTATATTGGATTGGGATGGTACTTGTGCGCAAATGATGCAACGTAGCTCAATAGCAGTTGTTGAAACAGAGCAAACAAGAACGAACATTATTGTTTATCCGAATCCGTCAAAAGGTGAATTCAGCATCAATGCCAGTTCGGATATGGAAAAAATCGAAATCATTGATCTGAAAGGGGCTATTTTAAGTACCTTTAGTTTAGATGCAAACAATTATGAAGTAAAAACCCAACTTAAAGCGGGAATTTACGTTTTAAGAGTTAGCTTGAACAATGGAACAATTGAAACACATAAAATTGAAATTCATTAATTCAATTAACTTTTGGATTTTGGGGATGGTATATACTATCCCCTTTTTCAGTTTAAGTCAGAATAATTTAGTTAAAAATCCAAATTGTGAAATTTATGACACCTGTCCAAATGGAACAGGTCAAATTAATTATTTGAATGATTGGTATAATTTCAACTCTTGGGGTTCAACAGATTATCATAACGTTTGTAGTATTAATGAGGTAGCTACTATTCCCAGTTCTTTTGGCTATCAAATACCGCGTTCTGGAAATGGTTATATTCATGCAAGTATCGTTGCTTGCCAAAATCCAAGAAATTTCACTTTTTGGACGGGACAAGAATATATTTTTGGTGGGGAGTCATTTATTGGAACTTTAATAGAACCATTAAAGCCAGTAAAATACAAGATTGAATTTTATGTTAGTCTGACTTCATTTGGTAATTATGATAGCTTAGGAGGTAGTGACGGCTTACTAGCGACAAATGCTTTTGATATGATTTTATTAAATTCAAAATCAAGTTATTATGTCAGCCCAACGATCAATCAAAGTGATGTTATAAGAATCAATAATGGTGTAAATGTTATCAAAGACACCCTAAATTGGGTGAAATTATCTTCTTGCTTTTATGCTTCAGGGGGTGAAACTTATTTTGCAATTGGAGCATTTCGAGATACAAATGATATAATAACTGATTTTTCAGGTGTTTCATCATTTGGTCATGCAGGAAGCTATTACTTTGAAGATTTTTCAATCTATGAATGTGATACGTGCTGTTTAGGTGAGTTCCCATACAATGATCACGTAAATGTTTCCAATAATCCTGCTAGTAGTTTTAATCCTACTACGTTTACGATTGTGCTAAATTCAAATACAACTGCCGTTCTTGAACTTTATGACAGTGCTGGACGTTTAGTTGCTAGAAACGAATTTATTGAAATGCTTTCAAATTATCAGCTTGATGCGCAATTGGCAATGGGTATTTACCATTATGTTTTCAAGACTTCAAATGGAGTGAACCAATACGGGAAAGTATTGGTCTCGCAGTAACACCCACTACGAAACATTCCTTTCAACCAATTCAAGAGCTATTATAACTTTGCCAACTAGCCCATTTTAAGGGAATATATAAGGATTTTAGAGGCTTTAGAGGCATTTTAACCCCTATAAAATGACCTTTAGGATTCCTATTTACCCCCTTTTTATGCTCCGAGGGGGTGGAAACAACCTGAAACCCTTATATTGCTGGCTAAACAGACCCTTCCCCTCCCTTGAGGGAGGATTGAGGAGGGTGGCCTTGTGTAATTTTGCCACCTCCCTTCACAAGCTACGCTTGCTCTTCCCTCCTCAAGAAGGGAAATGGATTCACCATCGAAACTTAAAAATTCCCTTGCGCCTCCAACTCCCCCGCCTCAGCAAAAACCTTCGACGTCAACTTCAAGCCCTCCGGTAAAACAGCTAAAAACAACTCCGATTCGTTGTTCCAGTCAAGTTGTTGTAAATCGCTAAAATTGGCCCAACCGATGTGGAAATGGTGCGTTGAACCGTGGTAGATTTCTTGAATTTCTTCAAATTTCACACGCTCCAACTGCTCTTTCGTGGTTCCTGAAACATACACACGTAAACGGAAATCGGTTGTCAATGTCAGGTTTTCCTGTGCATTCGTTTTGCGGTATTCGTAAGCATAATCAAATTGTAAGGCCGAAATATCCGACAAAACTGCACTCGCCGTAGGGTAACTTCCGGCTCCTTTTCCTAAGAACAACTGACGATCAGAAAACAAGGCTTCCACCACCACAGCGTTGAACTCATTTTCCACATTATAAGCAAAGTGATTCGCCGGAATCAAATGTGGCGCTACAAATCCTACAACCTGATCATCCACACGCGTTCCGAAAGCCAGTAATTTGATTTTGTATCCTTTTTCACGCGCATAGGTTGCATCCCACGTTTTCAATTGACGAATACCGTAATTCCACACCTGCTCTGTTTTGGCAGTGTAACCGAACGCGTGTTTCAACAACAAGACTAGTTTGTACTTCGCGTCGAAACCGTCTACATCAGAAGTTGGATCGAGTTCTGCAAAGCCTAGTTCTTGTGCGGTTTTCAGCGCATCATCAAACGATTGACCTTCGCCTGTTTTGGTGAGAATATAATTCGTGGTTCCGTTGACAATGCCGTTGATCGATGACAATGAGTCGTTGTTGTAATATTCTTCTAGGTTGCGGATAATCGGAATGGAACCGCCTACAGCCGCTTCGTACAGAAAGGAAACGTTGTTGGCTTTTGCCAAGGCAATCAATTCTTCCAAATGCAAGGCAATCAGTTTTTTATTAGCCGAAACAACGTGTTTCCCCGATTCAAGTGCGCGTTTTACAATCACATAAGCCGCATCGCTGTCGTTGATCAATTCCACCACCACATTTACTTCCGCATCGCCCAAAATCACTTCGGCATCATAGCTGAAATACGACGCATCGATCTGACGTTTTTTACTCGCATCTTTCACAACAATGTGTTTGATGCGCGCCTGTAGCAACGAAGTTTGGTTCAATACTTCATACAAACCGGTTCCTACACATCCGAAACCGAATAATCCTATTGTTAGTTGTTTTCTCATCTTGTTTAATTGTTAATTAATTCGTGTTGAATAGATTGGGTTGAAAAAGTAGTTGCTAAAAATGGTTCGATCGCTGCTGTTAGTTGATCGTATTCCACCAAAAAACCGTCGTGTCCGAAACGCGATGAAAGCGTTGCCAATTCAGCATTTGGAAGGTGTTTTGCAATGAATTCCTGTTCCGAAATAGGAAACAACAAATCAGAATCGATGCCCACCACCAACGCCGGAATCGCGATTTCCGAAAGTAACTGATCAGCCGGTTTGCGGTGACGCGCTAAGTTCTGCGAGTCCATGGCTTTGCTGAGTGTCCAGTAACTATAGGCATTGAACCGATTGGCTAGTTTTTCGCCCTGATAACGCTGATACGAAGCTGCTTTGAAATCGTCGCTTTTGTCGTTTGTTGTTTCTGCTTGCGTTATGCCATAACCTTCATACGAGCGGTAACTCAACATGCCGATGCTTCTGGCGGCGATCAAACCGTTTCGTCCACCCGAGTATTCGTTTTGCAGGAAAGTCGGATCGGCTTGAATGGCCAAACGTTGCGCTTCGTTAAAGGCAATCCCGAACGGCGAATGCTGCACATTGGTTGCAATCGGAATGATGGATTGAAACAAATGCGGTTGTTGCACGGCCCATTCCAAGACTTGCTGTCCGCCAAGCGACGCGCCAATCAATACCTGAATCTGGTCGATTTCCAGAAAAACACGCACCAAATCGAGCGCTTTTACCATATCGCGCACCGTCACCAACGGAAAATCGCGAAAATACCGTTCGCCATCTTGTTTAAACGAAAGCGGACCTGTACTTCCGTAACACGAACCAATCACGTTGACGCTCACGATGAAATAATCTTTCGGGTCGAAACACTTGTCGGTACCGAACAATCCTTCCCACCATTCGTGGATGCGGTGATTGCCCGTTAACGCATGGCACACCCACACTACGTTGGAAGCGGTTTCATTGAGTTTTCCCCAAGTTTGAAACGCGATGATCGGATTGTGTAGTTTCTCGCCCGATTCAAGTTCAAGATCAAAATCGAGCTGAAGCTGACGTTCTACAGGAAGATTGCCTCGCGAAGAAGCGTAAAATAAAAGTGACATAAAGAAAAGATGTTCGTTGGAAAATGTGTGATGGACGGAAATTGCCGGTTAGCAACAACACATTCGATGCGCGCAAATAGCACGATCAACACGGGAACTCACAACGAGCTCGACCAGGGAACAGAAGAAAAATTCGTGTTTCATAGCACATTTATTATATTCTCCCACAACAGCGCGGGAATCGGAAATTGGCACCGGTTTTCCAATCAAAATGAGCTTTTCTCATTCGGACTTTTAGTTGGTTGCCAGAGGGTCACGGAGTCCGTCTCTCGCCTCTTCTGTATAAACAATGTCTTCTACGCTTTAGAATGACGTTGCAAAGATTGCGGAAAGATTTTGGTTTTTGCAAGTTTTTGTTGAAAAAAGGGAACCACAAAGACACAAAGGGGAACGGAAGTGCTGGGTTTGTTAAGGTCACAAAGGGATGAAGGTGAGGAATTATGAATTTGAAAAATATCAATTATGAAGGGTTGGAGTGAGGTTTTATGTGGGGGATTTTTGGTATTATTGGGGTAGATGACCAAACAACAACAAATCAGAAACTGGCTAACTATTGGCTTTCAACAATCCACCAATCAGAATTCGGAAGCTTTTTATTATGACAAAAGAGATCATGAATTTTTCTCAGTCATGTGGCTAGATTACTTTCTTCAGGATGAAAATGGGAATCTTACAGAGGATGCAATAACATCATACAGCAAACAAGATCTTGAAACATTGATTGACCGGATCAAGAGAATTGAAAACGAAGATGACTTAATTATAGCATTACCAGGACATGGGATCTCAGAAAATACCAATAACCTGACTTTCATTGAAGAACAGATAAACAACTTTTTATCATCAAATTCCATCGACCTAGAAACAGTTACGTTGTGGGAAACAGATGGGGAAACTTCAGTAATTATTAAGGTTGAAGAAGAACCTAAACAAGAAATAAAAAAGCCTTGGTGGAAGATTTGGAAGTAAAACCCTTTTCAAATTGGGACAGCATCTACTTCTAAATCGGTCATCCCCCTCAATCCCCCTTCATCACTGCGTTAAGGGGGAGGTGAATCTCGTTCTGCAAAAAGGATTATTTCTTCGTTTTCTGATGTGTTCTTTCTGTCTACCATTGAGCGATTCTTAAAGAAAATTCCCGAAACCTTGGTTTTTCACCAAAACCCCAATTCATAATTCTGCATTCATAATTCCCCTCCGAATGCCCCCCTTCTCTCCCCATTTCCATCAAAAGGGAAAACAAGCTTCTATTGATAGAATTATTTCATTCTTCGCGTTTTTTCCAATTCATTTGAATTGTTTTTTCGTAAATTAACCTTGTGAAAAAGAAGATTGAAACACAACTGGATTTTATAGTAGATAAGTTGACCAACTCTATCGAGAATACTATTTCAGGAGATAGTTTCGCAACCGAAGTTTCTAGATTTACTATAAAAGACTGTAAACTAATCAATAAAAAGAACGGCTGGAATTTTGATTGGAAATTGGAACTTTCAAATGATCAAAATGAAGTTTATAAACTGCATATCATTAACAATTCTGACATTATTCAAGGACTTTTGAGTATCAGAAAGGAAACTGATCATATTTTTATGAATTTATTGGAGAATGCTCCTTTTAATATTGGGAAGATTAAACTCTATGAAGGTGTAGCAGGAAATCTTGTTGCATTTGCGTGTAAGATTTCATTTCAATATGGATTTGAAGGTTTTGTTTCTTTTACTGCTAAAACAAAATTAATAAAGCATTATGAAGAGACTTTAGGAGCTTATCATTTTGGTGGGCAAAAAATGATTATACCAACACATGCTGCAAAAAATTTAGTTGAAAAATATTTTAAGACATAGAATCATGGGACATATCAAAGAACCAAAAGGTGTTGATTTCGTTATACAAAGTACACCATTAACAGATAAAGACAGAAAAGAGATTAGCAATTTTATTGCTGATTATAAAGCTAAGAATGATAAAAAAGGTCGTATTCATCCGAAATCAAAACAGCGTTTATAACGTCTTATAAAATCTGGTTTTCATATCAATAACCTGACTGAACCAAACGAATTCCCCATAATTAAACCTAGTCATAATTCTTTCTTTTACGTTCTTTACGTTCGCCATGCAACGCTTCCTAAACGAGATTCATCAACAGGGAAAACAAGCTTACATGAAACGAATCATTCTACTAACAGCACTACTCCTTTCGGGCTTGAGCGCCTGGAGTCAAACAGAAAATAGTGCTACCATCACTCCCAAAGCTAAGGGCGGATATTACGGCCGTGGATCAGTTGGTTTATTGATCGGCGAATTGTCTTCCGGGTCAGCACAAATAAGCAACGGATATGCCTTTGGTTGCGGATTGGATGTCGGGATCGGTTTGGCGTATGAAAACCACAATTACACACGGTTTGCTCCGCTATTCTTAGAAACACGCTACCATTTCGGTAAACGAGAAACCAAACCTTTTGTGGGATTGATGGGCGGTTACATGGCCGGACTCAACCAATACAACAACGCCAGAGGATTTACCGCCGGTCTGCAAGTCGGAATCACGCATTATTTCACCAAACATTTTGGAATTTCTTCATCGGTGGGTTATCGGTATGTTGTGACGCAATCAACGAATATTTATTACATGGACCTGCACACATTCGCTCCTTACACAACACCGGATAACACAAATATTCACCGAATCGAGACACGTTTAGGTATAGTAATACGTTAATAAGAAGTAACAACTCCATCTGAACTGCTTTAAAAGGCGTTCATTTGCAGTGAAACGTTGAACGAATCGGTAAAACACCAAACGATTGGAGTATAAGAACTATTCTGATAATGAATTAGTTGTTGCCTGCAGGAAGCAAATCCGACAGGCACAGCAGGAACTTTTTGCCCGATTTGTTTACATGATGAAAGGAATTTGTTTACGGTATGCCCACGATGAAGCCGAGGCCGAAGATATCCTGCAGGATGCGTTTATCCGCATTTTCGGGAAGTTGGATCAGTTTAACGAAACCGGTCCGTTGGGCGCCTGGATCAGACGAATTACCGTGAATACTGCATTGGAAAGTTACCGGAAACGGAAATCGGTGAAACAACAATTGGTGCAGGTATTGGATTTAAAAGACCTACATCCCACAACAGACGATGGCATTATCGAACACATGCAGGCCGAGGAATTGGTGAAAAAGATTCAGCAATTGCCACCGGGTTATAGAGCCGTTTTTAACCTCTATGCCGTGGAAGGATACAATCATCCCGAGATTGGTGAACTACTCGGTATTTCAGAAGGAACATCGAAATCGCAATACAGCAGAGCTAGATTGATGCTGCGAACAATGATAGACGAGGAATCGTCGCAAGAACAAATACGATTGAGTTATGCAAAATAACGATCAAAAAGGAAGCTTAAAAGATACATTCAACAATTTCGGTGCTGCACCGACAGACGGATTGTGGGATGCAATTTCAGGAAAACTCGACGAAAAGAAAAAACGTCGCTTCGCCATTTGGTGGTGGAGTTCAGGATTGGCTGCCGTTCTCATTATCGGGTTCACTGTCTGGAATTGGAGCCAACCTTCGGGCATGCAATCGTTGACAGGTGGCCGCCAATATCCCGTTCATGCTGAAACCGATTCTGAAGAAACAATTACGTCAAAAGGTGGAATTGCTGTTGCGGCGGTTGATTCCCTTCATTTACAAGCACCTTTCATTCACATTTTGGATCCTTCAATGTTTCCATTCAATTTTATAAATGGGCTCAATTATTTTCAACCCATGTTTTCAGGATCGTGCATTGTCTACGACGATCAGTTCCCTTACAACATGTACTATTACAACCACATTCAATTCCCAAATGAAATTGACCTAGCAAAAGAACGCCTTCAAGCCGACTCAATCAAAAATGCCCAAGCACTGCTAGCAAAAACCGATTCCATTGCACTGGCATTGCACGAAGACACGATTTTGCGTTCGGGTCATACTCAGATGATGTTTTCTATTGCCGTTGCAAAAAGATGGAAAATCGGGTTGTTTGCCGGAAGATCTCAGGTATTCGCACATTCCAATCCGTTAATCAACGGTGTGGGAACCAACTCCAATCAATCGCTCGCAGTAAATGAGCCTGTTGAAACGCGGTATTCATGGGATGTTGATCTGACTGTAAGTCGACTTATACGCCGTCGTTGGTGGTTGGGGACAGGTGTGCATTTCGGAGTGTTGGGAAGTGGAACGATTCCTGAGAATACCGATATCAAAAGTGGAAAAGTAAATTACACGGCTCTCGGAGTACCGCTTTCCATTGGTTATGGGTTGTACATGGGGCGCTTCACGCTCACACCTATGATCGGTGTCAGATACGATTATGCGTTCCGGAAAACAGAAGAATACACCTATAAAGAACCTGACATGTCTATTTCATCGGCTGATGCTGCTCCGACTTACATCAAAACAACAGAAACAGCTAAGTTGAATTTGATATCGACCAGTCTTTCAGCAGAATTAGCGCTTCGCCTTCGCGGAAATTGGAACATTGTAGCCAAACCGACTACCCAATTTTACTTCTATGGAAAAACGGATGAAACCAATCCGAATACCTTCCGAAAAGCGTGGTTTGGCGGATCGATTGGGGTGACGAAGCGGTTTTAGTTTGAACAGTTTTTAAGTTGGTCAGTTTTTGAGTTGGTCAGTTTTTGAGTTCTTAAATTCAACTTAGAAACTCAATGAACTTAAAAACTCAGAAACTTATAAAACTCAATTATCTCACGAAAATCCATTCCGTTTCCGTAGACTGATTCGGGTCGAAGCGGTATCCATCCACATCGTATCCTTTCAAATCTTCGATGTCTTGTAAATCATGTTGAATCAGGTAGCGTGCCATGGCTCCACGCGCTTGTTTGGCATACACCATCACCATTTTGTATTCACCGTTTTTAAATTCCTTGAAATTCGGGGTCACAAACGGACGTTTTAATTCTTTCCAATTCACCGCTTTGGCATATTCATTCGATGCCAAATTCACAATCCACTCCCCTTTTTCGGTTTCTTTTTGAAGGTATTTGGTGAGTTTCTGTCCCCAAAATGCATACAGATTTTTGGTCTTGGCATCCACCTGAAAATTGGTTCCCATTTCCAAGCGATACGGATACATCAAATCGAGTGGTCGCAACAAACCGTACATACCCGAAAGCATCCGTAAACGATCTTGCGCTACGTTCAATTCGGTTTCTGAAAGCGTGGAAATATCCAACCCGCGATACACTTCTCCGGTAAAGAGAAATCCTGCCGGTCGCACTTCTTCAGTTGGTTTTTCCGATAAATACCAATTCTTGAAACGCGCTACGTTCAGATTGGCAATATCAGCCGAAACATGCATTAAGTCAATGAGTTGTTTTGCCTTGAGTTTCTTCAACTTTTTCGATAGCGATGTCGCTTCCTTAGCAAATTGCGGCGTTGTAAATGTTACTTCCGGGAAATCACATTGTTGATTAATGGACTTTGCAGGGGAAATTAGAATTTTCATACTCAGAAGTGTTTTAGTTTGGAAGTTTTTTGAGTTTGTTAGTTTTCTTCGAACTTATATAGCTGAACAACTTAAAAACTCAATAAACTTAGAAACTCTATTTAAACTTAAAAAACTCTATTTAAATCCAAAATGTTTCTCCGCCTCATCCGCAATCTGCCCGCCAATCGCCAACGAAGCTGTAGCTGCCGGAGAAGGTGCGTTCAACACGTGAATGGAATTGGCGTGGAACTCGAAACGGAAATCGTCGCGGGTATCACCATCTGCGGCCAATAACAATGCGCGCACTCCCGCTCGTCCCGGATGAATGTCATCCATCGTCAACGAAGGTACCATGCGCTGTAAAGTTTTGAGGAATAATTTCTTCGAAAATGCACGACGGTATTCGTCTAAACCAAATTTCATGTTGTTGAAAAACAACTTCCATGTTCCTCCATAGGTCAATGCATCCCAGGTATCGCGCATCGAGAAATCGGTTTTTCCGTAGCCTTCGCGTTTGAAGGTGAAAACTGCATTCGGTCCGCATTCGATTTCACCATTGGTCATGCGCGTAAAGTGTACGCCCAAGAACGGGAAATCAGGATTTGGAACCGGGTAAATGAGGTTTTTAACTTTATGTTTTGCTTGTTCGGTCAATTCGTAGTAATCACCACGGAAACCAACCACTTGTTCTTTCAATTTCACACCGTCTTTTCGTGCTAAACGGTCAGCTTGCAAACCGCCACAGAAAATCAAAAACTTCGCTTCGATGTTTCCTTTGTTGGTAGCTACAATTGTTTTTTCTTCCGAACGTTCAATTCCGATAACTTCATGACTCAACATCATGGCGCTTTTCGGCTGCATGGAAAGGGCAATCTCGGCCATCTTTTCGGTCGCTCCACGGAAATCGATGATTCCTGTGCACGGCACGTAAATTCCTCCAATACCTTCCACAAACGGTTCAATTTCTTTCAATCGTTTGGAATCTATCATTTCAATTCCTTCGGTATTGTTGGCCACTCCGTTTTGGAAAATCTTATCCATGTTCCCCAATTCGGATTTGTCAACCGCCACTACTACTTTACCACAAACATCGTGATCGATTCCGTGTTCTTTGGCAAAAGCCACCAATTCATGACGACCAGCCACACAGTTTTTGGCTTTCAGCGATCCAGGTTTGTAGTACAATCCCGAGTGAATAACTCCTGAATTGTTTCCTGTTTGGTGATCGGCCAGCTTTCCTTCTTTCTCAATCAGCACAATCGATTTGTCCGGATAACGCGTTTGTAATTTGTAAAACGTTGCCGCTCCTACTATTCCTCCACCAATGATTGCTATATCGAAAGCCATGTTTGTCAATTTGGGTGCAAATTTAATCATTGACGGGGGATTTTACCACAACTATTCAACGCAAAACTTGTTTTATAAAATGTTCAACGCAGAGTAGCAATTTACGCGAAGAGGATGTCGAAATTTCACTACAAAGTGCGCTAAAAAATTAACCACAATAGGACACATAGAAACACATAGGAAATTGCTCGTTCATATTATTCAACGCTAAGACGCGGAGTGGATGTGGGAATTTCACTACAAAGTGCGCTAAGAAATTAACCACATCCTCCTGAGCCGGACGCGGTAGGACACATAGAAACACATAGGAAATTGCTTGTTAATATTATTCAACGCTAAGACGCGAAGTGAGTGTGGAAATTTCACCACAAAGCTACAAAGAAAAACGACAAGCTTGACTTATTACAAAGATCACAAAGGGATTTAGGTCATTCTTCTTTGTGATCTTAACACGTCAATCCTTCAAAAAAACTTTGTGCCTTTGTGGTGAAATTGCACTAGTATTGTAACCTAATTCTACAGTATGCCGGAAGCAGAATTGATAACCGTAAAAGAATTCCAGGATCGCGAATTGTTAGGCGATTACGTTGACCTGTTTGAAAAAGCCGAGATTCCGTTTTCGGTGGAAGATTCCAAACCGCGCTTCGATGCCAGTTTTGCCAACGACGAATCACGTCGTTATTACCGCATCAATGTGGCTCCGGTCAATCTAAATAGCGCGCTGGAACTTTGCGAACGGATGGACCAGAAGATTATGGCTGAATTACCAAGTGATTATTACTTGTTTCAGTTTTCGGATGATGAATTACGAGATGTTTTGGTACGTTCGTTTGAATGGAATTCGTTGGACGTAATGCTGGCGAAGAAATTATTGATTGAACGTGGTGTTCCTTTTTCCGAGGACAACATTGCAGTAGAGCGACAAGAAATCATTGATGAATTGGATGCTCCTGAGAAAGAAGACTTCTTGATCATAATAAGCGGTTATATTTTCAGCTTTTTAGGCGGTTTTATAGGATTGGCAATTGCCCTTATTATTTTAAACAGTAAAAAAACAACACACGAAGGTTATCGAGTCCCCCGATACAACGGTACAACACGCATGCATGGACTCTACATGCTTGTTATTTTTGCTTCCATCATCATTATTGCACTGGTTTCAGTTGCACTTAGGCTGATTTAACAATTCTATTTCAATGCAACAAAACACAGTTTCAACTCCCTTCTTCCCCAATCTCAATGGGTTGCGGTTTGCGGGTGCGTTGGCCGTTATGTTGTTTCACTGTTTCACGTTGCACCGCGATATCTGGGGCGATTTTTACAACACACAATGGTTCAAAGCTATTGGATTAGTGCTGAATAAAGGTCATTTGGGCGTTGCGCTGTTCTTTGTATTATCCGGTTTTCTGATTACTTATTTGCTGTTGAATGAACTGGCACGCAACGGCAGTATCAACCTAGGACATTACTTCATGCGCCGCATTCTGCGCGTTTGGCCCTTGTATTTTGTGGTTACGCTCTTCGGATTTTTCATCTTCCCGCATCTGCCTTACGGTGTTGAAACAGTACATGAATTGTGGCGTTACCTGATTTTCGCTTCCAATATAGATGAGATTATTGTAGGGATGAAAGACAACATCAACTTCCTTACAGCTACGTGGACCATCAGCGTTGAAGAGCAATTTTACCTCTCCTGGGGAATCTTGATCGCACTTCTTCGTTTCCGGAATAAAAACACCTTTTTGTGGTTTTTTCTTTCAGTAATTGCAGGAACAATTGTTTTTCGGCTCTTCCACCTAAACGATGAACGAACGCTGTATTTCCATACATTTTCAGTGATCTCGGATTTAGCTTTCGGTGGTTTGATAGCGTGGTTGGTCTATTACAAAAAACTCAGTGCTTTTTTCGAACAACTTCCACGATGGAGCATTCTGTTGGCTTACCTTGTTGGCGGAGCCTTACTGTTATCGGAAGGAAAATTGCTTTTTGGTCCTGCCGCCGCATTTGCACGATTGATTCCCGAAACTGTATTTGCTTTTATCATTTTGGAACAAGTCTACGCCAACCATTCGTTTTACAAAATCGATCGCATTCCCGGATTTTTTGAAGCAGGAAAACTCACCTACGGCTTTTACCTCTTTCACTGCATTTACATTTGGTACTGGGCACATTTTTTCAAAGATCATCAGCTTACAAGTAACTTTGGTTATTATGGTTTGTACGTTGCCTTGGTCTTCATTTCCACATACGCAACTGCTTGGTTGAGCTTCCGTTATTTCGAACAACCGTTCTTGCGCTTAAAACGCTTCTTTCGTGCTTAAATCAGAGCCTATGAACAATGAATTAGAAATTCGTCCGATTCAGCCGGAAGACAATGTGGCACTTGCTCGGGTGATTCGTTCCGTACTGGAAGAATTCGATGCTGCTAAACCGGGAACCGTTTACACAGATCCAACCACCGATCATTTGTTTGAGTTGTTTCAAACTCCTCAATCGGCCTATTTTGTTGCAGTATTAAACAGTGAAATTGTTGGTGGATGCGGCATTTTTCCAACCACAGGTTTACCCGAAGGATGCACTGAATTGGTAAAACTCTACCTCGCTCCTGCTACCCGCGGAAAAGGTGTTGGAAAAGCACTCATGGAACGTTGTTTTGAAATCGCGAAGGAAAAAGATTACACCGAAATTTACCTGGAAACCTTACCCGAATTGCACATTGCAGTTGGTTTATACGAACGCTTGGGATTTGAGTACTTAGATAAACCTTACGGTGAATCGGGGCATTTTGCGTGTGATTTGTGGATGGCTAGACAATTATAAATTAAAAGGAATGTTTGATGTTGAATGCTTAATGTTTAATTAAGCCCACTCAAATTAGATAAATCTTGGTTCAATACCTCAATTAGACATTTAACCCCAACATCTAATTAAAAATTCAACATCAAACATTCAAAATTCTTATTGTAGTCCGTTCAGTTGCTCCACGAAATAAACCGCTTTGTCTTCCAACTGCTCATAGATTACAGGATAGTCTTTTTTCGTTTTCGCTTGGTGGATTTTTGCCAAAACTTGATCGCGGTAATCCAACGCTTCGTCAATTAATTTATTCGTAACCTCTGTTTGAGAAGTTTTATACAATTGCACAGAGAAACATTCGTCTACTACGTCGAAAATCATTCCGTTTAACTGCTTTTTAATGGTGCGCTTACTTGCCATAATCTGCTATATTTTGTGCAAAGGTATGGAAAACCACCGAACCATTCCCAAACAATCGAAACGGTTTCATCGAAGGAGTTTGAAACTTGGTCGAACTATTGTGAAATCAGAAACCTGCTTCTTATATTTTACTTAATTTGGTACTCATGCAATTTGCCATAGTCGATATCGAAACAACAGGAGGAAGCACCAAGGCCTCCAAGATCACTGAGATCGCTATCTACAAACACGATGGCACACAAGTCACCGATTCGTATGTGCAATTGGTGAATCCTGAAATACCGATTCCTGAGTTCATTGCACGCCTTACGGGGATTAATGACAAAATGGTCGAAGATCAGCCCCGTTTTTTCGAAATTGCCAAACACATCATTGAATTTACGGAAGACTGCATTTTTGTGGCACACAATGTTGGGTTCGACTACGGGATTATCCGACACGAATTTAAACTACTGGGTTACGATTACCGCAAACCGCATTTGTGTACCGTTCGCGCATCACGTTATGTCATTCCCGGACACGATTCTTACAGCTTAGGGAAATTGGCCCGCGCCTTGGGAATTGTAGTAACCGGTCGACACCGAGCCGGCGGAGATGCGCTTGCTACTGCCGAATTGTTTACCATGCTTTTCGAAAAGGATAAAAAAGGCTTGCAAACCTTTATCCAAGAAGATGTGAATCCAAAAATCCTGCATCCGAATTTGGATCTGGAAATATTAGAGGAAATCCCAAATAAACCGGGAGTTTACAAGTTTTACAACGACGTGAATCAACTGATTTACATCGGGAAGAGTAAACACATTCGCAAACGGGTCGATCAGCATTTACGCAACAACAAAACGCTCAAAGGCGCTACAATGATGCAGGAAATTGCACGCATCGAGTTTGAATTGACGGGTTCTGAATTGATCGCCCTACTCTATGAATCGGAATTGATCAAAGTACACAAACCGCTTTACAACCGCTCGCTGCGACGCAATAATTTTTCATACGGATTGTTTGTTTACGAAGACGAAGCCGGCTACAAACAACTGTTTGTAGATCGCTTGAACAAGAACTCAGGTTTGCCCCTCACCACATTCACCACAAAGAAAGAAGCCAACGATTACATCTATCATTTGGCCGATCAGCATCAATTGTGTTTGAAATTGTGTGGATTGGAAAAATCAACCGGAAGTTGTTTCGGATACCAAGTAAAAAAATGCCACGGCGCTTGTGTTAAGGTGGAAACGCACATTGATTATAACGAGCGTGTAACAGCTATCGAACAGTCGCTCACCTTTGATCAGGAACACTTTTACTTAGTAGAACCGGGAAGAGATAAACGTGAAAAATCAATCATTTGGATCGAAAACGGCTCGTACAA
>Ga0302296_1001591_pt1 | contig 16113 bp, 14 predicted proteins | sample III_Fen_N3_1_FD_194546 | JGI IMG/M metagenome (GOLD analysis project Ga0302296, IMG submission 194546) | Peat permafrost microbial communities from Stordalen Mire near Abisko, Sweden - III_Fen_N3_1 | ecosystem: Environmental > Terrestrial > Soil > Wetlands > Permafrost | place: Sweden: Abisko...
CCGGATAATGAACCTCATACGTTGAAGGCATTTGTTGTTTACAGCCAATAACCAGAAAGGAAACTAGGAAAATGAATAGCTGACGAAAAGTCTTGACGCTCATTGTGCTATCGAAAGTTCAAAAGTAATTAATTCTGTTTAGTTGTCACTTCGTTTACATACGGTTGAGGCTATTTTATGGTTGTCCGAGTTATCCAAAACACTTGTTTCACAAAACGTATCTAATTCTCAAAGTAGTCATTGATTAATTGTCCGGAGTGTTTATTTAAAAACTTGTTGACTGCTTTCCCTTCGTTATTCTCCAACGCATCATAGGCGTTTTGGTAGGTTTTCATAAAGTCGGTTAGAACGTCTTTGTTGTATAATCCAAGGACCTTTCCGAAATCTTTTAGTGGATTTACTTCACCTATTTTACTGATTAGATTGGATAATCTATTCTGGGTAATGAGTTTGTAAATTTCTTCACATAAAAAACGTGCGTTGTCACTTAATTCGTTTTCTCCATCATTCAACAGTTGGTGTAAAATGGTCTTGTCAATGAAGTTGTTGTTTTCTGCCCATCGCTCATTTTTGTTTTTAATCAATACTCTGGAACCATTTCGCAGAAAGGTAGGTTTGACAGGACGAATCACAACACCTTCACAAATGTTTCCATTAAGCTCCGGAAGTCCAAATTCGCTTGGTATAGTTGTTTTAAACGAGTTAGAATAGGCTAAACAGTCCTTTAAATGACCCTTAAACAAGGATTTAGCATATAAAAAACCGAATTCTTGGAAAAGTCCGGATACTGTTTCAGTGTCTAAGTATGTTTCATTATTTATGAGGATGTCAAAAGCTAGGAAATCATTTGCAGGACAGTAGTAAATACCGCGCTGTACAAGTTTCGCATGGTCGTCTTTTAGAATATCAGGATGAGGATAACCTCCACCGAACAATTCCCCGAAAATGCTTACTATTTTGGCATCAAATCGTTCTGAAACAGCAGTAAACAATGCGTTGATGTTGCCTGAATACTTTTCTTGAACAAGTTGTGAATTAAAAAAAGGTTCATTGTCAAGAATCAATTCTGTTCGTTTGGCACTCTTAATGGTTTGACCATCTGTAATGAAACTCAAATTTGCACCGTGAACCTTTTCCTGAACGATATACTCAAGTTCGTCAAACCCTTGTTCAATGAGAGAATGAATAAAGTCTTCTTGATATGAATTTTCTATGGAGTTGTATTTCTTAAAATTCATGTTTTTTTGATGTTTAGATACTGAAGATTAGATGTTTATTTCTTTCAGGTGATCTCGAGTTGTATGAATAATACGATTTAGAATAACAAAGAAGATAATGGTAGAAAAGATCAAATACATAATGATTATTAGGACCAAATCATTATAATATAGTGCTGGTAAAGATCCAAATATTCCAAGTGTCAATGATAAAAGTACTGGTTTTGTTACATCACCAATACAAGTTACGAGTGTTCCATTCTCCTTTTCTTCCAACCGAATACGAGTTGGTATTATCATGAACCATTCAATTCCTTGGTTAACAAATGGTACACGCACATTGATTTTCGTTGCTTGAATTTCATCTACCGTGTTTTCATTCAACACTGGAATTGCCACTTGTGCTAGTTTGTTTGTTAGTTCCTCAATCTGCCTGTTTTTGCGCCATACTTTAAGCGTTCTTATTTTTAACACACTATCTGATCTTATACTGTTGCCGAACCACTTCAATTCGCTCATTCATACAATCATCGATTGATAATCTCAAAATGGAAGGATTGTTTTTTCCTTTTTTAAAGTCCTGAAAAAGTGTGTTCCAACTACTCGGCAAAAGAAGGGCAGAGGATAAGAACAGCATGCAAGAGACGCTTCTATTTCCGTTACCGAATAAATAAGCTTGCATTCTGAGTTCGTCGATTGTACTCATGCCGTAGCCGAGAATTAAATGTTTCAAATCATGGTTTTCAAAACGTGGAATCAGTTTCAGACCTTCGTTGTCTAACATTTCGGCGATATTCGAACCAATAGTTCCGCTTGGAAGAGAACGCATTGCTTCCAGTTTTGCTGAATAATGTGCGTTAGAATGAACGAATTGCAATGGTTTGATGACACCGTAAACTTTGGCGATTTCGATGATGCTTTCAGCCAGTTGTCTTCTGATCGAAAGGCGCGGATGGTTGACTAGAATCTCCATAATGACTATTTAGTTGTGTTACGTATTTGGATGCTTCTCTCAAAGTTATCTAAAATCTCCATTTTTGCAAAAGCAATTCAATGAACCCCACGTTAACTATCGTTTTTCTATGTTTTTTAGATTCTAGTATTCAACCTCAATCTTCCCCAATATCGAACTCCAGTATTAGTCTAGTTCAGAAATTAAAGCTTGTAAATTAAATTTTCCTTTTCAATTTCACATTTTTAATTATACGACCTGAATCGCGCTTTCTGCCATCCAGTTCAATGCAGAAATGAAAATATACTATCAGAAAAGATTACAAGAGGGTAAAAGCAAAATGAGCGCACTCAATATCGTGAGAAATAAACTAATCAGCAGAATGTTTGCAATTGCTAAAAGAGGGACACCATATGTAGATATCCATGAATTCGCAGCTTAAAAATTTGCACATGTCTTAGAATACGGATTAATTCGTGGTGGAAAATATGCAGTACGTCAGATTCTAAGAGGGTTGTGCTCTTTAATAGTAAATTACCCCTGAAAGCCCATTTCAATTATCTTCTCTAAGTCGACAAGGTTTTTATGTTGAATAGTGATTCTCACATTCGTGATTTCCTGTCCGATTGGTCCATCTGGGCGGGGGCGGGTCACTGAAATTCAAAGTCCATTCCGAAATTGACCAATCTGAATTGTTTGTTTAATCAATTCGAAATACTTTTTGGGTAGTACCATCACTATAGACGTAAATCAAGAAAGTATTGGATTTGTACATTGTTTCATTACCCATGAAATCAAGTATCCGAACTAACGTTTTGTCTTCTTTTAAGATTTGATCGGTTATTGAAAGCTCGTCGCAGTAAGTTGTATATTCAATGTAATTATTTAATCCGTATTGATAACCCTGGGACCCAATAAATAGTCCGTTTCGAATAAAATTGCATGCCGCGCCAACCTGATTCGGATTAGCGATAACACCTAAGTAATCAGTATTAACATAACGAACATACACTTTGCCGTCCGGACCAATTTTCAATGAGCCATAACTGTTTTGTAATGTAGCGGAATCAATGATTTGCTTAGAGGCAATTATAGTACTTGGATCTGAACTCGATAAATCAAATTGGTATAAATAACTAAAATCATTTAAAGTAAATCCAAAGGCTTTCCATGTAGCACCATAAAGTTTGGAGTTATCAGGTGAAAACGAAAGGCCAAATTCACCGCGACTAAACGGAAGATTAACAGGATTACTCACTAGACCATTATCATTATCAAAATCAAAAAGACACAAGATATTTGAAGCATCGTTACCTCCTACGCCATTTCCATTAAAAGCTAGTTTTGTTCCGTCAGGAGAGAATTTTATTTCTCCACGTGCATTAAAATTAGAGATACACGTAGTATGTGAAGGACCAATACTTGAAATTACTGGTGTGGAAGAAATTCCGCTTGAAGTTACCAGAAATGCCATGAAATTGGTTGTTCCGTATTCATGCGTTAAGAGCCAAATATCTACCCCATTACTATGGTAAGTTGCACATACTTGTTCTGTAACATCGGTTGTTGTTAATAGGTTGTTTGGACTGCTGACGTCTCCCAATCCTCCGTTTAAGCTCATGTCAACAGTATGATACTGAAGCTTTAAACTGCCGGCCGCTTGTATCTGAGTTGTAATAATGTAAAATAGATTGTTGGATTGAGGTTGCGGAATTATAAGCACTTGTGATAAGGTGCCACCGGTAGAATTGATTAAACCGTTAGGCATAACGCTATGAACTCTATTCCAAACAGCGTCTGAGTTAGTATAAAATAGCAGTTGACCATTTTCATCACTAATGGAAGATGTTCCTTCAAAACCATCATTATTACCGCCTTTGGTTACTACAGGATCACAATTATTGAAATCTAAGCCTAGGTTGTTTCCTAATTGCCACACATTTCCATATTTCTGAGCATTTAAAAAGTCAGATGACCACAATAGACCTAATAGTAGAACTATTTTTAAAGCAACGTTCATAGTTGTATTCGATTATGTTTGATATTATAAGTCAATAATTTTCGGAACCATCGAATATAACCAATATTCCTTGAATCTATTCTTCACAGAAGATTCTGTTGTTGATTGTAATCGATCAATTATGAATCTAATTACGTAAATCCCCCTGAATTCAGGTGAATATATTTTTTCAATTTTCAATTTTACAGTTTCAATTATACGACCTGAATCGCGCTTTCTACCATTACCAATCTTTATAATTGATCATTCATAATTCATCATTTAGCTAAACCTCGCTTTTCAATTAAAATCACCCGAATCATCAATCCAATTCACTATTTTCGGTACTTTTGACGAAAATTCAAAAACATGATCCAACGCATTCAAACCGTTTTTTATTTAGTAGCTCTATTGTTAGTGGCACTTCCATTGTTGGGAATGGAAATGTTCACCTTCTCCAATGAAGATGTGAGTTATCATTTTACCTTATTCGGTAACACGCGCGAACTGTTTGCTACTGATTCAGAACCATTGAATATGTTGCAGCTGCCTCTTTACTGGGGAAATGTGATTTTGATGGTGTTGTTGCTAATCACCATTATTCTGTATAAAAACCTGCGTTTGCAATTGCGATTAGGACGTTTCGTACTCACGTTTTACCTGCTGGTTGTTATCGGATTGTTCGTTGCACTTTACTTCAATTTCACCTTGCTTACAATCACTAAAGTTTCCATGCACATCGGCGTACCGGTTTACCTCATGATTGTTGGTCTTCCGTTGGTATGGCTAGGAAATCGTGGTGTGAACAAAGACCGCAAGTTATTGGATTCGATGGATCGATTGCGTTAAGCAATCACGCACTTCGTTTTTAAAGATATCGAGCATACCGAGCGTTTTGTGAGAATCTTCTCATCAGTTACCGCTCAAGTTTAAACACATTATGAATTATCTTTCAGTTGAAAATCTAACCAAATCGTTTGGTGATCGCATATTATTTCAAGACCTCAATTTCGGAATCGACCTTGGCCAAAAAGTAGCCATCGTTGCAAAAAACGGAAGCGGTAAAACAACTTTGTTGCGTTGCCTCATGGACTTAGAGCATTACGATACCGGGCGCATTGTATACCGCAACGACATTCGCATTGCGTTCATGGAACAAAGCGAAAATCTCGATGAGAATCACACGATTTTGGAGGCCGTTTTTGCGCATGATTTGCCTGAAATTCAAATTGTAAAGAAATACAACCTCGCACTCAAAAGCGGTGATGAAGATGCTGTAAACGATTGTTTTCAGGAATTGACCGATCTCAATGCGTGGGATGTGGAAGTGCGCGTGAATCAGATTTTGAGCGTTCTGAAACTTGATAATACGGACCTGAAAATCGGGAGTCTTTCCGGTGGACAGAAAAAACGCGTGGCGCTGGCGAAAGTATTGGTGGCCGAAGCTGATTTTCTCTTGCTCGATGAGCCGACCAATCACCTCGACCTCGATATGATCGAATGGTTGGAAGAATACCTTTCCAAGTCTAAATCAACGATCTTGATGGTAACGCACGACCGTTATTTCCTAGAAGTTGTGTGTGATACCATTTTGGAAATGGACGACAAAACGATTTACCGTTACAAAGGAAATTTCTCGTATTACCTCGAGAAAAAAGCCGAACGTCAGGAACAATTGGAATCTACGATTGATAAAGCGCGCAATACGTTTCGCAAGGAATTAGATTGGGTACGTCGTCAGCCAAAAGCCCGCGGCACCAAACAAAAAGCACGTTTGGATTCGTTTCAGGATATTAAAAAAGTAGCTAGTCAGCGCATCGACGACAGCGAAATGGAAATTCCGGTGAAAATGGAACGTTTGGGAACTAAAATCCTCGAACTCCACAAAATCGGTAAATCTTACGGCAATAAAAAGATCATTGACAACTTCTCGTACCATTTCAACCGAAAAGAACGCTTGGGAATTGTTGGAAACAACGGAACCGGCAAATCAACTTTCTTGAACATGATTCAGGAACGTGAACCGCTCGACGCTGGAAAAGTGGTGGTAGGCGAAACAGTTGTGTTTGGTTACTACAGCCAGGAATTGATCCAAGTAGACGAGAACAAAAAAGTCATTGACGTGATCCGCGATATCGCTGAGTTCATTCCATTGGAAAAAGGTAGACAACTTTCTGCCGCTCAGTTTTTGGAACGTTTCCTCTTCAACCGCGATATGCATTACAATTATGTGTATAAGCTTAGTGGAGGTGAAAAACGTCGTTTGAAATTGATGACGGTTTTGATGTCCAATCCCAATTTCTTGATTCTGGATGAGCCAACCAACGACCTCGATATCTTCGTAATGAGTGTCTTGGAAGATTACCTCCGCACGTTTGAAGGTTGTTTGATCGTGGTATCGCACGACCGTTATTTCATGGATAAAATGGTCGATCACGTTTTCGTATTCGAAGGACAAGGCGCAATCAAAGACATCATCGGAAATTACACCGAATACCGCAAACAACTGGCACAAGACAACAAACGCGATAAAAAACCGACGGAAGAGAAAATTGAAGCGGTGAAAGTGACCCAAATGTCAGAAAGTACTACTTCAGCTGCTGAGAAAAAGAAACTTTCCTTTAAAGAAAAACAAGAATTCGAACAGCTGGAAAAAGAACTGGAAACCTTGGAAACACAGAAGGAAACTTTTACCAATGTACTTTCGAATCCGGAATCGAGCAACGACGACATCATGAATGCAGGTACCAAACTTGCCGAGATTGTTGGGCGCATTGATGAAGCGACTGAGCGTTGGCTGGAGTTGGCGGAATTCGCTTAGGAAGGATTTTTGATGTTAGATGCTTGATTTTTGATGAGACTAAGGTCAAAATCACAATTTCGGGAATTGAAAACAGATGGTGTTTGGACGAATGATCAAGTCGTTTAATCCTAAATTCCGTTTATAATTTCCGAATTTAAAATGGATCATTCTTCACGATTTCCGAGGTTGAGCTTCCAAGTAAAATCTCATCAAAAATTAATCATCCAACATCATTTAGTCGTTATAAATCCTCACCTGCTTAATATACAACTCCCGCGTTTCGGCGCTGAATTTAAACTCTAGGTCCAACCCGAAAGTGTCGTACTGCTCGTTGATTCTTGGGTAATAGGCGTATTTCCAGTAATAGCGTTTGATGCGCTCCAATTCCGATTGTAAAAGTTCCAGTTCGTTATCCGAAAGTACCAATTTTCCGTCGTTGAGGTTGGAGGTAGTGATGACTTCGGTTGTTCGTTTAAACGCAGACAATTCGTTTGCCGGATACAACACCAATTGATCGCAAACCACACCTGCGGGCGGTGTAACAACACTCACATCTCCTTTTTGAACGTTGATAATGAACCCGGCGTAGCTGTCGCGGTAAATGTTTTTGGTGATCGCAACTCCATTAGCTGCTTCATCCGGAAAAGAACGATGAACCAAAACGCCCATGGCCACATCTTCGTCGGCAATGCCGAAATAATTTCGTTCAATGTACGCTTCATACGACCACAAACTGGCCCAAACATCTTGCAGCGCATTGGAAATGGTTTTGTTGCAATCGTCTAAATCAACTGTTTTGGAGGCGTACAATCCTGCTCCTGAAAAGCCGGCCGCATCTTCTGCATTGGTCGATGAACGGAAACGAAAGGTTCTAAAGCCTGAAACATCCAGTTTTTGTTCCAATTGATGAAGGAGAGCCGTATCGACTTTGGTTTTCGTAAAACACTTCCGAATGGCTTTGAGTTGCAGTTGCAATGAATCGGGGTCGAGTGGAGGATGTTCGATTAATTGACGGATCAACTTATCGGCCCCCGAACGTTTTGCATGCGCTTCGTACCAATAAAACGGAATAGCAAAACCAGCTTCGGGCACCTTGAACTTACCCGATTGACTCACCGTGTAAAGCAACCCGAAGTTGGCCGCTTTATTTCCAACGGTTTCTGCCAGTTTTGGGTTTAATGCTACAGCATCAATGAGCGAAACGGTTTTTAGATCTTTTTTCAGGTGAACGGTTTTGGCAGTCGGAGTTCCCAACGAAACTTCAGCTTTTTTGATGTAAAATGTATCTGACAAAATGGTGAGTTCCACCCATTGCTGATCGAGTGACCGCAAGAGTGAATCATTGTATAGTCTTGTGTAAACTCCAATAGGAATGTGGCGGTTTTTAGCTAAGATCACCAAATGACTCAATGGTGTTTGAAAAGCCGTCAGCATCAATCCGCGCACTGTAGGTAAATATTCTGGAGTTGCTTGTGTAAACACAATATCGGTGGCCAAAAGCGGTGTTTTCAACGAATCCAAATGTGGTTCAAAACGCAAACGACCTTTCACTTTTCCTTCACTAATGGCTTGGTAATCGATGGCGGCATAAATGGTGCTCGGCGTGGCGGTTTTGATGCGTTTGTCCAATTCGGGTTGCAGGGCGATTAGTCGTTCGGTATTGAGCAAAAACACCAGTTGTTCGCTGAAATAGGAATTTGCTTTTACGGCGTCAAACAATTGAATGATCCGATTGGCGGGCATTTGATCGAATACCGAAAGATCGATGTAGTACATTCCACTGGCTTCGTTGCAATTGATATTGGCCAGCAGGTAATCACGCTTCGAAAAAGCACTGTAATTCTCTTCGTTGAACACAAACAAATCGTGCGGGTAAAACAATTGTTGGGTCACAAAATCGTAGTGATACCGGAAGTACTTGGAACTGATAAAGTACAGTTTTTCCGTTTTGGTATCCACAATCAACTTAATCGATGCAATGTTACCGTATTTAGAAGAAAGCGGTTGACCGGCTAGTTGCAGGAATTGTTTTTTGTCTGATAACGAATGTGTCGAACGTTGCGACCAAGCCATCGTTAAGATAGAGCAACAAGTAAAAGTCAAGAATAACAAACGCAATCTCATAATGACAGGTACACTTTAGTTCACAATCGGTTTAACGGAAATGAAAAGAAAAAATTGACTAGTCGCAAATATACTACTAACCAATTTTAGGCGAAATGAAAACATCGTAATCTAATGATCTTCTTTTAAACTATAATTTAGTTTGCGGACAGCGCCAATTCTTGGAAGCGACGTAAGAAAAATGGCTGTTTCGTTGTGTTTTGTCAAAAGCGCTTGCGTTTCAGATCCCGATCTGACACTTTTGACCTTAAAACACAGAAAGAGCCATTTTTCAGGAGCGGCTTAGAATGGCGCAAGAGGATGTTTTGCTTACTTTTTCAGCCTCGGCAAAAAGTAAGGTAGCATTGTGGTACGTTTGAGACGAATTAAATAAAAAAACATTTTATCACATCCGTTTTCCCAATGAAGGTTAAAAATAGTCAAAGACCTTTAGCGAATGAAAGAATCGTTTATATTCAGTAAAAAAATCACCATGAAACAACCCACTCATATCCCTGTTTGGCGCACGTTCCTCAATTGGATCATTGCCGTATTGATCGGAAGTGCTTTGTGGCCGTTACTGGCTTCCTTGTTTAAAGGCGGACCTGATGATTTGGGAGAAGCAGGTGGAATTATGCTCATATCGGTTATAATGAGTGGTATGACTTCTTTCCCGACCATACTTCTGATGACACTTGCCAATTGGCAACTCAATAAACGCCAGTTAGAGCGAAGAGCTTATCAGTTGATTCACATGGCAATCCATTTGTTCTTGGCAATGCTTACCTTCTTTGTGCTGTATGTTTTTGCCGATGGTTTGTCGGGAACAGAAACGTTTCAATTTTTGTTAGTTGCGATTTCGTATACGTTGGCAGGATTTTGCACTTGGGCGGTAACCTTTGCTATTTACCGTCATAAAGTCAAAGCGCCGTCACCTTATTCGAGTGAGATCTTAGATGAAATCGGTTAAGCAAAGACGATCTAAATACCACGTGGAATGGAGCATCAATTGATCATTCCCGTTCGAGTTACGCTCCTCAATTGGTTGATTACCATTTTTGTGGGTAGTTGTGCCTATTCAGTTTTAGAAGCGTATTTCACCAGAACCGAAGATGATTTGTATCAAATAGGACTGTTTTCCGGAATCGCATGCGTAGTTAGCGGTTTATGTTCGCTGCCTGCATTGGTGATCATTCTTTTGGTCAACCGACGACTCAATAAACGCGTTATTTCTCCGAGAAAATATCAACTGATTCACACATTTGTTCAGTTAATACTGGTAAGCGCATCTTTTTTATGGCCTGTTTTATGGGCAAATGACCTCACCTATGTCGAATTGATTTACTTGCTTCCGCTCTTTTTGACGTATACTTCTGTCACGTTGATTGTTTGGGGAATTACCTTTTCCATCTACAGACCGAAGGACTAAACCGGCGTCATTTTATTGTTACTTTTAGCTGAAATGACTTTGTAGGTAGAATGAAACAAAAAATAAGTACACTTCTTTTTGCGGGAACATTTTTATGGATGGTCTTTTCGTTACAGAAGCCTTTGTCTGGTTCCGTTTATCATATTCCTACCCAATCGATCAACCTATTTCAATTGATCGGCGATACGGTTTCAGATCAACAATATGAAGTTCCGTCGTTTGAAATAAGCAAACAAGTCACGTTTCGCGAATACAAGGAATACTTAAAAGCGATACGTAAAGATTCGTCGGATCATTATTATCGGTCGCAATTGCCAGATTCTACAATTGCAAAACGAGCAGATTGGGAAAAATACATCACCGACAAAATCTACGATGATTATCCGGTGCTAGGGATTTCCTGGGACAATGCAATGAATTATTGTAAATGGAAAACACTGAAAGAGAATAAAAAAGTCCTTCGGTTTATTTACAGATTACCAAACAGCTCAGAATGGATTGCTGCGAAACATTATTTGGAAACCAACGATTTGGAATCTGATTTTAGTAAAAACTATTCCGATTGGTTGCTCGGCACTAAAGACGAATCACTGCTTTACGTAAGAGACGGTACACTTTCACGATGGTGGTATGATTACATGTACTTACACAAGCCAGATGACCCGATGGCGATCAAGCGTAAATTGGTGATCGGTGATTCCTATCGCTTTCAACCGGAAAGACAAACAGATTGTTTTTTCAGCTATTACTCCACTCAAGGCTACAGGCAGATAGGTTTCAGATTGGTGAAAGAGTTTGTGATTATAGATGAAGACTATGAGATTATAACTAGTAGTAACACGCTTAAAATTATAGACTCTTGGAATCTTCTAACAGATTGATACAATTTACGTTGATTGCAGCCCTTTGCACATGGTCTGTAATTACATCGGCACAAATAGAAACGAAATCCTTTCAGGACGGAAATCTACGTTGCGAATACACGCTGCTCAATAAGCAATTGGATGGAAATTATGTTTCATACTACCGAAACGGTCTGAAAAAGGCAGAAGGTACATTTGAGCACAATTGCAGAGTAGGCGTGTGGTCGGTTTGGGATTCTACCGGTCGTTTGCGTTTGCAACGCGATTATTCCAACTTGTTTGAATACAAGCAATTATTTCCGGTTGTTTCAACTGATCCGCCGGTAGCTTTACTCAATAAACCGGCATACGAACTAACCTATAACGAAAAAGGATTTATTGCTTACTTCGATATTAAAGAGCGAATGGTAGTCTGGGCAAAACGCGTTTGGCGCATGATTACTCCCGAGGAAAACCCGAAGCTGTTTGGAGATGATGCGTTGTATCGAATTTTGACCAAAAATATTCAGTCGGAAAAGTTGAACTATTATTCTGCCGAAGATGAAACTTTCGCGAAACAATTGACTCAATTACCAGAACCGAATAACTACAAGGTAATTGCTTACAAGCTGAAAGAAGATACCTTCTTCGACAATGAACGACTGGTTTCCGAATCGCGTATTTTAGGAATTTGTCCGGTAGCAATCGATCTAAAAACCAAAGACACGGTTGATTTGTACTGGATTTATTTCCCGCATTTGAGATCTTGTTTGGCTACCGAAATAGTTCCTTATGAATCCTCAGATGCTTCAGAGGACATCCTAACATTCGATAATCTGTTCTTTTTCCGTCATTTCTATGGCGAAATTTATAAAGAAAGTAATGTCAACGATCAACCGATTTCGGCGTATACTTCAGCAGGAGAAAGGACGAATGAAATAGAGCGCATTGAGATTTCTATCATAGAAACCGAACACGATTATTGGCTGCAGTTTTTCAAATAATTACCAGCATTCAGACAACCATTCGTTTTTTTTAGAAGTACCTGAGGTAAATCCGTTTTACCCATGTATCGTTTAATCACCTCAATTGGCCTTCTCTTTTTCATGACCACCGTGGTGCACTCTCAACAACTGAATAATTATGAGTCGTTTGCGCATTTTGATGTGGAGAAATATGTAAAACAATTTGAACGCAATTTTGATACAAACGGCATCATTACTCAGAAAAAGGAATACCATGCGCTCACCATCTGCATTTACGGAATCATGAACTTTGATGCCTTTCAAGAAACCGGTGATTCGATCTATTACAAACGGGTTGTCAATCAATACAAGTATTTCACTGACACATCCAAATTGGTTTTTTACGACGAGAATCAAAGTGCCGGATTACCCTACAACTTTGAGTTTAAAGGGTTGAAAGCACCATGGTTTTCCGGAATGACCCAAGGCGTAGCAGCATCGTTCTTATTGCGTTATTATGCGCTGACAAACGACAAACAAGCATTGAACCTGTCGAAGCAAATTATTCGGTTTATGCTGAAATCGGAAAGTGACGGTGGAACAATAGGTCGCACGAAAGAAGGCGAATTATGGATCGAAGAATACCCCAATCTCGCTGCTTCCAAATCGGTATTAAACGGATTTATCAACGGATTGATTGGGTTAAAAGAATACTGCACGTATTTTCCGGATGATCAATTGGCGGCTTCGATCCACGATAGCTGTTATGCCGCCATGTTTAATAGCTTAGACAAGTACAATACCGCCAATTGGACCTGTTACAGCCGAAATTCCGGACCAATTACCAATTCCTACTTACGCTATGAATTAGAAGAGTTCGATCATTTATATTCCATCTACGGCGATGAACGATTGCGGGATCAAATGCGGATTTGGGCAAAATTTTCGGTTGGAAAGTTTGATACTGAACTTAAATTTTTGAAACGACCCAAGTACGATTTCGCGGCAGATTTACCCTACGATAAGAAAATTGACGGTTGTAGTTTTAATCAGTATGAGTTGTTTTCAAAATCAATGATTAACGGCATAACCAAGCGCTCAAGAAGAAAGAAACGCAAGTATGATCTTGAAAAAGAAGGTTATTACTGCGAATTAAGAATGGCGGATCAATTACTAAAAACCACCCAGCCTCAACTTGTGGCTTTTCACGATGGAAAAAAAGTGGAGCTTACAACCGAAATAAAAGAAGGGTGTTTATCGGTGAGTTCGTTAACTCCGTTTGATGCGATCAATGTGCATTTCAAACACAAACCGCAAGTTGATTCTTCCGGAGTTAAACTGATGGTTTATGATTACAGGCATTCGGATATACCGCAATTTGCTTGTTATACGATCTCGAAAAAAGAGTATCTCACAAAAGGAGAAGTGGTTCATTTCACAGGTAATCCAATCAATGCTACAGGCGCGAAAGTGTATTACCGATTTGGCAAAAACCAAGATATGGTGAAAGATAAAAAGTATTCCATTGAACAATCATTTGATTTTGAGACAGGATCTTTTATTGTTCAGGAAACCGGAATGTATGAGTTCTTTGTTAGCTATGATATCACTCATCCGGTTTCGCAAATTGGTCAGCTAAAGATCATTCACCAGTAATTTCACATTTTCCAAAATAAGTAGAGACTTTTTAGGAGCAAGAAGTGATGCTATTGAACTAATTTCCTTGTGTCTTTGTGTCCTTGTGGTAAAATAAAGACCGAACGTAAGCTAATAAACAACGATTCAAGATTCTACTAGTGGCAATAACCCATTTTCAAACAATATGACTTTATCAACGTTGCACGATTCTATAGATTCAAAAAACGTTATTTTTGGAAGAAAACAGCCATGAAAATAATTCTGTTCCCGCTTTTCCTCTGTTGCTTTTCTTTATGCTGGTCGCAATTGGAAGATGCACAACTCGATTCACTAAAAAAGGAATGGACCATTCAATTGAATCGGCAAATTATCGAATTAGGTATTGGTGAAGAAGAACACGAAGGTTGGATCGATTTTTCAGATTCTATTTACAGCATGTACGCAAAAGATACGTTTTTGCTGTATGGAATTTATTCGTATCAATTGGAGGCTGATCAAACAACTTTTGGAATGGCTCGTGCCAGCTACGACTACGAAGCAGGTTACGATAAGCTACTCAATAAGTACTATGGCTTGTTGCTTAAGAAACTCTCGAAAGCAGATCAGGCATTGTTAAAGGAAGCTCAACGCAATTGGATTAAATTTCGGGATTCGGAACGCACGTTAAGTGCCAGGTTGGTAGCGGATGAATATTCAGGAGGAGGCACCATTCAACAGTTAATTTACAGCAGCTGGTATGCCGATTTTACTAAAAAAAGAGTAGAAGAATTAGTCGATTATTTAATGCGTATTTGGAATGAAGAAGGTGAATGAAGATTATTTAGTAAAAAACAAAGAAGCTTGGAATCAGAAAACGACTGTTCATATTGATTCTGATTTCTATGATATGCCGGCATTTTTGCGCGGAGAAACAACCTTAAAACCATTGGAATTAGGATTGCTTGGCGACGTTTCCGGAAAGCGGATTTTGCATTTACAATGTCATTTCGGTCAGGATACGCTGTCGCTATCGCGCATGGGCGCAAGTACGGTTGGAGTTGATTTATCGAATGCGGCAGTAGAAAAAGCGACGGCTTTGGCTGAAGAACTGAACCTCGACGCCCGTTTTGTTTGCTGCGATTTGTACAGTTTGAAAGAACACCTTTCAGAGCAGTTTGATATCGTTTTCACAAGCTACGGTACCATTGGCTGGCTTCCCGATCTAGACAAATGGGCCGATATCATTCAGCACTTTCTGAAACCCGATGGCACTTTTATCATGGTTGATTTTCACCCCGTTGTTTGGATGTTCGACGATCATTTCAAAGAAGTGGCCTACTCGTATTTTAATACCGAAACCATTGTAGAAGAAGTACGAGGAAGCTATGCCGACCGCGAAGCTGATATTGCTTACGAAACCATTTCATGGAATCACCCAACATCTGAAACGCTTCAAAGTTTGCTGGATGCTGGTCTTCGATTGACCAATTACCACGAATGGGATTATTCGCCCTATACGTGCTTTCAAGAGTTACAAGAAGATGCACCGGGCGTTTACCGTGTAAAACATTTGGGCAATAAGATCCCGATGGTGTATGGAATAGTGTGTCGGAAATAAGGATGGAGTTTTTGAGTTCTTTAGTTCTTTAGTTTCTAAGTTTCTAAGTTGAAACTCACCAACTCACCAACTTAGAAACTCATTAAACTCACAAACTCATTAAACTCAACAAACTAAAAAACTAAAAACATGAAACAGATCCTACTATTCGGCTGTGTTTTCTTTGCTTTGTCAACATCGGCTCAACTGAAACCGGGGTATAAATTTGCGGAAAGCATGGAGTTGATCAAAGTAAACTTCCGCTTTGTCGATTCAGTTAAATATCCTGACTTTCCTGCTCCAACACGGTTCAAACACGAATACCGTTCACCAATAGTTGGATTGGATAATTGCTGGGATTTTTGGAAAGATGATGCCGGAGTAGGAGTGATCAGTGTGCGCGGAACAACAGGTTCAACCGTGAGCTGGGCATCCAATTTTTACTCAATGTTGGTGCCAGCAACCGGCTGGATGAAAATTGCCGAAAAAGATACGTTTCGGTATGCGTTAGCCGATAATCCGAAAGCTGCAGTGCATGTGGGATGGTTGTTTTCAACAGGTGCGCTCATGAAAGATATGCTTCCGAAAA
>Ga0302296_1001592_pt1 | contig 16113 bp, 13 predicted proteins | sample III_Fen_N3_1_FD_194546 | JGI IMG/M metagenome (GOLD analysis project Ga0302296, IMG submission 194546) | Peat permafrost microbial communities from Stordalen Mire near Abisko, Sweden - III_Fen_N3_1 | ecosystem: Environmental > Terrestrial > Soil > Wetlands > Permafrost | place: Sweden: Abisko...
TTTCGAAACAACCGCCCTGGTCGATAGCCACATCCACAAGCACGGAACCAGGCTGCATCAGTTTAAGCATGTCGCGCGTAATCAGATGGGGTGCTTTTGCTCCGGGAATCAGAACCGCTCCAATAACAAGATCGGTGAGAGGAAGCAATTCTTCAATATTCGACGTAGTAGACATCAGAGTATCCACATTGGCAGGCATAATTTCACTCAGATAGCGCAAGCGTGGTAGCGAAATATCGGCTATGGTAACATGGGCTCCCAGCCCGGCGGCCATCAAGGCAGCCTGGGTTCCTACAATCCCCCCCCCTAAAACCAATACATTGGCCGGCTTAACCCCGGGAACTCCGCCCAGAAGAATACCTTTTCCTCCTTTGGGTTTTTCAAGGCACCGTGCACCTTCCTGAATAGACATTCTTCCTGCCACTTCCGACATTGGAATCAACAAAGGCAAGGTATGATCAGCCTTTTCGACAGTCTCATAAGCCAAGCACACTGCACCGCTTTCCATCATGGCCAGGGTAAGTTCTTTTTCGGAAGCAAAATGGAAATATGTAAATAATAATTGATTGGGGCGGATCAATTTATATTCGCTTTTAATTGGTTCTTTTACTTTCATAATCATCTCGGCAATGGCAAATACTTCTTCGGGAGTCCCGAGTATCTTAGCACCCGATTTGATATACTGTTCATTACTGAACCCACTATTTTCACCTGCATGTGTTTCTATAAACACTTCATGACCGTTTTGAACGAGTGTTTTAGCACCACCTGGGGTTAAAGCAACACGACTTTCATTGTTTTTAATCTCTTTCGGAATTCCAATTTTCATGTTCTTATTGTTAAAAAGTTTGATTAGTAAATCGTTTTTTTTGAACCATGGAATCAGCTGGATTTGTGATTTCCACGATTAGTTGAAATAGAATAGAACGGTGTAAAAATACATGATTAATTTTAAATTGGAACGACAATGAGGATATATTTACATCAAATAGACTAAAATAATAGTATCAACTTATCTTAGAGGCATTAACAGAAATTACAAATTGATTTTATGGTATGGGCGGAACAGAATCAAATAGACATATATTACATTATAATGCATATTAAAAGGCAAATATAACAGTTTAAAACACTTATTGATTACATATTGATAGTATTTGTATCTGTCGAAATACAGGATCAAATCAGGTGCCTGTAAGATTATGTAACTCATAAATTTATTCCGAAATGATTAAAAATTTGTTTAAATACAAAAAAAAGTCTTTTCCGGACAGGAAACCGTCGAAACAGACAATTTCAGTTACACGGCCCGTATGGAACCGGGTCGTTCCAACAGCATAATCGGTTCTAACCGATGCCTGGCACTTGATTTTAATCAGTTTTCTACAAGACTCAATGTATATGCACCGGAAGGCTGTCCATAAAAAGAGCAGTGGGTGTCAGGAAATGGTTGATCTGTCCGACAGGTGTCAACTTGAAATGAGGCTAAATGAAAGAAGCACTTCTACCAAGAAAGTCAAAGAATCCTGGTCTGATGTAGTTGAGTAAAATGAAACGAATTGAAGCTGCAATCCAAAAAGCACACTAAACGGTTAAAACAAAGCGAATAGAAATTGTCTTTCTAGTCCCAGGTTGAACCTGTTTACAGAAAGAGCATCATGAAATGAGAGTCCATTAGGACGAAAAACAAACTCCCCATCATCTTTTAGGAATGTGAGGAGTTATTGCGGGGCAGCTTAATCGACTAACTCAAAAACCTCATTTAAGGTATACGTAGCCGAACTGGTTTTTGTAGCAGCATGGATCATTGCTTTCGCTAACTGCACATCCAATATAGGCCGATAGCATTTTAAGAGTCCCAGTTTATTGATCGCATGCATGACAGAAAGGGCGATTTTTTCGACAGGGCGATTTTGTATCCTGGGACCTTCCAACTGGCCGGGCCTGAGTATGCTTATGCATTTAAAGGGTAAAGACTTGATCGCATCTTCCAGTTGCCCTTTCATTTTGGGGTAAAATATCTTCGACGTCGCACTAGCTCCGGCGGATGAAACAAGGACGTAGTGTGTTACTCCGTTGGCAGCTGCTGCCTTGGCAACTTCATATTGATAGGTGAAATCTACAACAAATTGAGCTTCTTTGCTTTTAGCTTGGGCAATTGTAGTGCCAAGGGTTGAAAACAGGACATCCCCAGTCACCAGTTTTTTCCACGTTTCAGGTTCATCAAAATTAATTATATGTTCATGTAGCTTAGAATGGGAAATACCACTGGCATGCCTTACTAAGGATACGATTTCTGAATAATGGACATCTTCAATCAAGGATTGAATAAGTCGGGTGCCGACCATTCCGGTAGCACCAATAACGATGGCTTTTTTCATTTCATTTCTAGTGTAAAAAAACAGGTTTCAGTTATTGGGATCAAAATCCACTGAGGATACTCATTTTGGAGGTTGAACAAGTAGGATTCACACGTTAGATTCCAGTCCGGTTCAATTCATTTTTATTTGGGTCAATTCGGTCTCATCAATGTGAATATCCCTGAAACCCAAGAAGTAGAGGACTCCATCCAGCCCTATGGTTGATATGGATTGCTGCGCATTGGCGATCACCTTGGGCTTCGCATGAAACGCAATCCCCAATCCGGCGATATTCAACATAGGCAAATCATTGGCCCCATCACCTACAGCAATTACCTGTTCCAGGTCAATCTTTTCGACCTGTGCAATTAATTTCAACAATTCCGCCTTCCGTTTTCCATCAACAATATCACCTAGAAAGTTACCAGTCAACTTTCCATCAATTATTTCCAGTTCATTGGCATACACATAATCAATATCAAATAGTTTTTTCAGGTAATTTCCATAATAAGTAAATCCACCGGAAAGAATAGCGATCTTGAACCCTATTTTCTTAAGAATGGAAATTAATCTTTCGGCACCCTCCATGATGGGCAAATGGTGTGCAATATCTTTCAGGACTGATTCATCCAGTCCTTTTAACAAGGCAATGCGTTGCTTAAAACTTTCAGAGAAATCAATTTCGCCCCGCATAGCGGATTCAGTGATTGCCCTGACCTGTTCGCCCACTCCTGCCCGGTCGGCCAATTCGTCAATGACTTCAGTCTTGATTAAAGTAGAGTCCATATCAAAACAAATCAACCGGCGGCTGCGCCGGAACATATCATCTTTTTGAAAAGAAATATCTATACCTAACTCTGAGGTAAATTGCATAAACTGTGCAGAGAGCACCTTTTTGTTTAGCAATGTTCCACGGACGGATAATTCGATGCAGGAACGTACTGCGTTCTCATCATTTATTTCAAGGGAAGGACGTCCCGTCAAGCGAATAATAGCATCAATGTTCAGATTCTGATCTGAAACAGCCTTGGTTATAACAGCCAGTTGCTTAGCAGTAATCACCTTGCCAAGTATCGTTACAATGTACCGGCTTTTTCCCTGGCGTCCCACCCAGTTCTCATACCGTTCGACAGTGACTGGTGTAAAACGGACATTCACATTTAATTCGGAACATTTGAAAAGAACTTCTTTCAGGATATTTCCAGAATCGGATTGGTTGGATACTTTAAAAAGAATCCCCAGGGACAGGGTATGGTGAATATCAGCCTGGCCAATATCCAGTATGATAGCATTGTAGTTTCCTAGGATTTCGGCTATGGATGAAGTAACTCCGGGTTTATCATCACCGGATATATTGATCAGAATTATTTCACTGTTAGGCATAGTTAAATGGATTATTATAAGTTAGTAATTTGAAGCTAAAAACATATCAAACAGGTATTTATTTCCTGTTTTTGTATTTTTCGAACGTATTGAGGGTTCGTTTGACATATTTGACGGTGACATTTCCCCGGTAATACCCATATTTCACAACCGGATCGTTGTAGAAGTCGGGATCACTTTTTTTGAGCAGAAAATACTCCACATGGTTATACCAGATATGAGGATTTTTGCCAAATTTCCGGGCCAGGGCCATAGCATCTAGGATATGAGCAGGCCCACAATTGTAGGCAGCCAGAATAAACTTAATACGCTCTTCTTTATCTTTAATGCGATAAAAGGATAAATTCAAGCTCTTAATGTATTGCACTCCGGCCTCTATATTTCGTTCTGGATCCAAGACAGTATTCCTGTCAAGACCGAAATCATACGCAGTGCGGGACATTAGCTGCATAATGCCACCAGCCCCTGCCCACGACTGGGTGGAAGGGTCAAACCTGGATTCCTCAAAAGCCACGGCAGCCAGCAATTTCCAGTCCCAATTGATTTGTGGGGCATACTCCTTAAAATAATGATCGTAGGGAGATATGGCACCTTTTGGTATTTTTATCCTTCGGAGTGCAAAGTACGGACTTTTTTCCCAGTATTTATTGAAAAGCATCGATTGAATTTGAGTTGTTGCCGGAAGTTTAGACCATTTTACAACTGCTTTCTTCAGTTTCGGGCTGTTCTTACGGACTAACCAGCCGTTTTGCTGGTCAAAGCCAACCGACATACGGCAATCGATAGTCTTGCTGTAGAATTTATGAAGCAGGGCAACATTGTGGAATGCCACTGTATAATCAATCTTATGCTCTGCAACCATATCAATCAAATCATCATTGGAAATAGAATCATCAACTGTTACTATTTTTATTGAACCCCCAATTTCATCATTCAAGGCTTTCAACCTATCATAAAAAATACTATTTTCATTTACGTACACTTTTTTACCTGCTAATTCAGTCACTTCGGAGAGTGCATTGGCACCGGAATGTTGTACCAGCACCTGATATGATTCTGATTGAGGGAGTACAAAAGCAAAATTCTTTTTTAATTTTTTTGTTTCAATGATATTATAGGTCACCAGATCCACTTTGTTCTCATGGAGCCACTGGACCATTTCTTTTTCTGTCTTGGCAATGTGAATTTCCAGATTCAGGTTCAAATAGTCAGCCAGGTTCTCAACCATCTCATAATCGTATCCCATGAGTTCATCCCGGAAAAGGAAGTAGGAAGTGGAACCATACATGGTAGCCACTTTCAAGGTGTCGGATTTAGCAATGTCATATAAATCCCTCGAAACAGCCGAAGATGATTTATCCGAATTCTGTTGTCTGCAGGCTGAGAACAACAATACAGATAAAATCAGGAAAATGATCCTGATGTAATTTCTATTGTTCATTTTCTATTGGATAAATTGAATATTCTCGCTTTTTATCACGTCCAAGCCATTCAATCTTAAAAAAACCTGAGCAGTTGCCAACACATCTTTCTGGCAATACAGGCTGATCCTGTCAATATCTTTTTCTTTATAGAAGACCTGAGCCACCTGACTTCCATCAATATCATCTTTTGGGGTAGGAATACCAAAGACGGCAGTTAACAATTTCAAAGCAGTGTAATTCTTATAATCGCCGAACTTCCACAATTCAAGAGTATCAATAAAACTGATTTCCCAGGGCTTTTTTCCTGAGAGCTGAAATATAGGAGGTAATTTCAGGCCATTGATCAATAAGCGCCTGCAAATATAAGGGATGTCAAATTCTTTGATGTTATGACCACAAAGTGTCTGTTCTTTAGTCACACAGAACTTGACGATGAGTTGGAGAAAGTCTGCTAGAAGAAGCTTTTCATTCTCACCGGAAAAAGATTTGGTACGGAAATTCATTTCGTTATCCTGAAAATGAATAAAGCCTACGGAGATACAGACAATTTTCCCGAATTCCGAATAGATTCCGGCACTGGTATTGAATGCCTCGGCAGGAGATGTATCCTCATGGTATTTTTCAGGCATCCGTTTGTGGATGATTGCAAACTTATCCTCCCATAAATGCGCCAATTCTGCGGGCAATTCAGAAAAATCAGAAGTTAGAGGCACAGTTTCGATATCAAGAAACATTATTTTCTGTAGTTCGTTGTGCTGCATATATATTAGTTTAAAGTTATCAATTCAGATACTCATTTCTTTCTCCCCAAACCTCTCTCCCGGATTCCTCGTTCCTGTATTATTTTTATTTCTTTTCCAGGTTATTTTCTATGTATTTGGTCAGGATATCAATGGCAATATGGTTGTTACCTCCCTGCGGAATAATTAAATCGGCAAAGCGTTTGGAAGGTTCTATAAACTGGAGGTGCATCGGTTTAACGGTATTTTCATACCGTTCCATGACTTTATTTACCGAACGTCCCCTTTCGATGATATCCCTGTTAATAACCCGGATTAACCGGTCGTCGGCATCAGCATCCACAAACACTTTCAGATCCATCATTTTTCGTAATTCAGGGTTTGTCAGGACTAAAATTCCTTCCACAATAATTACATCACAAGGCTTGATCAGGATGGTTTCGCTGGCGCGGGTACAGGTCAGGTAGGAATAGATGGGTTGTTCTATCGATTTGCCTTTTTTGAGTTCTTTCAGGTGTTTAACCAGCAACTCGAATTCAATGGAATCGGGGTGATCAAAGTTGATTTCAAGGCGGTTTTCAAGGGGTAGATGACTACTATCCCGGTAATATGAATCCTGAGGAAGAATGACTACTTCACCCAGAGGCAAGCGTTCTAAAATTTTGCGTACAACTGTTGTTTTTCCAGACCCGGTTCCACCCGCAATTCCAATAATTAGCATATTCTTGTTTTGTTAGTTTTTAGACCACTAAAGTAAGAATTTATTTTTTTTCATTCGACTTTGTACACAATTATTTTTGAATACAGGTAACATGCAAATTGTATACATTTGATTAGTTGATATTTAGAATCACAACCTATTCATTTATTAAGTTTCAAAAATGGACTAAAATGAATAAACATCAGGTTTCCAGGCAAAAAATGAAGTGCCTGTGTCCTAAATTGTAGTACATTTGTACAACCAAAGTTTCTAAAATTTATGTAATATGATAAAAACATCTGCTTTTTTAAATCTTCATTTCTTCTGGCTCTTTTTACTTCTAGGAACTTGTTCTGTTTCGGCTGCAGACTATAATATCATTCCTTACCCGCAACAGTTAATCGCTAAATCGGGCACATTTACCTTTAATAAGCAGACTAAAGTGGTGTGTACTTCCCGACAGCCGGAGGTACTCAGGCTGGCCGGACAATTCAGGGATCAAATTAAACTGATCTCAGGATTCAACCTGGAGGTTCGTAAAAAAGCAACCAGGGACACTGCCAATTCTGTTATTTTCCAATCATCACCAAATGGGAATATTGAAGGTTATCAGTTAGCAATCTCAGGTAAAACTATTCGGATAAAAGCTGCTGCACCCAATGGTTTTTTCTATGCGCTGCAAACGCTCTACCAATTGATGCCCGTTGAGGTGTATGGCAAGAAACATATACCGGGGAAAATATGGTCAGCAAAAGCTGTTCAGATCAGTGACTCCCCGCGCTTTGGATATCGCGGATTGCACCTGGATGTTTGCAGGCACTTCTTTCCGGTTGAATTTATCAAAAAGTATATCGATGCCATGGCAATCCACAAACTCAATACTTTTCATTGGCACTTAACTGATGATCAGGGGTGGCGCATTGAGATTAAGAAATACCCACGCTTGACCGAAGTAGGCTCCCGTCGGGATGAGACACTGGTAGGATATTATTTTGAACGTTTTCCGCAACAATATGATGGAAAACCCTCAGGAGGCTTTTATACTCAGGAAGAAGCCCGTGAAATCGTGGCCTATGCAAAAGAACGTTTTATTACGGTGATTCCCGAAATTGAAATGCCCGGTCATGCCCAGGCTGCCATTGGTTCTTATCCTTATCTGTCGTGTACACCCGATTCAACAATAAAAGTTGCCACTAAATGGGGAATCTTCAAGGATGTCTATTGCCCAAGCGAAGTAACATTTAATTTTCTGGAAAATGTATTGACTGAAATCATGGATATTTTCCCATCAAAATATATTCATATTGGCGGCGATGAATGCCTGAAAGACCTCTGGAAAAAAAGTCCGGATTGTCAGGCAATGATAAAGACATTGAATTTAAAGGATGAAAATGGCCTTCAAAGTTACTTTGTAGAAAGGATGGAGAAATTTGTCAACTCAAAAGGAAGGTTGATCATTGGTTGGGATGAAATACTGGATGGCGGATTAGCACCCCATGCCACTGTCATGTCCTGGCGGGGAATTGAAGGCGGCATAGCAGCTGCAAAATCAGGCCATGATGTGATCATGACTCCGGGCACACATTGCTATTTTGATAAGTATCAGTCCGATCCTGAAACAGAACCTGTCACTATCGGGGGTTATTTACCCTTGAGTATGGTGTACCAGTATGAACCAATCCCTGCTGAACTGACGAATGAAGAGGGGAAACATGTATTAGGCGCACAGGCTAATGTCTGGACTGAATATATGCCGACCACCGAAAGCGTAGAGCACATGGCTTTTCCAAGAGTATCCGCTATGGCTGAAGTAGTCTGGAGCAGCAAGGAAAACAGAAACTGGAAAAGCTTCAGCAGACGTATGCCGGCTGATTTTGAACGTTATAACCAGTTGGAGATTCACCCGTCAAAAGCATTTTATGATGTGCAGTTTAAAACCTGTTTTACCGGGGATAAAAAGTTGCAGGTATCTCTTGTTTGTGAAGATCCTACTGCTCAAATTCATTATTCTACTAACGATAGGATTCCAACAGCGAATGATGCGTTATATATTACCCCAATCACATTGGATAAATCGACTACTGTTTCAGCAGCTGCCTTTGTAGAAGGTAAAATCGTGGGTAAATCCATCACAAAATCATTTCTTGTCAGTAAGCTGACAGGCTTACCTTATACCAAGAGCTTTAACAACACCTGGTATGATGGAGGGAATGTGAATGCGCTTACGGATGGAATCCCGGGGAATACTAAAGTGTATACCCAATGGGTAGGATTAGCAAAAAAGGCAAATGGAGAAATTGTAGTTGACATGCAAAACAGTCAACAGATAGAGCGGTTCTCTGTAGGATTATTAAATGCAACAGCATTATGTGTTCAATTCCCAACTGAAATCAACTTATTTGGTTCGAAAGATGGAATCAGTTATCAACATCTGGCTGGAAAACAAATTTCTGCATCAAGGTTACAAACCTGGGATATAGTCCGGCCTGAACTTTCGTTTCCTTCAACAACAGTCAGGTATTTAAAATTGCAACTGACCTGTGCAGGCCCCTGTCCTGCCGATAAAAAAGATAATCCTGGTGGCAGCGTGATTTTCATGGATGAAATTGGTGCTTGGTAAGAACAAACCTTTTGTCGGCTGAAAGCCATAATAGCGTTTATTTGTTAAAAACTCAAATTAACCCACAGCCTTTATAGTTTTCATGGCACTTATCAAATAAAAAAAATCTCCGGACAACCTAAGTCGTTCGGAGATTTTCATTTAATTCTGAATTATAAATTGTGTATTATGCATTATGCATTATGCATTATGCATTGATATTACATCATTCCACCCATTCCACCACCCATAGGCATTTGTGGAGCCGGATTCTCTTCTTTCTTTTCAGTAATCACACATTCGGTAGTCAGGAACATGCCTGCAATTGAAGCGGCATTTTCAAGGGCTACACGACACACCTTCGCTGGATCGACTACGCCGGCAGCAAAGAAGTTTTCGTATGTTTCACTGTAGGCATTGTATCCAAAGTCATCTTTTCCTTCACGAACTTTCTGAACAATTACTGCACCTTCTTTACCTGCATTGGCTACAATCTGACGAAGAGGTTCTTCAATGGCACGTTTGATAATTTCAATACCGGTTTGTTCGTCATCATTGGCTGCTTTCAGGCTGCTCAAGGCATCAATGGCACGAATATAGGCAACACCTCCACCCGGTACTATTCCTTCTTCAATAGCAGCACGGGTTGCGCTCAAAGCATCATCCACACGGTCTTTCTTTTCTTTCATTTCTACTTCCGAAGCAGCACCGACATACAATACAGCAACACCACCTGATAATTTAGCCAGACGTTCCTGTAGTTTTTCACGGTCATAATCCGAAGTAGTTGTTACTATCTGTGCCCTGATTTGTGCAACACGGTTAGCAATTGCTTCTTTCGAACCGGCACCGTTTACCAATACGGTATTATCTTTATTGACGGTTACCTTTTCGGCAGTACCCAACATTTCAAGAGTAGCTTGTTCCAGTTTTATTCCTTTTTCATCCGAAATAACAACACCACCTGTCAGGATAGCAATGTCTTCCAGCATTTCTTTCCGACGATCACCAAATCCGGGAGCTTTCACAGCACAAATTTTTAGAGATGTACGTAAGCGGTTTACCACCAGGGTAGTTAACGCTTCACTGTCCACATCTTCTGCAATGATTAATAATGGACGGCCAGATTGAACAGCAGGTTCCAATACCGGTAGCAAATCTTTCAGGTTCGATATCTTTTTATCATAAATCAGGATATATGGTTTTTCCATTTCCACTTCCATCTTTTCTGTATTGGTAACGAAATAGGCTGAAATATACCCACGGTCGAATTGCATACCTTCCACTACTTCAATGCTGGTATCTGTTCCTTTTGCTTCTTCAATAGTGATTACACCGTCTTTAGAAACTTTACGCATAGCATCTGCAATCAGCTTTCCGATAATTGGGTCGTTGTTAGCCGAAATAGAAGCTACCTGTTCGATTTTGTCATAGTTATCACCCACTGCTTTAGCCTGGGATGCAATACTTTTCACCACTTCAGCTACCGCTTTATCGATACCACGTTTCAAATCCATTGGATTCGCACCGGCAGCAACGTTTTTCATTCCTACACTTACAATCGATTGAGCCAAGACCGTTGCAGTGGTTGTTCCATCACCGGCATCATCACTTGTTTTCGAAGCTACTTCTTTAACCAACTGCGCTCCCAGGTTTTGAAATGGATCTTCCAGTTCAATTTCTTTCGCTACTGTTACGCCATCTTTCGTAATATGAGGTGCACCGAATTTTTTTTCGATAATTACATTACGACCCTTTGGTCCCAGCGTTACCTTTACTGCATTTGCCAATCCATCAACCCCTTTTTTCAGTTGATCGCGGGCATCGATATTAAAGAGAATTTCTTTAGACATAATATTTTTTATTTTGATGATAACCCCTAACCCCTAAAGGGGAATTGAGTTACTATTGTTTTGTTAATTTGAGTTTAAAAACTAATTAAAAGAGAAGATACTAATCTAATTCCCCGCAATTTATCCCGATAAATCGGGAGGGGTTAGGGGTTCTCTTTTAGATGATTGCCAAAATATCCGATTGTTTCATAATCAGGTATTTTTCGCCTTCCCATTCAATTTCCTGACCGGAATACTTGCCAAACAGGACAGAATTGCCCACAGCAACTTCCATAACTTCGTCTTTGGTACCTTTACCAACTGCTAATACTTCACCTTTAAGTGGTTTCTCTTTTGCTGAATCAGGAATAATAATTCCACTGATTGTTTTTTCTTCTGCTGCGGCTGGTTTCACCAACACGCGATCGGCTAATGGTTTAATATTCATGTTTTTTAATTTAAAATGTTATATTTTATTGAGTATATCCGGTTGAAAAATAAGAACACATTTCAGATTGGAAATGTTGTTTCAGGGTAGTAACAGATTTTGTGCCAAGGAGGTTTCTTGTCAGTTATGACAGCTATACTCCCTTTTTTTTGCAGAAAGCCTTTCTACCGCTGACAACTTGTCATTTCTTCCGTGGACATTTCACACAAGAAAAGGAGTTTGTAAAGATCGTATAAACGGAGGGAAGGATATGGCTTGCAGAGCTGGTTCTTCAGATAGGGTTTGACAACCCCGGACAAAGTGGCCAGAAATCGTGTCAGCCCTGTTTTATAAATCTTCACAAAGGAGCTTAGTAATTTTGATTCATCTACCAGAAAGGGATACCGTTCTGTCCTGTAAAGCAGGTATAAATTTCGGACCCCGTCTTCCGTTTTCCGGATAAAGGCATCGTTATCGTCCAATCCTTTGTGGAGTAGTGGATTCTCAATGTGGATAAAACGAAAGCCTAATTCGTGCAACTGATGTCCAAAGAGTGTGTCTTCATGTCCGTAGCCCCGGATACTTTCATCGAACCTTACCTTTTGAAAAAGAACTTTGGATATCAGAAAATTAAAAGTAGCAAAGTTCTGGTAGGCTTGTATGTTGCTTCTTTCCAATGCCGAACGGGCTTCCCGCTGCCGTCCGTATGCCAGGCGCAGGCTATATCGTGGATCGGTTTCATTCTCGTCGTAAGCTGTTCCTCCGATGACCACACACTCTTCTTTACAAAAGGCAACATATTTCTCTACATAATGAGAGGAACAAACTTCCGCATCACAATCCAGAAATAATAAATGATCATAACGGGCTAAGTCAGCCAGTTTATTCCGTGCAGCCGATCGTCCAATATTTTCTTTCAACACGATATGCCGGCAAAATTCAAAATCATTTACCGCTTTGTTTTCTTCCACATACAATTTCGAACCATCTTCCAGGACTATGATCTCAAAATCGACATACGTATCCAGCGCCTGTTGATGCAAGTCTGTCACCAAGCGGGTAATGTTGTAGTTGTATGTAGGGATCAGGATGGAGAGCATGAATAACTGATAAAATATAATTAACAGAACAATAGTTTATGAACTTAGCTATGATCACATTTATGACTGAATCTACTCATTACCGGTTCAAAATAAATTCGGATTCTTGCATTTATTTCAATGACGGCAGCTTCAATTCCCTGTTCCCATCCTTGTTCACTGTTATCCATTCAGCAGTCACCTTTTGTTTCTTAAGACACTTTTGCAAAATAGATTCTGCAACATGGAGTTCATTGGCATGGAGTGAGCCTGATAAAGTGAATATCTTCCATTTCAGTTCTTCTGTATTCATATTCGGGAACTTTCAGGGCAATGCAAATGCAAATATACCACATTTTCCCCATCCGGAGTTAGAAATTCCGGTTTATCACCCCATCAACACCTTCTCTTCCTTCTCCCGACACAGGTCTTTCTTTGCTTAAAAAAAAACAGCAGGCTACATGTAATACAATCCGGACCTCCCCCAACCCCTCCAAAGGAGGGGAGTAAGGCGGTTGAAGCGTTTATTCTTCTTTTATAAAATCAACACGACTGTTGAGTACTTCTTTTATTTTCTCTACTACAATAACAGGACTGGCAAGTACTTCAGCATTTGTAAAACGAATAACTAAATAGCCTTTTTCATTTAAAGTGTTGGTTCGTAACAAATCATATTCTTGATGTTGTAAATGGATTTCACCATCTATTTCAATAACGACTTTCTTTTTTAGGCAAACAAAATCAACAATAAAAGTATCAATGACATGTTGTCTGCGAATTTTGTGTCCTGTTTTCTTATTTCTTAGATATTCCCAAATTAATTTTTCAGCTTGTGTAGGATTCTTCTTTAAATTTTCTCTGAATTCTGTGATGAATTTATAGTTTTGAAGATCAGCAGTGACAAATCCGGGTATTTTTTTAATTCCCGTAGAATCAGGGTCCATGGATTCCCCTTCTTTGGAGCTGTTAGATGAGTTTAGTTCAGTTTTCATAACTTATCCTTTTAATTAATTTATAAAGTATGTTCTGTCTCTAATATTTGATTTTACACCTTTTTTATTAATCCTGATAAATTATACCACGCACAAATCCCCTCCTTTGGAGGGGTTAGGGGAGGTCTCTTTATGATTCACAGTCCAACCTTTAACTCTATTTATTAAGTATATTTTGTCTCTATTATTTGATTTTACACCTTTTATTACCCCAACTAAAATATTCCACGTACACATTCCCCTCCTTTGGAGGGGTTAGGGGAGGTCTCTTTATGATTCACAATCAAACATTTAACTCAATTTATTAAGTATATTCTGCCTCTACTATTTGATTTTACACCTTTTATTACCCCAACTAAAATATTCCACGTACACATTCCCCTCCTTTGGAGGGGTTAGGGGAGGTCTCTTTATGATTCACAGTCCGACCTTTAACTCTATTTATTAAGTATATTCTGCCTCTACTATTTGATTTTACACCTTCTATTACCCCAACTAAAATATTCCACGTACACATTCCCCTCCTTTGGAGGGGCTAGGGGAGGTCTATTTAAAATTCATAGCCCAACCTTTTAATCAATTTATAAAGTAAGCACTATCTCATTTAATTGATTTTTACACCTTTTTAACAACCTATATAAAACTTTTCCTCTTACAAATTCCCCTCCTTTGGAGGGGTTAGGGGAGGTCTGTTATTCTCGGTTTATCACCCCCATCAACACCTTCTCTTCCTTCTCCCAGCACAAATCCTCTTTTGCTTTCGCGGTATTTTGTTTCACGATGTTATACCGGTTTTCATCGCTAAAGATACCTGTAATAACTGAAGCTATATGTTTTGGATCGTGGTTTTGGATATAATACCCAATATCATATTGGTCAATGATTTGTTTTAATTCAATTAATCCCGAGGATAAGGTAGGAATGCCCGAATGGATATAGTCGAACAGTTTATTGGGTAATGAGAAATGGTAGTTCAGGTTGGTATCCTTGTCGATGGCCAGTCCCAGGTCGCTGTTCATCGTGTACTGGCGTAGTTCGGCAAAGGGCATTTTAGGTTTAAAGATTACCTTATCCTGCAGGTTCTTTTCTTGAATAATCTTATGCAGGGTCGGAAACACATCTCCACTTCCCACTATGAGCAACACGGCTGTGTCAAGATATTCCATGGCCATTACCGCTTCTTCCGCACCACGTTCCACATTGATTCCCGTCCCTTGTAGAATCAGGATACGCTTATCTGACGGCAATCCAAGTTCTGCCCTCGACTTCAAGCGCTCGGGAGCAAAGGTAGGGGGTATATTCCGGCTGACGGCAATGGTTTTGTGGTACTTGTCACCGTACAGTTTCGCAATAGAAGTATTTACGGTCAGTATGTCGGTCAGTTTGGGAAAGAAATAATCTTCCAGCTTTTTCCAGATGGTTTGGGTCAGTTTCCGGTTCACCAGTTCCGGTGTCTCTGTGAAATACTCATGTGTATCGTAAATGATTCGTTTTCCACGCAGGGTAGCTGCCATGTAGGCTGCCGGAAGTGTATCCAGGTCGTTGGCAAAAATCAGATCTACATTCGCCGTCATTAGATACAGGAACAAGCGGATATTAAACTCCGCATAGAACTGAGGTCCTTTCCTGAACCACAGCTTTTTGCGGACTGTAAAGTACGGGCGCTCCAACGGCAGGCTTTCAGGCAATAACCGCCCCGTTTCTTTCACCCAATACCCACATTTCTGGAGTGTCATGCAAGTCTTGTGTACCCGCTGATCGGTGCTCAGGTCGTTGGTGACACATACAATGGCTGTTTTTTGCATGGCATTTTTCTAAAGGAAAGAATTCGTTACTTGTTTTATCTTGCTTTTTCTATTATCTGAAGGGATACTTCTCATCTTCCGCCTAATTACTGAATCAACCTATTTAACCTAATCAACTAATCATCCTCCCCGGCTTCACCAACCAGTTTCCGTGTCTTCAGATATTTAATGATATCCTGATACAGTTTGCGGTGGTACGACTGGGGTATATCTTCCACTGAAGTGTTGTGCCAGAGCAGGACCAATTCCCCGTTCCAGCTTTCTACCATGTTAATCAGTCGGATACAATACTCATAAGCATCGTGCGAATTCATATACATATACCTCTTGTCACTCAGGGTGCTATCCATGATCGTCAGGGGATGCAAGGTCAGGGTAGTCAGGTGGCGTGTATTGGGGTTAATCCATTTCACCGGGCGACAAGTTCCTAGTCGGAATCCTGCTACATCGGCATAACCCAGCGTGAAATCATCGGTGATACCATCATCTATCAATGTCTGCATATCCTGCGGTTCGCGGCTATCCAGGTAATGATTCCGGTTATAGGTAGTTGTTCTTTTCGAGAGTCGTTCCAGATGCTTTTTCTCTTCGGCTATCCGGGCAGGATTTATTCCCGCCTCATAGCTTGAGTGCAGACCCAGTTTAATATCCTTCTTCCGGCACAGGTTAAGCAGGGATTGGAAATCCTGCACATGATGGGTTATAAACGGCTTATCTTCTTTTCGTTGACCTCCACCTACTTTAATAAATACGATTGGCTCGCAACGGTCAG
>Ga0302296_1001593_pt1 | contig 16112 bp, 10 predicted proteins | sample III_Fen_N3_1_FD_194546 | JGI IMG/M metagenome (GOLD analysis project Ga0302296, IMG submission 194546) | Peat permafrost microbial communities from Stordalen Mire near Abisko, Sweden - III_Fen_N3_1 | ecosystem: Environmental > Terrestrial > Soil > Wetlands > Permafrost | place: Sweden: Abisko...
AAACCCTTATTTTTGCCACACATGGTTTCGTTGATGGTAGGGTGTCATGTTCAGAAGCACATGAATCTAAGCAATAAATCAAGAACTGTATTAAGCAGCAAATATGAATTCAAAGTTACTTACTTTTCTTGCGATCAAAAGCGCTGACGTAATTAAAGGATATTCTCTCTCAATTTTCTCATAGCTCACATATCTTGTTGACCAGGGATATGCTCGGTTGAAAAGAAGCACCTAAATAGACAAAAGAAATCTTATTATTAACAAGTAATTAAATCCTCTCTGTACCTTGACTACTTCTAGATGGCCTTATTCAGCTGCATGATACAAAGGACTCTTCCCAAGCTAAAAATGAACTAAGTAAAATTATTAAGAAGCAAAGGAATTCTTACAATATCCAGAGAATTAACATCCGATCCTTTATCAATCAATAATTAGCTGAGTTTTGCATGACCTCTTTTGCAGCTCCAATGCAAGGCCGTCATGTAAATCTAAACACCAAAACAAATAAGTCTTCTTAAATGATTTATCGAAAAAGCTTACATAATCGAAATCATAAACAATATATTTGTTTTTCTAGAGTAGTTCTATGCAGGATGTCATGTCGTTGTGCTTGACTGCTGTGATTAGTTCATAAGAAAGTAGTTTTTCAAATGGCTTTTTGCTGAACACATTGTGCTTCATCACCTTAGTAAAACAAAGCAAATCAATTTGCACTCTTTTCGTATTTAAAATAAGAATGTAAACCTCTCCTGGAGTTAGCTTGAGATTCTTCAGATGCTTTAGTATTTTCAGAAGATTCTCACGACACTATTTTCCAGTAAGATTTTTTCTTTTGAGCTGTGACTTCAAGGGAATAAACTCGATCATTTTATCTTGATTTAAGACAAATAAATTCTTCTCTTTTTCCATTTCCAATTCAGACAAGGACAGCTAATTGGTCTTCATGTTTGGATTTTAGAGATTTAAAGCAGAATCTTCGATTTATTGGCTACTTTCCAATGACTCACAGTCATTGGCTTATTTAACCTATTGTGCTCCAGCCATGTACTCAAAAGGAGACTCCTCAATAAGCTTCATTAAATTTCCGAGTGACTCTCTGTTGTTAATGACTTTTTGAATCTATTATTACTTGGCTTTAAGTGAAGATTATCCCTTAGAGTTTAAGGGATCGGAAGCATCTAAAGAACTCTGAATTGGATTGTTCTCATAATTCTTATCGCACTTTTGAGTTCTGTCCCATTTTTCTTCCTCTTTCACTGGGTCAACGAGGATAAATTTATTGAAGAATTAACTTTTGTTTGTTTCAAAAGAAGAAGTTTTGGAGAAATCATAGTTTGTAGAACTTTATGATCCTCTCAATGCCTATTCTATTGTTGATGGCAAATAAAATTGCTTGCTTTGAGGGCTGTATTAAACAGATAGAGGATATGCCAATGGAGATTCCTATTGTCTACTCAAACTCCTGCTGTTTAACTTGGCTTATTGAAATCTTTGAATTTAAATACTGTCAAGATGACAAAGTCTTCTGTCGTCTATTTTCTAATTCAAAATTATATTCTTTTCGCTATTATTTGTAGCATAAAGCTGCATATTGTGGAAATTATTGCTTTGATAAGGTGATTCATATGTTTTCAACTTCAAAGAACAGCAATTACTGTGAAGGCCTGTTCTTTTTTTCTTTTCAGCAATAGTAAATCCAATTGGTTGTGAGCATTCGATATTTCCAATTTTTTGAACCAAATCAGCCATATTCTTTGTAGATTTACATTTTTCTTCACACTATTTAACTATTTCAGAGAGCAAAACTGGAGGCTTTCTTTTGGGTAGTTTTTTATTGTAGAGCTTTTATTAATATTTATGCTAAATATCTGGTTCTTTTGAAGATTCTTAATAATAATAGCTGGAGGTTCTACTTTGCTGAGACTATTTGTTTGCTTGTCCTGGAATGTTTAAAAGGAAATCTTTATTGATTTAGGGTGATTTGGAGTATTGAGGAGTTGATGGAGAAAAGAAAGTTCCCTTGATTGACTCTTGAGTAGGTGGACTTCTGTGAAAATGAATAATATAATCTCCATAGTACTTCTATTTTGGAGCCTTCAATTTTTAGTTTTGTTGAGACTAAATTCTGGGTCTTAAAAACAATCCATCAATTGACCTCTGCAAATGCAAAGGGTTGCTGAAATGCGATGTCTATGATATTGCTTCAATGCTTGAAGCGTTATTCTTTTATTTGGCTGATTATTAGAGTTGATAGTTGTTTTTAAGATCTTGGTGATATCGATGATGTTGATGCTTAAAGTTTGATGGATTATGTTCCCCAATCAACTCAGTTTTGTTAACAAGCTCATTTTTGTTTGGTACATTTTATTTCGTGCTTTCTTTGTCTTCCTATTAAAAAAACGACTTGAGAATATCAGCTTTATCTTGATACACTTGGACACCTTTCATAATTCTTGCGGTGAATATGATTAAAATGCTTTCTTCTACTATTAATGCAAACTTTAATCTGTTTTGTTAGCATTGTAAAAATACCTAATTGATAGAAATTAGTAAAAATTAATAAAAGAACTGGCAAATTGTTAAAAGAATGAAAGAACAATGACGACGCTTTTCAGGTCCTTTAAAAGATATTTAATCACATAAAACAAGTTAAACTGAGACATTTTAATAAATCAATTCAGTTCTTTATTTCCTATGTGATATTCCAGATCCTTGATTCTTTCATCTAAACCAGCAACAATTTCATCCAATTACACTTTATCTGCTTTGATAGTAGTTAATTGTGACTGAATTCTAGTATTCTCTGCTTTTTGATTTCCAAAGTGACGATTCATTTCATCTTCTAGGCGTATAAGTTCATTCATCAGTGTCTTTTTTATGTCTTATGCTTTCATGTTCAGCACTTAGCTTAGTGAATCCTTCTCTGCGTTCAAGATGGATAGCTCTTTCTTGTGCATCTATAACTCATTATTAACTTAAACTGATATCTCTTCTAGCTACTAAATCTTCCCTTTTAAACTGGCAGGATTTGAATTGAAGCTAAACGTTGAAGATCCGAACCCTAAATCTCCTCCGAACTCCTTCGAGTCACCTAGCTTTTGCATTCTAAGTCCTCCAGCTCCTTGCCTCGAAAAGCCTGTGCTATTATTCATCAGTTTACAATATAATTTCTTGTTCTCTTTTTAAAATTAATTACTCTAAAGTGTTGCTTATTTAATTTTCCAACTCCTATCCGCACTATCTAAATTCTCTTCCAAGATCAAAGATAACTCTCCGTTTTATTATTTGTGATCTTTTTTTTCTTTAAGATATTATTTTTGGTGCGGAGAAACAAAACATAACACAAACCAAAATATCCTCAAAGTACTTGAACAAAGTATTTCTACAAATTATTTAAAATGGTCAAGACATTTGACTGAAACGCTGAGTTTAAATTTACAATTATAAACACTATTACCCATATAAATATATTTTCAAATATCTGCTTATTTTCCCTAGTCGAAATCGTCTTTGATAACTAGTTTCTGCTTCATATGTTCTACATCTTCATGTTGAAGATGCATTTTCGCAGCCATTGATTTGATTTCTTGCTCAGCTAGCTCTTTCTTCTTATGTTGGCTCATCTTATTTACATTAGCCAGACCAAGTATCTCCCTTGCTTCCTTTGTTAAGATAAACCATTTCAACATATTTTTTAAGAATTCTAAGCAAATCGACTTACTTTCTCATCTAGTTTAGCTGCATACGAATTGATGTTCCTGATTTCCCATACTGTTATCAAATAAGGCAAGTATTAACCATAAAGGAGAGGTTTGAATGAACTAATCTTACTAACATATCCAATTGAGAGTGCGATTCCTCCAAAAAAGATTGTATTGCCAACAAGCCCGTACTAAAACATGTTCAATATTGGTTGCAGATTGTACAAATAATTATCACTTCAATTGATCTTTCTCGAAAATTACTCCAAAATTATCACATCAAATAATTTCAAGCTTATTTTTGTATGCAGTGAATCAATTATCTTATCAGTAGTACACTAATTTTAACAGTCTTAAGAGCATATTTTAACACAATTTAAAAATAAATAGTTCATGGCTGCTACGAAGCAGGCACTGGATTAAGCGTTGAAGGTCGAAGCTCAAAGAATTTCATTTTTTCAACTAAACTTTTGAATTGCTTTGCGAAACTTACAAACCAATAACTAAGTTTTTGCTGCTGCGGATCCTTTTTAACTTCCGATTCTTTGTAGAGTGTCATATTTCCAATAGAAGTAGGCTTAAAAGAATTAGCGAAGTTCATAGTTCCTCCATTAGTACTCTCTTTGTTAAATTGAGGGAACTCTCCGTTAATTCTACCAGGATTGCTGATCATCATTAATGTCATGGATTTGGCTGTGTTGATTCCCTTGTTAATTTGGTTTGAATTCTCATCTAAAAGTATTTCATCGTTCTGCCATTTTGTAAATACTAAGCCACCATCTTCGTACCTCTTCATCTCTTCAATGTAATCTTCTAATCTTTTCTTAAACGGTTTGTTTTGATCAATCAATGTGAATCTGATAAATCTGTGGCAGAGATCAACTTCAGTATAAACAACCTGCAAGATATTTTCAAAGTTCAACTTCGATTCATCTGGGAGATACTGACTTCCTCCATCTCTCATTAAACTAATATCTGGAGAGGTGTCTCTGCTCTTGCTAGTAGGCCTCTAATCTAGTGGTCTTAAAGGTGAGGGTGGTCTATAATTTTGTTTAATAGGGATGCTCCTATCAAGTACTGCCCAAGAATGATCTCCTCCTGCGCTGATAGTAGCTGTGTTCTTGCCACCTAAGTTAGTTACATGCGTGAAGACTGTTCTACTCTCATCGTCACCAAGACCTCTAAAAACAATTATTAAAGATAAGCAATATTTTGGTGAAATATCATCTTACAGCTAGCCTTTAGCACCATGGCCACAAGCGAATATGTCATTTTTATCAGAGAGAGCTAAGGAGTGATTCCAGCCCGTAGCTATTTAAATTATTTTTTTCTTCGTGAGAGTCCAAACTAGCTGAAACTCACATTAGTTCTCAGTGTTTTTCAGCCCTAGCTATCCATTTCTTCCATACCCAGCAGCATAAATGAAGCCATTGTTTGTTAGCACGAGACTGTGATGCCCACCACATTTGATATCGATAATTAAAGGGTCTTATTCAAAATGGATTTAGTTTGTTAAGAAATAGAAACATCATTATTGATATTTTACTTTGAATCTAATTCTCAGATAGAATCTACTCGTAGAGGATGTTGAACTAATTAAAGTTTATCTTTACTTTTGTGGGTGCGTACTCGTGCTTAAGCTTTGAAGTTCCTAGTTCTCCATACTCGCCAGCTCCCCAGCCGTAAAGTTCATTGTTTGAAGTCAAAGCAAGAGTGTGAAACTGACCGCAAGATACGTTCACTACTTTTTTGCCTTCGAAGAACTTGTTTTTCTCTGGATTTTCAATATCTTTTGTGTGTCCTAGACCAAGCTGGCCTTTGTTATACACCTAGCCACCACCTTGAGCATTGATTTGTTATGATTCAAGTGATAATAAGTAGATAATGTCATACCTCCCCAAGTGTATAAGTCTCCATTTTTGGTGATGGCTGCTGAATGGTAGTCTCCACAATCAACTTTAATCACATTCTTCTGATTCAAGTTAGCAATAGGGCCTGGTTTTCCAGACCTCTATCCAACTTTCTTATGCAGAGTCCCTCCCCATGAAAACACTTAGTCAGTTTCTTTTAATATTACAAATATTGTTATTTTATGAATGTTTAAACATTGACTAACCTGTGAGTGCGAGGGTGTGATAGTCACCGCATGCCACTTGTAAGACTCGTATTCCCTTGCAAATCGATGCAATTTAAAACTTATTGATGTTTGCCATTGTTAAATCCTCTAGCCCAAGTTTTCCTTTAAAGAATATAAATTCATTAGCACTCTTTACAATAAAGTCAAAAAGTAATAATGTTGAAGATTTTAGAGTAAATATGCTATGAAATCCTTTCTTTTTTGAATTCTTAATACTTCAGTTAAGCTTACCATGAAGTGCAGAGCCGCATACATATAATTCTCCCTCCGAAGAAATAGCTGCAGAATGATTTTAAGAAGTACTAATCTGAGAAATATATATTTTATCTAGATTCTTTGGATTTGTAGGCTTGTTGTAGTATGCAAGATTCGATGCTCCAAAGGAAAGCTCTCCACTTTCGTTCTTTCCCCAAGCGAAAACATAGCACTTGATTCCATTCTCTATGCCTTTTGAAATTGGCGAGGAAATCGGAGATGTATTGTTAGGCGAAAAAGACTAATTGTTGCTTATTTTCAAAGGTTGAATGCTTTGCGCAAATGGCTTCTGTTGTTCTTATTTAAAAAGCCTGTCATCAGTTTCTTCTTAGTCGTCGAGCAGCATCTCATCCTTTCCAAACTCATTGTCATCCTCTTGAGCCTGCTTCGAGAACGGCTAGCCACCAAATGGTTAATAATTCATATTCCTGATATTTTTAAATTATCTTTTTGAATTCACGCAAAATAGTTTGATTTCATTCTCAAAATACACCAAAGTTCTTTAATATTTACTAAGAAATCAATGGTTGTTGTCTAAACTGAAAATCAAAGAGAATGAATTGAAATTAAACTACTGTTGTCAAGTGATAACAGCACGAACACAAGACAAAAAACTATGCTAAATTGGTTATGAAAAGAATGCATCAAGGTCAGCAGCATTACGACATTTAAGAATCTCAGCTTGGTTAAGAATAAAAATACCAACTGCAAAGATCGAAAGAATCTCTGTGCTACGATATCCAATGATACGATCAAATAATAAGAACAAATTCTCGACAGTTGTGTATCCAATAAAGCAGAAATAGATCCACGGAAAGGCGATTCTGATTGGCTCAACATCTAAAAATGATAATTATTTAAATGGAGAATATAAATTAAAATAATTGTTACTGATGGATGCTAAGTGACTCATTACTTTGGAGCAGCTGGAACTCATAAGATCTTCAAAAAGGCAAGAGAGATGAAGAATACCATTCGGAACTGAAGATATACTGTGCAAATAACAGAAGAAATTGCAGTAGAATTCCTTAAAAAGCATATATGTAATGTCCACCTAAAACAATAACCAATAATTATGAGAATTTGATTTTCATTTTAAACTAAATAAACCTTGTTTGAGCAAAATCCTAGAGGAGCAACCAGCATAGAGAAAAATTTCATCGGCAGAACGTAGCAAGGAGGTATTTTTTACATATCTTGCGCTGATAGCTTCTCAGAAGAAAGCGCATGGATCTTCAATTTGTTTTTAATTTCAGCATCTCGCATAAATGCTTGGGTAATGCGCTCTACAATCTCCTGGAAGATGAAATACTAGTCGTTATCAGCTACTTCTTCTGAGTCTTGCGTGAGTAGATCGTCAAACATCAATTCCTTTTTATCAACTTCTTCTTCGAGCTTGGCAAAGTGCTATTTTACGAATCATAACATTAGAAACCTTGCAGTCTAAATCAATCAATTAATTGAGTTACTTTATAGGAAGAACTTTCAATCCCAAAGTATTTCATGTATAACTCTACTCTGTCTCCTGCTGGAAGTCCTCCTTGAGCAAGTTGCTCGATCTCTGATTCCATTGCTTCGTTTTCAACGAAGAACCTCCCACTCTTTTCCCTTAATTTTAACTCATTTGAATTCTTGTTTTCGACGTTGTCTGCTGATAGAAGATGTTGATATTTTTATCTAAGATCCATCAGTGAGGGAGTGATGAAATTAACTTTCATTAAGGTGTTGGGAGCGACATTTAAAGTAACTGCAGAAGGGTTGCTGATACCAATCAAGAAATTGAACAAGTTATTTTCGTCGTAGATAAATAATAAATTGGATTTATCACTCTCATTTCCTCCATTTATAGGCGACTTTGATTGTTTCAGTTTATCAGCAGTGTAGTCATAATGCTTTAAAACAATTTCAGTCCATTTTATGCGTGCTTAGTTTATGAAATCTAAATTATCAGAGCGGATTGGGTCTTTTCGAAGGCTTTTATTAGCGCAGTTAATGATAAGTTACCGTAGTTACTCTTCTACTCCAGTTGAAACTGCATGCTGCTAAATCTTGTTGATTGTTAGGGAGTCATTACTGCCTTTAAGTTCAATGTCTTTTAGCAGCTCTTGCTTTAGTTTCCAGTACATTTTCGACTCCTTCATTTTCATCAGAATCTACATTTTCTTTTTCTCTATTTCAGACCCTCCATTAGCTGCTTGTTGCTGAAGCCCATCGAAAATGCAGCTCATAATCTAGTAAACCAGTCCTTCTATCGGATTTCTAAATGAAGGTCTATCAGTTCAACTTAAGTAGATTGATTTTTGAAATGAAATTGCTTTCTTAAGTAGTAAATGGTTGATTAGTTTTGAATTAATGAAAAAAAAAACACTAATTTATTGCTTAAACTATGAATGAAAAAATATTAGTATTTCCGATTGACTTAAGATTTCCCACTTAAGAACGCATATGAATTCATTTCCTTTTGAAAGGTTTTTCTTTGAGCAAGCATATTTTTCTTTTCTTTTGAATAGTAATTGTGGCCATTCAAAAACACTCCTATTAAAGAGATTTTATAAGTAATCAGACTTTTTAGTTTCTTGTTTTTTCTTTTAAAGATTTTGAGTATTAACTTTATTAATTTTTTGTAGCTTTCTTTCATGATTTTTTAAATAAATGGAGGTACCATTAAAGATGCTTTGATTGAATACTAATCACATAAAATAAATATCTTTCTCCGCAAATAAAACCGAATAGTTTAATGATACTGTATATCACATTATTTGGGTGATCATAGCTTATCGAGATAGTTGGCAAGATCGGGAATACCTTCCTTGAGACCCTTTCTCTTTCTGATGGTGTTGACGATATCGAGAGTCTTGCCAGCTTCGAAGGGAGATGAAGTGAGGGTAGCCCAATGATCGAAGAAGCATTGAGGGAAAGCCTGACCTTGAGTGAGACCTCTGAGATGAGCGGTGAAACCGAAAGATTCAGCGACAGGGAGGTAAGCTTTAACCTTTGAGAAAAAGTAAAATTATTAAATGGATAAATAAAGAAATTGCTAGTTATTACGACAGACATAGGAGTTCCTGAAATTTGTTCTTCTTCGTTGATGATACCTCTTCTTTGATTGAGGCAATTGTACACACCACCCATGGCATCTTGGGGAGCAGTAATTTCGGCAATGAAAATAGGCTCTTGGAGTCTAGGTTCAGCTGTAAGCTCGCAAGCGTAGAATAATCTTCTAGCAGTTGGGAGGATCTGACCAGCACCTCTGTGGATGGTATCGGCGTGGAGAACGCAATCGAGAAGGTTCATTCTGACTCCTCTCATGCCTTCTTCAGTCATGACGGCTTCCTTAGAGGCCCACTACCAAGCAGACTCAACGGAGTCCTTGATTTCGGTAACGTATTGGATACCCTTGGTTTGGTCAACAACGAGATTGGGACCAACATTTTCCGGACCGAAAGACCAGAGCTTAGCACCAGCCTCAAGTCTGTCCCAGTTGTATTTCTCGGCAAGATATTTAGATCTTTCCTTGGGGTCATCCTTAGGGTTGACGGTTCCCTTTTCGATCTCATCAGGAAGTCCTTCATCGAGAGGAGCAGCCTTAGCATAGATTCTGTTGTGCTTGTTGGCAGATTTAGACATGCAGATAACGTTGGACTCAGCAATGACGGTTTCCTTGTAGGTAACGACAGGCTCAGACTTGATAATAGGGCAGTTAGCGTAATCTTCTTCGAGATCCTTGAGGCAAATTTCGATGTGGAGCTCTCCGCAACCAGCAATAATGTGTTGACCAGTAGATTCTTCAGTGGTGCAGATAACGAGCGGGTCAGACTTAGAGAGTTTCTTAAGACCATCGACGAGTTTTGGGAGATCACCGGCGTTCTTGACGGTGACGGCGACTCTAACGACTGGAGAGACGGAGTATTTCATGGATCTGATGGTGTGAGCATCAGGGTGATCAGTAATGGTACCAGTCTTGAGGATGAACTAATCGATACCAACGAGACCTACGGTGTTACCGCAAGGAACGTCTGGAATGTATTCGGTGGTTCTGCCTTGCATAATGAGGGTTCTTTGGAGGGTCTTTTCATGCATGTCATCCTTCTTTCCTGGGACGTAGTTGGGTCCAAGGATTCTAACCTTTTGGGAAGTAGCAATTGTTCCGGAGAAGACTCTACCGAAAGCGATGAATCTGCCTTTATCAGGGGTAGGAACCATCTTTGAGACGTACATCATGAGGGGTCCCTTGGGGTCGCAAGCTCTCATGGACTTAGCAATGACGTCATCTTGAGGACCTTCGTAGAGATAAGCAGTTCTGTATTGTTGAGCCTTACGGGGGGAAGGGAGATGGAGAACCATCATTTCTAGGATGGTGTCGGCAGCATTGAGCCACTTAGACATGACAGCCTTAAGGAGGTGCTTTCCCTTGAGTTCCTTATCTTCCTGGGAGAGAGTGAGTTCGAGGGTGGTGAGAATCTTGTTCATCATATCAACATCGTTGTCCATGCAAGCATTGGCAAGTTTGCAGATGGGGTCCATGATGAATTAAGCGAAGGCTCTCTTAAGAGGTAGACCTTTCTCGTTCATGTTATCGGTTTTCCATTTCTTGTCAGCAGGGTCGAAGAAGTTGTCACCCCAGAGCTTTTTCATCATTTTATTCTTATCGATGTTGAACTTCTTGGCGTAGATTCTAGCGAACTTGGTGAGGGTGAAAGCCCAGCATTCTTTTCCTGAACCGAAAGCGACTGAACCTTCATCGGGAATAACGAGAAGGTTACCCATGTCTTCTTGGTTGTAGGTATCAATGATAACGTTGACCATATCAATAACTCTGATGAAGTTTTGATACATGGTTTCACCGTCGTGCTTAAGCTCGAGGATAGATCTGTCAATCTTGTTAACAATCAAGATGGGCTTGATCTTCTCTTGCATGGCTTGACGAAGAACGGTTTCAGTTTGGACGCAAACACCTTCAATGCAATCGACGACAACGAGGGCACCATCAGTAACTCTAAGAGCTGCAGTGACTTCAGAAGAGAAATCGACGTGTCCCGGGGAATCGATAAGATTGAGGAGATATGGCTCTTCCTTGCCAGAATCATTGAGATCGTACTCGTAATACATGGACACACCAGTTGACTTGATGGTAATACCTCTTTCCTTCTCATCATCTCTGGTATCAGTGTATCTAGCTTCACCAGCAGATTTGCTTGAAATAATACCGGCCTTGCAAATCAAGGAGTCGGTGAGAGTGGACTTACCGTGATCGACGTGAGCGATAACGGACATGTTACGAATGTTATCTTGGTTGTCCATGATACCACGGATCTGTTCGATGGTGAAATTAACCATTTCTCTTAGTCTCTTTTCTGTTTTTTATTTGTCTAATAAATTTTTGTTTTAGCTATTAAAATATCAGCCTTCCCCATAGATCATTCTTAAGAAGCAGATAAATATAATTATTTTAGACACACCACTAATTTACCCTCTCTGGCCTTTTCCCTCCTTCCAATTATATCTCCACGATTTTCATATTGTTTCCTATTTTCAGCTTTCCTTTCGGCCCCCTCCTAAGAATATCTTCAAGAAACCCTCTCAAAATATCTTTACAGATCTTTTCCAACTGATATTTCTCATTATTTCTTTGGATCGCTTGCAACATTTAGTAATAATCTCTCAGTCTATTATTTAAAAAAAAACAATTCTTGAAGAAATTAGAGAGAATCGAAAGTGATATTTTTATCTCTTCAAATAAAATAACTTAATAGGATGGCTTAACCTTCAAAATCATCTCAAACTAAAGTAATAATCACTCAAAACTTTTGTTAAAAACGCATAGAAAATATACCGTAAGCAGGAAATTGCAAAATAAATAAAGAAATATCCCCTTATCATTGTTTCGCTTTTGATGGAAAGACTTTTTGCTTCATCCTTTATTTCTATTCTGAAATATATTTGAGCTTAAAATCACTTCAGAAGAATTTATTATCGTAATTAGTAAGAATTTATCACCCTGATCTATATCAATTCTCACGCTTTTTTGGATTATCTGTGAGCCGTTTGAAAGTTTTAAGTTAAAATCACCCCCTTATTCATGGCGGTAACGGTATTTATTTTATTAATATGCATTTTTAGACGAACAAAAAAATGAAAATATGTCGCACAGATAAATACATTAATAATTATTAAGGGCTGAAAAAATGGAAGGACAGATGAATAATTCCCTTTCAAAACAAAAAGATGAAATTTCATCTTCAATGGTGCTTAAAATAAAAATTTGTTCTGTTAAGAAATGAGATTAATTTTGATGGATTGTAAATGCAGATAATAAAAAACTCACCAACTAAGAGAATTATTGGAAGAAAACACCCGTTTTTAGCATTTTATTTCAGTTTATTTTCTGCTGTTGAGAGATAGTTTTTGAAAAATAATATCAAGTCCCGTTCTTCTTAAAAAGGATAAAGAGTCAATATATTTTTCTTTGGGTTTCAAAATATAATAAATTAATAGAAAACGAGCACTTCATAATGAGATGAAACTTATCATATGAACCAAGAAACATAGAATGGAATAAGACATTTTAACAAAATATTATAAAATTAAAAAAAATTAGTAATTAGAAAATATATCATGGGTCAAAGCTTTCGAAAATGACTTCAGTTTAGTCTTCTTCATCAGCTTCTTCAATTTTACTGGTGATCTTTTTGATGTATTATGGCTATTTTTCTGTTTAATCTCTAAAGTATTTTCCTCGTCCTGAAACTGAAAATATTAAAAAAGGATTAATGCCATCTCCTAGCTGTGTTATTTAGTTTTCTAATGAAGGACATTGAGTGGTTATTTCTTCACAAACTCCTTCTTCAAACGACTTGCTGTTAAACCTAGAGAAAAGAGATCTGTCACTCATTTTACTAAGGTTAGAAGCTTATTTCAGAAACGGATCTTTCAATCGAAATTGATCAATATTTGTCCCTGTTACAACAGGATCATCTGTACTATTCATCCTTAAGAACGCTTAATAGTCATATTTCTCCCCAACTTCAGCGCCTCCTTGTTAGGTTTAGTTGACTAGCACATTGATTTAGGATTCTGTATTATTTTTTTTATGTTAAGTGCTGCTAATAGAATTAGTTAGGCTATTTTGTTAGCTGAAAGCACTTTTATTTTTAATATAATTAATGGATGGGTTAATATCAAGCTACTTTAAAGAGTTGTAACTGTTGTCTTTCATATGAGAAGGAGAGTTTTGAGGACTAATATCATTTTGGCTAATGTTTTGATCGTTATTATTTTTAGAGCTATTATTTTTGGTTAAAACAATTGTTACATTTTCCTCTTTTAAGTCAATTATTTCAGGTTATTTCGCTGGAGATAGTTCAATGTTAGGATCCTGATCTACTTGAAGTATCACATTTTACTAGTTCAGAATATTTTCTTGATTATTTATTTGAAAAGCCTTCAGATCTTGTTCAATCCTTTATGCCTGAAAAGTAACCAGATATGAGCAACTAATTTAAAATATTACATCATATTGAAAAGATAGCATACCCACTCATAGTGTTGCTCGTGAGTTAAGCCTCCAACTCTTTAGTATCCTGCCTTGAACTGCTTTCTGATGTAATCATAATCAATCTTGTCGTTTTAGTTTATCATCTTCAAATAAGATAGGAAGTTGATAATTTCAGGTGGGATTATGTCTTTGTAGTTCTCAGCTACGAAATTGAGCTTTTGTTCTTCGTAATGGTTGATCTTCTCCTCTCTGTTCAAGTAAGTTTTCTTTTTCGAGAACAGCTTTCCTTATCAAGTAAACACTGCTTTTCATTGATGTTTGTTGATAATTAAAGATTATTTATATCTGTTTGCTTTATTCTACCTTTGTTGAGGAAAAAGATCAAAATATAACCGATGCTCTCTAAGTCGTCTTTTTAACAAGGGGCTGTTTGTAATGCAGGAAGTAGTATTATTATAAAAAAAATACTATTAAACTAAAGCTAATTAGCTTACATATTCCCATGTGAACTCCAAGACTTGAGAATTTGCTAGCGAAGGACTTGTTCTGCTATCTATTAGATTCAGAATATCTAATGGTCTGCCCATTTTTTCTTCTAAACTTTCTGGCGTTCTTGAAATCGACGAAAAAGAGATTCAATGATAATAAATTAAAATCTGTGATGATCTTGCGTGGCCTCAGATTGCGATGGACAATATCATACTTGTGAAGGTTTTCAATAGCGTTGATCTGATCAAAATAATAAATTTATTAGGCAATATAAAAGGATATGATTGATATCAGATCCAGAAAAAACAAAAAATATCAAATTTCACTTTTGTATTAAGTGTAATTACAATGTATATTGCAAGAAGGAAGATAGTCTGTATCTAGAAAGTGCTATTCTGTAAGCCAAACACAATTTTCAAGCTCGGTCCCATTTGCTTTAGAACTTTTACTTGATAGTTGACTCCCTTAATTTTTTCTTCTCCTGCCCAAATAGGGCTAGCAAAACAAGTTGCTTAAACAAAATAACAATTATTAGATTAAAGTATCTGAATTAATCTAAAGGACATACCATTTTGTAGCTTTTTCATTGTTTTAAGCTCTTCGGAGATATGTTCATGGTACTAGTTGCACTAAAGAATAAAAAAGAATAAGCTGAGGGATAACTTTTGTAATCTTTGAAAGCCTCTATGTTTTATATACTTACCATCTTGATAACAACATTGGTTTTACCAGTGCGGTCATATCCTATTACCAAGAAAGGAAGGAAGTAATTGGTTGGAATTAGATAGCATTAATATTCCAATGTTTGTACCTTTATATGTATTGTAGAATTAGCCTTTGTAGATACACTCTTAGACTATAAACTGTTCGTTTACCATAATTATATTCTTCTTGGTTTTGCGCTTACTTTCTGAGTGCTTTTCCTTTGGCTGCTATTAAGAGAGCAAATTACTTTGCAACTCTCTAGCCTCATCTGCATTCATGTTTGTCTCAATCAATCAGAGAAATCTATCTTGATTTCTTTGTTCGCAATTCCCGTCGAGAAAGCTGTAAATTATTAATTCTGCTAAAAATCTGAAAAAAACCTCAAAGTTAAAGGTCTCTCATTCTAACAAATCTAATTACAAAAATTACGTGATATCTTCTCTTTCCCATAGATTTTTACTTGAAACAAAACACAATAACAAATACTTTATCTAATTCAAGAGTACAACTGATTATTGATATTAATTGTTTAATTTCACTGTGGTTTGAGCTTCCTCATCATTTCTTCTCTCATTTATTTGCTTTTTTCAACAAGTGAAATGGAACTGTTTGGTTTCACATTTTGAGAGTATTCTTTTAAGAAGGTATCATTGCCTTCTCTCTAATTCAGCTGCCTGTAATTAGCTGTTGTTACTCCAAATTGGCTTCCATTCTCTACAATATGAAGTTAAAAATTATGATTTAGAAGCAATTATTATCTTAAAATATCTTACAAGCTCTGCTCAGAGGCTATTTAGATGATAGCTGCAGTCCGTTAAGAGACTTTTCCATTGCTGTAAATTTGCAAAAAAATACTAAACCGTTGAATGATTAATATCTTTAATTTTACCTCCTACTGTGTCTTCTAATCCACCAAGTTTCTGTATCTGCTGCTTATGATTTGAAATGGTAGGTTAGCCATCATCTCCAACTATTTATGGCTGCTTCATGAGAGTTAATAAATCCTATTGGTATTTGTTGCTTTCTAAATCTGCGAGATACTTGTCTCTCTGCTCTATGGTTACAGCTCCAGCAGTTCTATTAGCTAAGTAAGCCTTTTAGTTCATATTTGGATCTTTATACTGAAATTTTGAATCAATAAATTCATTCTCGTAGTTCCTCTCAGGAGGAGGAGGTGGACTTGAGAAGTTAAGTGCTTAAGGCTCTACGGATGTAGTTATCTTGTGCAATCTCTAATATCGAGTCAAATATCCCGCATCACTGACAAATGTGTTTCGCATTAAGTTCGCTTAAATTGCAGCTGCTTCAGGTAATTCTTTATATGCTTCTT
>Ga0302296_1001596_pt1 | contig 16098 bp, 11 predicted proteins | sample III_Fen_N3_1_FD_194546 | JGI IMG/M metagenome (GOLD analysis project Ga0302296, IMG submission 194546) | Peat permafrost microbial communities from Stordalen Mire near Abisko, Sweden - III_Fen_N3_1 | ecosystem: Environmental > Terrestrial > Soil > Wetlands > Permafrost | place: Sweden: Abisko...
AAAGTAGTGACTTATTTTAATGGACACCGGAATCTTTACCACCTGAAGAATTCTGAAAATGGTTTCGAGATAGAACTGTTCATGGTTCTCCGCTGTTTTAGAAACATCAGAGGGAGTAATGAACATGTTTAGTTCCAGAGCGTCTGCACCAGCCTCTTCTATCTTACGGGCAAACAACATCCAATCACTTGAACTAACGCAATTTATGCTTGCAATTATAGGAACAGTTGTTTTTGCTTTCGACTCCGAAATCATTTGAATGTATTTTCGAAGGTTTGTATCTTTAATTACATAATCAAAATAATCAAGATACTCAGGGTCAGAATGGATATCAGAGCGAAGACTAAGCTCTTCCTGCAATTCGTGATAAATTTCTTCCTCAAAGATTGATTTTAACACAACGGCACCGGCGCCAGCCTCAGCCAATTTGATTACTTGTTCTGCATGACCGGTCATACTGCTGCTTGCAGCTATTACCGGGCTTTTTAAATCGAGTCCGAAGAATCGGGTGGATATATTTGCCATAACAAAATGATTTACAACTTAATTATTTACAATCAACGATTTAATAAATTTACGATTTAATTATTTACCATTTACAATTTAATTGATTTACGATTTAGGCCATTTACCATTTACCGTTTCTGGTTTAGACTTGCAACCAGTAAATCGTAAATACTAAAATAGTAAATTTACTTACGCTTTTCCTTGAGGTATTGATCCATGGAGGCGGCAGCTTTTCGTCCATCACCCATTGCCAGAATGACGGTTGCACCGCCCCTGACAATATCACCTCCCGCGAACAATTCGGGAATAGAACTCTGCATGGTTTCTTCATTTACCTCGATTGTACCCCATTTACTGACTTTCAGAGCTTTCACTTCTGAAGGGATGAGCGGGTTGGGCGAAACACCAACAGCAACAACTACCAGATCAACCGGGATGTCATATTCTGAACCTTCCTGAACGACAGGACGACGACGACCAGAAGCATCAGGTTCGCCAAGGACCATACGCTGAACGCGCATTCGGTTTACTTTCCCTTTCTCGTCGGCGAAATATTCAACCGGATTGGCCAGATTCAGAAACTCTATGCCTTCTTCTTCGGCATGGTGAACTTCCTCCACACGGGCAGGCATTTCGGCACGTGAGCGTCTGTAAATGATGATAGCGCGTTCAGCACCAAGTCTCTTTGCTGTACGAACAGAGTCCATAGCGGTATTTCCGCCGCCAATTACAGCAACGTTTTTGCCTTTGATGACCGGAGTATCAAATTCATCTTTATTGGCATTCATCAGGTTTACCCTGGTGAGGTATTCGTTTGACGAAAGAATCCCATTGTAGTTTTCTCCCGGAATATTCATAAAGCGTGGCAGGCCGGCTCCGCTGGCTACAAAGAAAGCTTCGAAACCTTCGGCCTTTAAATCCTCAAAGCTTGCTGTTTTCCCCACTATAAAGTTTCTGATAAACTTTACCCCCATTTGCTGAAGGTTGTCAAGTTCAACATCAACGATCTTATTTGGAAGCCTGAATTCGGGAATACCGTATTTCAGCACGCCTCCAATTTCATGAAGAGCTTCAAAAACGGTTACATCGTAACCCAGTTTAATCATGTCACCGGCAAATGACAAGGAGGCAGGACCTGAGCCGATAGCGGCTACTTTTATTCCGTTTGAGGGTGCAACTTCAGGTACAGACATAAATCCGCTTTCGCGTTCATAGTCGGCAGCAAAGCGCTCTAAATGGCCAATCGCCACAGGTTCTTTTTTTAGTTTTAATGTATAGAAACATGAAGCTTCACACTGTTTTTCCTGAGGGCAAACCCTACCGCATACAGCGGGAAGAGCTGACGTTTCTTTTAGTGTTTTTGCTGCTTCAAGGAAACTTCCCGCTTCAATATATTTAACAAATTTTGGAATGTTAATGCTGACAGGGCATCCTTCAATACAGGTTGGATTCACACAATCGAGACACCTGGCAGCTTCAGATTGGGCTTGGGTAGCAACTAATCCTATATTCACTTCCCGATCCTGGTAACGGATGCGAATTGAAGGATCCATCTCGGGCATCCGGACTCTAATCATTGCTGTGCGATCCTTTGCTGCAATTTTTTTTCTCAATTCGGTACGCCATTCTTTCTCGCGTTCAATCCGAAGATATTCTTTATCTGTTGACATTTTCTAAAGTTTAATTGAGTTTCAAATACCGTTCGTTGGCCACCATTTCCTCTGCTGAATATCCGCCCAATCGCATGATTAACTCATCGAAATCAATCTGATGAGCATCAAATTCAGGACCATCGATACATGTAAATAAGGTATGACCTCCAACACTAACCCTGCAAGCACCACACATTCCGGTACCGTCAACCATGATGGCGTTCAGGCTGGCTTGAGTAGGTATCTGGTATTTTTTAGTCAGCAGCGAAGTAAATTTCATCATCACTGCAGGACCAATGGCGATACATTCGTCCACCTTTTCACGGAGTATCACAGCTTCAGCTCCTGCAGTAACCAATCCTTTGGTTCCGTATGATCCGTCATCAGTCATGACAATCACTTCATCTGACCATTTTCGTATCTCATCTTCCAGAATAATCAAGTCTTTATTGCGGGCAGCCAAAATAGATATTACGCGGCTTCCGGCTTTTTTGAAAGCTTCAACAATGGGTAACATGGGCGCAACGCCTACACCACCGCCACAAGCCAATATCGTTCCTGCATTATGAATATGTGTAGCTTTTCCAAGCGGACCAACTACATCAAGAATAGAATCTCCTACATTCAGTTCGAATAGTTTTGAAGAACTGACGCCCATCTTCTGAACTACCAAATCAATTGTTCCTTTCACAGGATCAGCGCCGGCAATAGTCAGCGGAATGCGCTCACCTTTTTCATTAACTCGTATGATCACAAAATGACCAGGCTTACGCGAACGGGCAATTCGCGGAGCATCAACAACAAACTTGGCTACTTTTTCGGAAAAAAGAACCTTCTCTACTATCTGGTTCATTATACTGGTATTAATTAGTTTTTTTGAATTGAACGCCAAAAATAACATTGTACAAAGAATATATACTCATTAGGCTTTTCTTTTTTGCAAGGTGAAGTTATTTGAAGACGAATCTTAACTGAGTGTTAAGAGACTTATGCTTTGGGTATGGAGATTAGAGGCGATATTTTATAACAACAAATGAAATTTTATTTGATTTGTATCTTCATAATCAAATCATTATATATTATTTGATGTTGGTTGGAGGGACAAAGATTCATGTCAGTAAACTTTTTTGAACAGTTTAAACGTTTGTTTTAAAAGCAGAATTTATCCATGCTGGCACTTTTTTAGTCTGTCCCAAACAAGAAAGTCCTATCTTTAAAGTTTTGTTTGTGCCCGAAAGCCCAAATAAATAATTGTTCAGGAAGTTTAACATTCAATAAACCGATAAAAGTTGACTCAGGAATTCATCATCGCAATATCAGAACATCGTTCTCTAGGAAATATTTTTGTTCCGCTCTTAATTGAAAAAGAACGTTCGTATTACTCTGTAAAAAAGGTTGTTAAACTGCGTGACTACAGAAGCGGAGAAGTAGTACTGAACGAAACAGAATTGGAATTGCTTAAGTTCATCGAAAACTATAGTGATGAAAACCTGGTGAAAAAATTCTCAAAGAAGGGCGATAAAGCAACCTTCTTCCAGAATATGGAAGGTGAGTTGTTCCAGAAACACATCATTCCATACATCGACAAATACATTTACAGGTGTGTTTTATTGCTAATGAAGGGAAATACACGCCTGTTTTTCAAACAGGCCAAATATTCACACCTTTATGATGAGGATGCTATTAAGATAAACCAGACCTTTTCGGAAAGTGTTTTTTATTTTAACCGGGACGAGACTGGCACACAATATCAGTTAAAGATAAATCACGAAGGGCAACCGGTCGAGTTGCTGCATAAAACAATCCGGATGGTATGTACACTGCCTTGTTGTTTTGTTCACCTAAATCAGTTGTACATTTTTAAACAACTATCAGGAAAAAAGATAATTCCTTTCCTGACCAAAGAGTCTGTTTCAATTCCCAAACAGTCTGAAGATAAATATTACCAGTCATTTATTCTAAATACCATTAAGGAATCCAAGGTAATAGCCACGGGATTTGATATTATAGAAAGTCTTCCGCCCAGAAAGACCATTCTTTCGGTTGAGCAGGACCTCTCATTATGTCCTGTTCTGATCGTTAAATTTAAGTACGAAAACAATCAGTATCTTGCTGATGCTGTATCAAATGTATTTGTGAGTTATGAAAAGACGCATGGAAATTATCTTTTTAAAAAATTTGTTCGTGACAAGGTCTGGGAGGAAGAACAGCTTGGATTACTGAAGGATTTGGGTTTAAAATACAATAGTGGTTTTTGGTCTCCGGATGATGATAAACAAAAACCGGAAGCAGAAAACTATTACAGGGTCATTCAATGGTTAGCTAAAAACAGGAAGGAGCTTGATGACTCCGGATATCTGATTCAACAGAGCAAACTCAATAAAAAATATTTTACAGGGAATCAGTTGCTCGAGATTCAGATAAAAAGTGATGAAGATTGGTTTGATATTCATGCGATGGTCAAATTTGGTGATTACCAGATTCCTTTTATTAAACTTCGTAAACACATTATTAATGATATCAGGGAGTTTGAACTTCCTTCCGGCGAAATTGCCATTCTTCCTCTTGAGTGGTTCGCATCGTATCGCGATATCTTTCCGTTTGCCAAAGTTGAGGGTAACATACTGAAGCTTAGGAAACATCATTTCCAGCTTTTACAGGATAAATTCAAAGGCATTGATCAGCATTATTTTAATAATCTGGAACAATTAACTTCGGGTTTAAATCAACCCATTGAAATTCCTGTTGATTTAAATGCTCAGCTTAGAAATTACCAGAGTGAAGGGTTTTCATGGATGTATCATTTATACGAAAACCAGTTGGGAGGCTGTCTTGCTGATGATATGGGGCTTGGGAAAACGATACAGGCACTTACACTTCTATTGAAAATCAGGAAGAAGAATACGCTTTCATTTTTGGAAGAACCTGAAGCAGATCATATACCTCAACTTTCACTTTTTGGATCTGGTACAACTTTAACAGAAATACAGCCAGCCTCATTGATCGTGATGCCAACTTCGCTGGTGCACAACTGGGCGAATGAAATTCACAAATTTGCTCCGTCACTTAAAGTATATAAACACATTGGCAGTCTGAGAAATAAGTCGAACAATATGGCATCTGCCTTGCGATTTTATGATGTGATTCTGACTACCTATGGAACCTTGCGCAACGATTACGAGATGCTCCGATCATTCAATTTCCATTACCTGATACTGGATGAGAGTCAGAATATTAAAAATCCGACCTCTAAAACCTATAAGAGTATTATTGAGGTCAGATCAAAATATAAACTGGTTATAACCGGAACTCCAATAGAGAATTCACTGAGCGATTTGTGGTCTCAGCTCAACTTTTTAAACAAAGGATTGCTTGGAAGTTTGCCCTATTTCAAACGGGAGTTCATCACTCCAATAGAGAAAAAGAATGATCCGGATCAGCAGGAAAAATTACAAAAACTGATTCGACCCTTTGTACTTAGAAGAACAAAGGAGGAAGTCGCAAGTGATCTTCCGGCGATGACTGAGCAGATCAGGTTTTGCGAAATGACCGATGAACAGCGTGAAACATACGATACTGAAAAATCAGCTATCCGGAACGCGATCCTCAAAAACATCGAGACAAATGGAATGAAAAAATCGGCGCTGGTTGTACTTCAAGGATTAACAAAACTTCGCCAATTGGCAAACCATCCTTCGCTCGTAAGTAAAGAAGATGAATCGGAATCAGGGAAATTCAATGAAATATATCGATGCCTGAAAAATCTTGTTGCAGAAAACCATAAGGTATTGATTTTCTCTTCGTTTGTCAAACATCTTGAATTACTGCAAGCTAAAATTGAATCTAAGGACTGGAAATATTCAAAACTGACGGGAAAAACAATTGACCGTCAAGAGGTCATCAGACAGTTTCAGGAGGATCCGGAAAATCATATCTTCCTGATATCGCTCAAAGCTGGTGGGGTGGGGCTCAACCTCACTTCTGCGGATTACGTTTTCATTATAGATCCCTGGTGGAATCCTGCGGCCGAAAATCAGGCCATCAATCGCGCACACCGCATTGGCCAGGATAAAAAGGTATTTGTTTACCGTTTTATCACTGAAGACTCAATAGAAGAAAAGATTCAGACCTTAAAATCAAAGAAATCGGCACTGGCTGAAAAGTTCATCAGTTCAAATAATCCATTAAATGTTATAAGTGAAGAAGAAATTATGAATTTATTCAGCTAAAGACATGTTTGGACGATTGCATTTCACTATATATTTGAACCCGGATTAATCCTAAAGGTTTATAAGACCGAGTGTCCTTAAATCAATAATGATATCAGAAACAAAATCTAGTATAAAGAACTCATCAAAATTAATACATGAAACAGATTCTCTTCCTATTTGTAGCGTTTTTCTTCATTATAACTGTCAGTGCACAAAAGACATTGAGTTTGAAGGATGCCACTCTTGGCAGCAGTTCGTATTTGAAGCCAGCAATGCCTGAACAGCTGAAATGGAAAGATGACCGTCATTATGTGATGATTAAGAATAACAATCTGTATCAGTATACAGCACAGTCAAAAGATTCAATAGAATTGTTTTCGCTTGCAAACCTGAACATTGCCTTGAAAGAAAAACAGATAAAGGAGCAGGATGCATTTCCACAATTTTCATTCATTAACGAATCAAAAATCTGGATTAAGCTTGATAAACACATTGTAATTCTCAATCTTGAAGACAATTCTTTTGTTACCTCATTTGGATATGATGAAGGCGCTGATCTTTTAGATTTTTGCACCAGTAATTCAACGCTGGCTTATACGATTAAAAACAATCTATATATTGTGAGAGCAACAGGGATTCAACAAATCACAGATGATTCGAATTTGCATATCCTCAATGGTGCAGCAGTTCACCGTAATGAATTTGGTATCGAAAAAGGTACTTTTTGGTCTCCCTCAGGAAATCAGCTTGCATTTTATCATATGGACGAAACCATGGTAGGGGATTATCCTCTTGTTGATTATATGGCTCGTGAAGCTAAATTGGTAAACGTTAAATATCCAATGGCCGGGATGACCAGTCATCAGGTAACGCTTGGAATCTACAACCTGGCAACAAAACAGACCGTTTACATGAAAACAGGTGGACCGGACGATCATTACCTTACCAATATTTGCTGGAGTCCGGATGGGAAAAACATCTTTATTCAAGAATTGAACCGCGAACAAAATCACATGAAGCTGAATTGTTATGATGCTGCAACCGGTGATTTCATAAGAACAGTTTTTGAAGAACAGGATAAGCGGTATGTTGAACCGGTTCATCCAATTCTTTTTTCGAAGAATGATCCCAATAAGTTTTATTACCAGAGCCGAAGGGATGGATGGAACCATGTTTATATTTATAATACAAGCGGTACCCTAATTTCCCGGGTCACTAAGGGGGAATGGGAAGTGACCAAATTGTTGGGGTTTGACCCGGAAGAAAAATTCATGTTCTTCGAAGCTACCGTTCAAAGCCCTATCGAACGTAACTTATACAGGATTAATATTCGTTCAGGAAAAATCGATAAACTTTCTGAAGATGCAGGTACACATTCAGGAACACTTTCACCAAACCAACAGTTCCTTCTTGATTCATGGACAAGTACCAATGTGCCGGGTCAGGTTGATCTGATTTCGTTAAAGAATAATCATAGGCAAATTCTTTTTAGAGCTAAGAATACGTTAAAGGATTTTGTTCTGGGTGAAAATACTGTCTTTACAATAAAAGCTGCTGACGGAATCACTGATTTATATTGCCGGATGATTAAACCCAATAACTTCGATGAATCTAAAAAATATCCGGTCATTGTATATGTTTATGGAGGACCACACGATCAGTTGGTCAACAAAACTTGGAATAATGCTGCCCGTTGGTGGCAATATTATATGGCTTCAAAAGGATACATTTCATTTACGGTTGACAACAGGGGGTCTGAAAACCGGGGAAAAGCTTTCGAAGACATTATTCACAGGCAGTTGGGAGTTGTTGAAACTGACGACCAAATGAAAGGAATTGATTATTTGAAATCACTTCCTTATGTTGATATTAACCGAATTGGAGTTCATGGTTGGAGCTATGGGGGATTTATGACTCTTAACCTAAAACTTAAACACCCGGAGATTTTTAAGGTAGCTGTTGCAGGTGGCCCTGTTGTTGACTGGAGTAAGTATGAGGTTATGTATGGGGAACGTTATATGGATACTCCTGAAGAAAATCCAGAGGGATACAAAAACTCAAATATGCTGAATTATGTTGAAAATCTTCAGGGTAAATTATTAATCATTCACGGCGTTGAGGATCAAACTGTTGTTATGCAACAAAGCATTCAATTTTTAAAGAAATGTATTGATTTGGATAAGCAGGTCGATTTCTTTGTATATCCGACTCACGAACACAACGTCAAAGGAAACGACCGGCTACATTTAATGGAAAAGATCAGTAATTATTTTCTGGAAATCCTTTAACAGGTATCTATTGGAACCTTAAGGGTTCAGGGCCTCTTGGCTGGAAAGAGTAAAAGCTGTTTTTTGAAACTTCGTCGAATATAAAACCGATATTGCTTACATCGCCCGGGCTATATGGATAGAAAGCCAAACGGATCTGAATAGTCTTAAAAATGAGATTTTCATTTCTGATCCGAATGCCGACTCCAATACCGGTATAATATTTTTGATTGAAAATTGATTGATCTGCTGGGGCAACTGTTCCTATATCAAAAAAAGAAAACAAAGCTGTCTGAAAGTTCAGAATTGATCTGTTTTGAAAAAGCACGTTTTCGATGTTTAATGTCAGACGTTGTTTCCCTTTTTCATAGTGACTTCCAAATCCCCTGATACCGTCACTATTAAGCAATAAAAGATTTTCAATATCAAACCGGTTAATGCCAATCGTATAATTCAGCTTTATGAATTGCCTGGATTGCACAGTCCAAACATGGAATAAGGGTGAAATGAAATTGAGTTTAAAATCTGTCATTCCCTGTTCCAGACCTGTCCGTTTCCAAAAGCTGCCAACGCCCAATGAAGTATACAAATAGAATGACTTGTTTTTAAACAGATTGCCAGTAGAGAAAAATACATGCGAATACCATCGATCACCAAACTCATTCTTATCATATCCAAAAACCAGTTCATGCAAATATCCTTTGGGGATGTCTTCTATAATCCCGTAACTGTACACCAGGTAATCCCTCACATAGGATCTTTGTGAAAAACTTAAACTACCCAGATAAAGAGTGCTGTTGGCAAAGTACTGATTGTTATGGAGATCAGGTCCGGGACGATCGAGAAATGAAATGTATCTGATTCTTCCTGATAAAGTCATCTGGAATCGGCTATCATTCCTGTTAAAGCTCAGCTTTAGCCTCCTTCCATACCATCCATCCAGGTATATATAATTCAGGGTAGAATCTGTAATTGCGGGGTCATTTACATTTATCCTATCGGAGCGGAAACTCCTTAAAGCGGTTAAGCCACCGGCATATATCGACTGTGGTCTTAAAAAATCACGATCCAGGGAAACTGAAACCGATTTGCTCAGATAGGTGTTAGAATATCCAGTAGAAAAGTTGATGAATTTTCCCCTGACATTGTTTATGGCATAATAGGCACCAAAACCAACATGAGGTGTATTAGTTGTATTGGCTACAAGGCTTGTTCCTACTTCATGTCCCATTCCCAGGATATTTTTGTCATAGATCCCGATATTACCTTTGTTAATGCCGCTAATGCCTCCCGTAATGCCAAATGAAAAAACGTCTTTTGTAAGTATTAGTATATCAACCAAATCATTATTTAATGGATCATTCGTTATGATTATTCTTACATCCTTCAGGTAGGGTAAGCTTCGAAGTAACTGTTCATTATCCATTAACAGATTCGCATCCACTTGCTGCCCTTCTTTAATCCACAAGTTCTTTCGGATAACATTCAGATTCGAATTTGAATGTAGTTTGTTGGCCAGGCTTTCAATCCAGATATTGGTAGTTTTTGTAGTATCGTTAAAATCAGGACCAAAAATATCGAGTGACTTTATTTTTATTGTTCCTATGGTCTTTTTTTCAAAACTCTTGTAATATTCATAGGATAATAGATTCTTATTCACCACTTCTTTTGTTGAACGGAGTATATGGCCATAGACCCATTTGGTAAACCGATGACGTGATGCTTTTATTTCCAGACTATCGTAAAATGATTTAGGATTATTCGATAAAACAACTACTTCAGTAGTGTCAGTATTTAACATGATATTTTCCTTTCCCTGAAGGGAAAACGAAGTAAGAAGAATTAAAAAAAACCATGCAATTTTCATAATTTAATTATGCCCAGTTACAATTTTTAAATTTATTTAAATATTTCAAGAATGTTGGAAAAAAAAATATATAACGCAAATTAGGCTTGAACCAATATATTTAAATTATGCACCCATTCGTTTTTCTTTAGTCTCTATTGATTCCCTATTTTATTAAATTTACACCGAAATGATGAATATTAAAGAGCTATATCGAAAATACGTCTACGGGGTTATGGGAACCCTTTTTTTTCACATCCTATTGATTGGTGGATTTTTAATTGCAGAGTTAAAAATAAATGGCAAAATAGAAAAGGAAGAACCCATAACAATCAATTTTTTTGCTCCGGAAGAAAAGGAAATAACCAGGCAAACCCAACCGATACCTGAGTCACAACGAATTAATGATCGGGAAACAGCATTAGGAAAACAAAATGGGAATGATCAGGGCGAAGGCAGCAACCGAGCTGTAAATGATGCGATTAAGAAGGACAAGTTTTTTGATGCCGGTTATAAACGCGATATTGAGACTGCTGAGAAAATGGTTGCCGATGTGAATAAACAACTCGCAAAGAAAATTCCTCCGGTTAAAAAATACGCGATGCCTGAAGTTACGACCGAAGGCCAGAATCGGGATTCTATAAAGAATACCGTTTATTCAGGTAAAAGCAATATCCATTATTCTCTTGTAAACAGGTACCATATCCGATTGCCGATTCCCGTTTATTTGACCAGGAATGGTGGGTTAATAACCGTTGATGTACAAGTTGACCGTAGTGGTAAAGTTATTAAAGCAGAAGCCAGACCAGTAAGCAATGCTGATGATCCTATGCTATTAGTTTATGCAACACAGGCAGCTGAGAATACCCAATTTAATTCAGAACCGAAAGCTCCTGCAGTTCAAAAAGGAACGATTACCTATAAGTTTGTTGCCCAATAATTATGTACCAGTCCAAAGAATATCAGTAAAATGACTTTCTGTATAATGCCATTTGTCTGATAATCATGTTTTTGACGTGTTTGTGAGATGTCTTCCTGCTACCCGCTCCCTATAATTTGATGCATTTCTGTTGTCTATCTGTACTAAATTGGTCAAATTGGTATGGATACAGTACAGATACCCATCAATTATATGGGAGTTGGTGGCAGGAAGGTAGTGTGGAAAAAAAGATTTTGATGTGGTTCAGATAGCATAATCAAATAGCTGAAACATGATATTTACTCCATATCCTCCTTCGTTTTCGTATACTAAATTTATTTAAATTATTTAAATCACCCGAATTTATTTAAAGGGGGTGTTTGGTTGGATGAGCATCAATGAAGTATAAAATGTTATAATTCAGGTGAAAATGGAGTCTTCAGCGGATGATTTTAATCACGCGCAAGGTAATTCCGTACCCTATGGACACAAAATTCACCAATATCTTGTATCGCAATATATTCGTGTTTATATTTATGGAATAAATGTGAGAGAATAATTTTATGGGTAATATTCAAAAAGGCTGTTATCCCGAAGAGTCATTTTTTAGATTGCTTTTTCGTATTTTGATCTTAAGACTGATTATCTTTTAAAGGCGATTCCAGAGGATACAACTTTCTTTGACGTTTTGTTATAATATGGGGTATAAAACCTTCATAATATATAGGTAACAATTACTTTAACAACATTTAACAAATATTTTGACAATTTTTGGATTCGAAAGCTTACATTTGTATTACATTTTTTTTCATAAGTTTAGGTTTAGTTAGGTTAGTTAGTTTAAGAGAGAAAAGGTAGGTTATTCAACCTACCTTTTTGTTTTTATATACTATCAGTGAGCCTGCCCAAAAAGATATCTACAATCCATTCTCCAGTCCTTGATTTCATCTGCTTTTCAATCCTGATTCAGGGATGAAAATAATAAATATGCTGTATAATCAAGAAATGTTTTAATTAATGTGATTCTTAAAATAAAAACATTTGTAATTATTTGCATTTTAAACATTTTTTAGTGATTTTTATCAGCTAGAATGGATCGTAAAAAAAATTCCATTGAGCTGTTAAGCCATATTAACGCTATAACCTCTTATGATGATTGATTATACAACTCTTGACCTGTTAAATGGAATTCTTAGAAATGATACTATCATTTTGCAATTCATATATAAGAATTTCTATTCCAAGATTAATTTTTTCATCAAAAAAAACAGTGGTGATGATGATGATGCGAATGATATTTTTCAGGAGGCAATTATCATTATTTACCGAAAACTTAAAGCCAATGAGTTGGTTTTAGACTGTACTTTTGAAACCTATTTATATTCAGTGTGTCGCTTCCTTTGGTTGAAGCAGTTGGATAAGAGGAAGATAGAAAAACAAAAGATTAAAGACAATCATGACTATTCGGAAGATATTTATGACGATTCGCTGGAGAAAGTTGCCGATTTAAACGAGCGTTATAAATTATATCAAAAGCATTTTGCCAATCTTGGAAAGGATTGCCAAAAGGTTTTGCAAATGTATTTTGATAAAGTTCCGCTCAAAAACATTGCCCAAATGATGGGCTTCAAGAGTGAAAAATATGCAAAAAAGAGAAAATTTAAATGCAAAGAATACCTGATCAAGAGTATTAAGCAGGATATGGAATACAACAAAATTCTAAGTGGTGATAATTAAATAAATTCTATACAGGGCCCCGATTCTTCCGGGGCCTTTTTCTGAAATACCAATCTGAAATAACCAGGACTATTGCCAGTATCAGAATGATTATCAAATATATATTCCTGTTTGCATATAGTGGTTCGGGATTTCCAATATTTACATAACCAAGCCAGAAATGAGGATGCGCAGTTAACGGATCAGAATTTTTAAGATGATTTAATTTTGCCATTCTGAGAGCAATGTCTTTTCGTTTTCCCTTTGACAGGTAATAATAAAAATCATCCATGATCTTCACTCCTGACTTATCCTCTACCTGCCACAAGGTCATCACAATCGAAGGACAACCTGCAAAAATAAATCCGCGGGCCATGCTCATTACTCCTTCGCCCCGTTGAAGTTTCCCGGTACCTGTTTCGCAAGCACTCAAGACAGCCAGACGAGCATTGAGTTTCATGTTATAGATCTCATAAATATTCAAGAAACCATCATCTGTAACATTTTGAGAAGGTTTTGAAAATACGAGTTTTGAATACATCGGAATGCTGTCGTTAATAATTGTATGCATGGCTAAATGCAAAATGTCAAATTCTGATGCTTTTTCTTTAAATGTGCTTTCCTGGGCAAGCATATCCACATAGGTTTCAGCGGGGAAGAACCGTGAAATTCCCTCTACCTCATCCTTTGCTCCCGGAAGAGGGCTAAATAAGTGTTGAATGGAACTTTCTTTGTCGGTTCTTGGTTCATTCGCATTGTATAAGGGAGAAAATACAAGAAGATTTTTCTGACTTGACTTTTTTTGATTAAAATAATTATAGAGAAGAGTGGCTGAATAGCTGTAGTTAATGGTATAATCGCGAATCAGGTAATTCAGATTTCGAAAATTCATTATGCTGGTATCCGGCATTTGGGTTAATAGGGCATCAAAAGGAATGTAGGAGAGTTTATCATGTGGAATTATCGTTAGATCCTTGCCATTAATCTTTCTTGCCATTGGTTTAAGCAGCTTTTCGTATAAATTGTATGCTGCCACAGTATAATCAACAAAATCCTTTCTTTTCGTATAAAGGTAATTTGGATTGGTTAAGAATTGGTGAACGCACTGTATGTTCTTCACATAGGAATAATCAATGTTCTCCTTTGTAAAGCTCAAAGAATCCCTGGTAATTACAAATCGGTAAAGTTCACCATTGTTTGCCAACAATTCAGGTTCCTTCACATAGAATTCGACCAAGGCCTGCCGGGTATTTAATTTTGATTGAATGTCATTTATACCGATTATCTTGTTTTCATATTTTAGTGTATAGTATTGCGGATATGATTTTTCAAACGATTTTATCAATTTATTGTATTCTTCATTAAACTTAAAGATTTTAGAGGAATACATGTTTACCAATTGTGAATCAGGTTCCTGTAAATGTTTCTCCTCGAGTAATTTAGAAGTATAACTTGCCACATTGTTTTTTAGATCGTTTTCTTTTTTAAGCAATGAATCAGGAATTCCCCCAAATACTTTTGCTTTGACATCTTTTATTGAGGCTAATAAATTTGAAGATTTACTTCGTTCGGAAAACCCGAACGCCAGATTTGAATACTCTGTTTTTTTTGTTTGATGATATAATTTATAACAGACTTCTATGGCCTCATAAAATGTTGTTTCCTGATTTTGCGAAAGGAAAAATTTACTTTTTTCATTTTCAAATCCGATTTGAAGACGATTGATTAATTGAGTCGCTTTAGTAAGTGAGCTAAGGCTGGCATTAAAATATTTATATGAATTTTCGTAATCAAATTCTGACAAATAAATATCTGCAAGTTTTTCCATAGAGGAGGCTTTCTTCTTGAAGGCCTCAATCAGTTGGATCTCAGAAATAACATTTCTCAACGGAGGATTGACCAGGGGATCTTTGGTTTGGAAAGAGTCCACAAGAGATACTATTGCATTTTGATAATATTGAATGGCCTGATTAAGATTGGATTTTCGTTGATTCCGAAAGTCATCAATTTGTCGGGCTTCTAAATTTTTCATGAAATAGTAATCCCCAAAATGAGATTGAACCTCCGCATAATAGGTGCTTTTTTCTCCGTAGAAATTCAATACAATTGATTTGGCCTTTGTGATATAAAGAAGAGCCTTTTCATAGTCTTTCTGAGAATTAAGAAATGAAGAAAAAGCTAAATATGCGTTTACAAGCTCAACGTTATTTTCTCCAAGGAGATCAATCCAGCTATTTATTGCATTTAAATAGTATTTTCCTGAAAGCTCATTCTTGCCTTCATTTTTGTATCCGGTAGCGATTAAATCATAGAGTCTTGGCTTCAGATTAGGCAAAGTTGTTTTTAAATTTGATAAGGCAAACCGAATAGCTTCCGAATTATGCCCCAGTTTTAACTGAACCTCAGCAACGTTGTATTTTGAATTTTGAAATATATCTATAGATTGCAAGCTATCTTTAGACAAAATACGGAAGGCATTTTGTTGATAATCCAATGCCTGATTGTAATCTCCTTTTTCTCCGTAAATATTTCCAAGGTTAGAATATACTGCTCCTAATTTAAAATAATCACTGCCAAAATTGGACACATATAGTAATTCTGCCATTTTATAGGATTCTATGGCTTTATCAAGATTTCCAAGGTTCTTGTATTGAATTCCAATACTAGTTAAGGGTGCTGCTAATCGGTAGCTATTTATCCCATAGATTTTTTTACGGATCTGATAGACTTGGTTGAAATAAGATATTGCTTCCTCAAAATCACCAATTCTTCCTGCATTAATTCCTTCTGTATAAAGGTTTATCATCAATAAACTATCCTGTCTGGAAGCCTTATTACTTTGGGCAAAAGTACAATATGAACATACCCAAAGCACCGAAATAGTTATAAGTTTTGCTTTTTTCATTTATATGTTGAAAGGCTTTTGCAAGGTGTCAGATCTTAGTACAATAATATATTTTCATTTTTTTTTTTTCAAAAT